>Ga0209800_10001702_pt1 | contig 21665 bp, 20 predicted proteins | sample Higcelweek8metaG_FD_187174 | JGI IMG/M metagenome (GOLD analysis project Ga0209800, IMG submission 187174) | Freshwater pond sediment microbial communities from the University of Edinburgh, under environmental carbon perturbations - High... | ecosystem: Environmental > Aquatic > Freshwater >...
TCCATTTTGGTATCTCGTTCCTAGACGCCATAAAAGAGACGGACGGAGATACCAATAAAACTGACCGATACCGCCGTAATGAGCGCTCCCGCCAAGGAAAAACAATACACTCTCTTTGACGAAAGGGGGCTTTTCCTGCTGGTCAAACCCACCGGCTCAAAACTCTGGCGCTGGAAGTACTGCGTTGACGGCAAAGAGAAGCGTCTGGCGTTAGACGCCGAGGTATCGCTTAAGGCCGCCCGCGAGGCCAGGGACGCACACAGAGTCGCCTGAAGGCTGGCACGGCACCCTCTCCGGTCTGCTCGAATTCCTACGCAACGAAGGCGTGCGCATCAGCTCCGTGTTCACTTCCCCAGACCTGTCCGATCCAGACCTCCGCAACGCCTCCGTGCGGCTAGTCGACCTGGACGAAGACAGCGTGGACAGCCTCATCGCCACCCTGAAAATCAGGGACACCCTGCTGTTCTTCGTTGAGGACGGCCGCCCCCCCCTGATCGACTAGCCGCCACCGCGACGCCAAGCCCCGCCGCGCCCGACAGAAAACCGTGGGGATGGTCCAGAACGGCTAGCAAAACCAGGTTCCATGGCCGGTCGTCGCGGCCCGGCTCCCCCAAGCGCGTTTGCACCCGAGGTGCTGTCCAAACCTGCTCAGAGTCTCAAGCACGGCACCCGCCAACGCCTTGATCAAACGTGAAGCGTCATGTTGCCGCCACTGTCCGCTCCTCTTCTCTGATCATGCGCCTGGCCGCAAGTTTTAACCCAACCGTCAAAGCCTGCGGCATGGAGCCGAGCCTACTCTCGTAAGCGGCGCATGTTTCCCCTGTCCCGCAATACGCCACCCGCGTTCTGCGCCTCATAGGTCATGCTTTCGCCGTCACCACCAAACTGCAGAAGCAGCTTTCCGTCTCCCAATTGGGTGCAGAACCCTTGGCCTCCCCTTGAGATTTCGTATTTTCTGCTCTTGGCAGTGGTTTCGATATAATCGCCAAGAGCCACTTCGCAATTTCTTGGAGATCCGTATCGCAGCACATTCCTCTTTGGCTCAAGGTTAAGAGTCACCGAGGAATCGGAAGTCGTCGTTCCTATCCAAACTCCGTCAAATATGGCAGTACTGGCTGCAGAGGCGTCAGCGCTGCTTACATGCACGAGCAACAACGTAAAGAGAAGCACCAGAAACAAAGACGTGCTGATGGATTGTTTGCCGGACCTGTTCATTTCCATGAATCCCTCCTTGGCATTACGGTTTCAAGCCAAACATCACACGGCAGCACCGCTGCTGCGCAAAGTCGCCCCAGACCATCTCCGGCTGCAACGACGCCATATCGATGCTTCATGACCGCTTGGTGTTGCGCAACAGCCTCAAAAACTACTTTGATAATAGGATTCCTTGGCTTCGATACAGGAGGGCTCCCGTGCTTGGAGTTGGCCCCGCTAAATCGGACACCCTGCGGTTGCTGACGAGCGGATGAATTCTCTGGGCGACTTCATCCGCAGCCCCTTGTGGGGATGCCTCTCGTTGTAGTCCTCGAACCAGCCGGGAAGCTGGGCCAGAACCGTTGCCACTTCTCGCCCGTGGCCGTGTCCACTTCATCCTTGAAGGCGCGGTCCACGCCGCCCTTCAGCACCTCGGCCAGATCGCGCGTCAGCGACATCATGTTGTGGCCCAGCCTGGCGCGCATCCTCGGCGTCTCCGGGCCGACCTTGGGCCGCTTCATCAAATCGAGGAGGATCGTACTGTAGGTGAGCTGTGGCGCAATTCCTCGCCGGCTGCCTGGCACTCTGATTGCGGAGCGGCGATGAAGTTTTTCGGCCTCTGAGTGCGTTGATTGGGCGAAGACGACAGGGGGCAAAAAAGGCTCACCGCTGCTTGGCGACAAGTCCCGGCTGCAATTGCCGGGGGTGGCCAAGCCTCGGTGAGCTCAAGGGTGCAAAAGAATTATTACATCCTGTCGGATTGGCCGTCAATACGGCACGGCGAATAGCCACCTCTCACCGCTTTGGAAAACTTGCACCCGTTGTGTTTTGCATTTGAGCGCAACTCCCGCTCGCTTTCATCCCCACTCATCCAGCTTTGTCGCGGACCACATGGCCTCTCCTGGCCTGGTGTCGAAATTGCCGCGATCAAATCAATATAATTAATATCCTATAAACACAGTGTATTGCCAACGAAATAGGCCTGAACGTCTCAGCCAATTGTCAATCTTGCCTTGGCAAATAGTATGTTTTGTACAAGAATTGGCGTGCGCCAAGCAGCCGTTCAGTTATGCGCAACATCACACGTTGGTGGAGCCGCTGGCGCGAGGAAATGGACATGGCGGAAAGTCACATTGACGGCGAAGTGCTCGCGCGACCAGGACAGCTTTTGCGGGATCATCTCGCGGACGTCGCCGCGATGGCGGAAGATTTTGCGTGCGCGATTGGGTTGCCCACTGCGGGGAAGCTCCTGGGTGCTGCCCATGATGAAGGTAAGGCCTCCGCAATATTCCAGCAGTACATCCGTTCCGCCACCGGGATTCTCGATCCTGAAGATGAGGAATACGTCGATGCCGCCGGTCTCAAAGGGAAGATAGACCATTCCAGCGCCGGGGCGCAGAAACTCTGGCGGGCCATCGCGCAAACCGGCAGCCCCGCGCAGGATGTTCTCTTTGCCCAGATGTTGGCCCTCTGCATCTGCTCGCACCACTCCGGACTCATCGACTGCCTTGAGCCGGGCGGCGAGTCGGTTTTCGACAGACGGATAGACAAGGGCACGGAGTTGACACACCTCCCGGAAGCGCTGGCGGCCTTCGGGGACGGCTTCGGCGCGCCGGGCGATTCGTTGCTCCCGCGAACCATCCAGGAGATGCGAAGTCGGCTGTTCGCAATGCTCCGGCCCGAGAAATCCAAAATCTGCGTAGGCTGTGGCCTCCTGGATACAAAGGTTTGCCGCGTGCAAAACCCCCTCGCCTGGTTCTCTTTGGGGCTCGCGACGCGGATGCTGCTCAGTTGTCTTGTCGATGCCGACCATACCGACAGCGCCGATGCCGAGCGCCCGCAGAATGCTAGCTTGCGTTCCTCGGGCGCGCCGCCCTGGGCAGAGCTGATCACACGCCTTGAGGACCGGCTTGCGAAATTCGCGGGCGGCCGCCAGATCGACACCATCCGTGGAGATATTTCAGCGCATTGCCTGGCGCGGGCCGCGGAGCCCAAGGGGCTGTTCACCCTGACGGTCCCCACGGGCGGCGGCAAGACGCTCGCCGGGCTCAGGTTCGCGCTGCACCATGCCGCGCACCACAGCATGGACCGGATCATCAACGTCATCCCCTTCACGTCCATCATCGACCAGAACGCCCAGGTGGCGCGCGAGATTCTGGAAAACGGGCGCGAGTTCGGGAGCATTGTCCTTGAACACCACTCCAACCTGACCCCGGAAAAGGAAACCCCGCGCACGAGGCTGGCTTCGGAATGCTGGGATGCCCCCGTGGTCTACACCACCATGGTGCAGTTCCTGGAAAGCCTGTTCCGGGGAGGCACACGCAACGCGCGGCGGATGCACCGGCTCGCAAACGCTGTCATCATCTTCGATGAAATCCAGACGTTGCCCGTGAACTGCGTCCACCTCTTCTGCAATGCCATGAATTTTCTGGTCCTGGAATGCGGGGCCAGCGTCGTGCTCTGCACAGCCACGCAACCGTTGCTGGACAGGCTGGCCCGGCCCGAACTGGGCGCCCTGGCCCTCGGCCCCGAGCGGGAGCTGATGCCGGACAAGGAGGACCTGTTTCAAAAACTGAAACGCGTCGAGATACTGGATGAAACCCGGCCAACGGGCTGGACAGTCCGCGAGGTTGCGGACCTTGCCGCACGCGAATACCAGCGCACGGGCAGTTGCCTTGTGGTCGTCAACACCAAGCGCTGGGCGCGTGAGCTGCATGAGGAATGCGTCCGGCGGGGCCTCGCCGGAGTTCGCCATTTGAGCACGGACATGTGCGCGCAGCACAGGCTGGGCGTGCTGGACTCCATGCGCAAGGAGCTTGATGCCAAGCTCCCCGTGCTGTGCATCAGCACCCAGCTCATCGAGGCCGGGGTGGACATCAGCTTTGGCGCGGTCATCCGCTTTCTGGCCGGGCTGGACTCCATGGTCCAAGCGGCGGGCCGCTGCAACCGCAACGCCGAGAACGAAAGCGGAGCGCTTGGCCAGGTGCACGTGGTCAATCCGGAGAAGGAAAACCTGAGCAGCCTCAAAGAAATTCAGGTAGGACGTGATGTCTCCCTGCGCGTGCTGAGCGAATTCCGCAGGGATCCGGCCTCGCTTGGCGGCTCGCTGCTGCACCCCAAGGCCATGGAACGCTACTTCACCTATGCGTTTTTCGACCGCCGCGACGAAATGGCCTACCCTGTCTCCGCAGAAAAGGCCGGACGCGACGACACGCTGTTCAATCTGCTCTCCTGCAACCCAAGAAATCCCGGCAATATGCGCACTCACCTCACCCTGCGGCAGTCCTTCGCCACGGCGGGGAAGCTGTTCCAGGTGATCGACGCGCCCACCCAGGGCGTCCTCGTGCCCTACGGCGAGGGCGGGACGCTCATCGCGGAGTTGTGCGGCGTGTTCGACCCGCATCAGGAAAAGGCGCTGCTCCGGCGTGCCCAACGATACTGCGTCAATGTGTTCCCAAATGTGCTGAAGGGACTCCAGGAGGCGCAGGCCCTGCACGAAACCCAAACGGGGAGTGGCATCTGGTACCTGGACGCCCGGCATTACAGCAAACAGCTCGGTCTTTCCGTCACCATGGTTGAGGAGATGAATCCGCTCATCTGCGATGGAGGTGCTTTGTGAAGAACGACATCACGTTCCGGCTCACTGGGCGCTACGCCCTGTTCACCGATCCGCTGACGCGCATCGGCGGGGAGAAGTGCTCGTATCACGTCCCCACCTATGAGGCCCTGAAAGGCGTCGTCAAATCCATTTATTGGAAGCCCACGCTGATTTGGCACATCGACAGGGTGCGGGTCATGCGGCCCATACGCACCCAGACCAAAGGGACAAAGCCGCTGTGTTATGGCGGCGGCAACAGCCTCGCCATCTATACCTTTCTGGCGGACGTGGAGTATCGCGTCCAGGCGCATTTCGAGTGGAACGAGCACCGCCCGGAGCTGGCCCACGACCGCATCGATGGCAAGCATTTCGAGATTGCCCGGCGCATGCTGGAGCGCGGCGGCAGGCAGGACATTTTCCTCGGCACGCGCGACTGCCAAGGCTATGTGGAGCCTTGTGCCTTCGCCGAAGGCGCCGGGCATTACGACGACCTCGACGAACTTGGCTTCGGCCTCATGTTCCATGGCTTCGACTACCCGGACGAGACCGGGGAGCACATGCTCCGCAGCCGGTTTTGGCGTCCGGTCATGGAGCACGGCGTCATCGAATTTTTCCGACCCGAGGCCTGCCCCATTCGCAAGGAGGTGCGTGCGATGCAGCCGAAGGCATTTGAACAGGGGCGCAACTTCAGCGGATTGCAAGAGGAGGGGCTGCTGTGAGCTGGATGCAGAGGCTGTACGATACCTATGAACAATGCGTCAGCAACCCACACTTCACTCAGGGTATGGTCCCGTTGTTGCCCGTCGGGCACAGCTCCCAGCAAGCCCATATCGCCATCACGCTGGATCCCGACGGTTTCTTTTTGCGTGCGGAGGAGTTCGGCGACAAGACTAGAATCATTATGCCGGTGACGGAAAAAAGCCTCACGGGCAGGACCAGCGGTTGTGCACCGCATCCGCTTGCGGACAAGATACAGTATTGCGCAAAAGACTTCCCGAACTTCGTCCCCGGCGTGAAATCCTATTTCAATCAATACGAGGAGCAACTGGCGGCCTGGTGTGCATTTCCGCCTGCGCACCCGAAGGTGAAGGCCGTCCTCGCATACGTTCAGAGGGGGACACTGATTAAGGACTTGCTTGACTACGGTGTTCTGCACAATGGCGACGGGGGGCCGCTGGCGACAAAGTGGGACTTGCAGCTCAAGGATCTCTTCATATGCTGGAGAGTGCAGGTGGAGGAGGACCCCGTTCTCAACACCTGGGAAGACGAATACTTACGGCGTTCTTGGATTCTATACGATGCCTCCTCGCAACAGGAATGCACCCAGGGCCTCTGTTACGTGTCTGGAAGTAAACAACCGCTCTGTCTCAAGCACCCGACAAAAATCCGGAACCCAGCGGATGGCGCCAAGCTCATCTCCTCCAACGACTCCTCCGGATTCACCTTCCGGGGCCGCTTCACTGATTCTGAGGGCACGCAGGCCTGCGGCGTGGGCTATGAAGTGAGCCAGAAAGCGCACAGCGCCCTGCGCATGCTCATCGCACGGCAGGGGTACCGGAACGACACCCAGGTTTTCATCAGCTGGGCGGTCTCTGGCAAGCCCACACCCAAACCCCTTGATGATTCCTATGACTGGCTGAATGAGCCCATCGACATGGACGCCGCCGCCGCGCAGGCCGGGCCAAACCACACCAGGGACGCGGGTCAGGGCTTTGCCCTGCGGCTCAAAGAATACATCAAGGGCTACGCGGCCAAGCTCGACCCCACGGAATGCATCGTGGTCATGGGACTTGACTCGGCGGTGGCGAACAAGGGCCGCATGAGCATCATCTACTACCGGGAGCTTCTCGGTTCGGAATTCCTGGAGCGGCTGAAGCAGTGGCATACGGACATGGCCTGGCCGCAGCGCATTTCCGCCAAGCAAAAGGGGAAGGACAAGGAAATGGGAGCGCCGGTCGCCCCGTGGCGCATCTGCGCGCCCGCGCCCAAGGCCATAGCCGAGGCAGCGTACGGGCGCAGGCTGGATGACAAGCTCAAACGGGCCACGGTGGAGCGTCTGCTTCCGTGCATTGTGGATGGACGGGAACCACCCCGCGACCTGATGGACAGCTGCGTGCGCCGCGCGGCCAACCGGCCCGGCTTCAAGGACAAGGAGCACTGGGAATGGGAACAAGCCCTGGGTGTGGCCTGCGCCCTGTTCAAGGGCTATTTTGCACGGCACCAGAACCCCGAGCAACGGAGGACATACGACATGGCCCTGGAACAGGAACGCACATCGCGCGATTATCTCTACGGGCGGTTATTGGCCCTGGCGGAGCATATTGAAGATATGGCCCTCTACGTGGCCGGTGAAAGTCGCCCCACCACGGCGGCGCGGCTCATGCAGCGCTTCGCCGACCACCCCTGCTCCACCTGGCGTACCATTGAGATGGCCCTACAGCCGTACATGCAGCGTTTGCAGGCCAGCAGGGGAGGATTTCTGCACAACATGCGCGCCGGACTCGACCAGGTGCTTTGCCTGTTTCAGCCAGAAGAGTTCGCTTCGGAGCGTCGCCTCTCCGGAGAATTTCTGCTGGGCTACCATTGCCAGCGGCAGGAGTTGAAGCAGAGCAAAAACAGCAAGGAAACAGAGAACGAAACCAAAGGAGCGGAATAATGAGCAGCCTGCAAAACAAGATTGACTTCGCCGTCATCATCAAAGTTTGCCGCGCCAACCCCAACGGCGATCCCCTTAACGGCAACCGCCCGCGTACGGACTACGACGGCTTCGGTGAGATTTCCGATGTTTGCCTGAAGCGCAAGCTGCGCGACCGGTTGCAGGAAGAAGATCAGGACATCTTCGTTCAGTCGGACGACCGCAAGAACGACGACAACAAAAGCCTGCGCGAACGCGCGGAGAAAGGGCTGAGCAAGGACCAGTGGGCGGACAAGGACAAGACGGCCAAGGCCGCCTGCGCCAAATGGTTCGACGTGCGGGCCTTCGGCCAGTTGTTCGCTTTTGCCGGAAAGAAAAAAAAGAAGGGCGACGAGGAGGACGGCGACGGCATCTCCATCCCCATCCGCGGGCCGGTGACGCTCCAGTGCGCCGTCAGCGTGGAGCCGATCAGCGTCTCCAGCATGCAGATCACCAAGAGCGTGAGCGGAGAGGGCGACGGCACCCAGCGAGGTTCAGACACCATGGGCATGAAGCACCGGGTGGACCAGGGCGTTTACGTGGCCTTCGGCAGCATGAATCCCCAGCTCGCGGAGCGCACGGGCTTTGCGGACGCTGACGCCGAGACCATCAAAGGCATCCTGCCCCGGCTCTTCGAGAACGATGCCTCCTCCGCCCGCCCGGAGGGCAGCATGGCCGTGGCCAAGGTCCTCTGGTGGCGGCACGACAGCAAGGCTGGACAATACTCTTCGGCCAAGGTCCATGGCAGCCTCAAGGTGAACGCGGACGGCACCTATACTTTGGAAAATCTGCCCGGACTGAAGCCTGAGGAGATCGACGGATTCTGATGCTGACGCCCCGGCGCGCAGCTTCGCTGAACGCCATCCCGGTGAGGATACGGCGGAGCTGCCGCAGGGCGTGACGTTGGGGGAGAAGCTGTAGGGACCGCGCTGCGGATTGGGTAGGGGCTTCGGCCCCTCTCGAAGCCGCGCGGACGTGGATTAAAGCGACAACGAGCGAAACGGCTCTTGCTTCCGCTATAGCCGCCCCCGCGCGGGGGCGGGGCAAAACAAGCACAGGAGGCGCGCATGTATTCCGAGGACGACCTGCTGCCGCTCTCCGGCTTGCAACACCTGCTGTTTTGCGAGCGCCAGTGCGCGCTCATCCACGTGGAGAGCCAGTGGGCCGAGAACCGCTTCACGGCCGAGGGCGCGGTAAACCACGAGCGCGTGCACGGCGGCGGGGGCCGGACAACGCCCGGCGTCCGTACGGCCTTTTCCCTGCACCTGCGCTCGCTTGCGCTCGGGCTCTCCGGCGTGGCCGACGTGGTGGAATTCCACCAGGAGACTCCCGGCGGCCCCTGGCTTCCCTTTCCGGTGGAGCACAAGCGCGGGCGGCCCAAGCACGGCGATGCCGACCGGGTGCAGCTCTGCGCCCAGGCCCTGTGCCTGGAGGAGATGCTGGGCGTTGGTGTGCCTGCGGGCGCGTTGTTCTACGGCCAAACGCGGCGCAGGCTGGACGTGACCTTTGACGCGGCACTGCGCCAGTCCACCGCAGACGCCGCCCGGCGCTTTCACGAGTTGGTGGACTCCGGCCGCACCCCGCAGGCGGAATATGCGCCGGAAAAATGCGACGCCTGCTCGCTCTTGCCCTTGTGCCAACCCAGGGCGGCGGGCCGGGGGCGCAGCGTGCGGGTCTATTTGGCCGCGGCTCTGAGCCCAAACGAGGAGAGCGCATGAAGAAGCTGCTGAACACTCTGTTTGTCACGCGGCAGGGTGCCAGCGTGGTCAAGGAGGGCGAAAACGTGCTGGTGCGGGCCGATGACGAGGTGGTGCTGCGCGTGCCCGTGCACGGCTTGGGCGGCCTCGTCACCTTCGGGCAGGTGTGGTGCAGCCCGCAGTTGCTGTTTCTCTGCGCAGAGCGCGGCGTGGGCGTAAGCTTCCTGTCGGAAAACGGGCGCTTCCTGGCGCGGGTTGCCGGGCCGGCCTGTGGCAATGTGCTTCTGCGCCGCCAGCAGTACCGCTGGGCCGACGACCCGGAGCGCTCGGCCTTGGTTGCGCGCGACATGCTCACAGGCAAGCTGGCAAATGGTCGGCAGGTGCTGCTGCGTGCCCGGCGAGACCACGGGGACAAGGGGGCGGCTCCGGCGCTGGACCAGGCGGCGGAGCGATTGGCGGACTGCCTGACGCGGCTGCCGCTGGCCCAAAATCTGGACGAGCTGCGCGGCATCGAGGGCGAGGGGGCCAACGCCTACTTCGCGGCCTTTGACGGGCTCATCACCGCGCAGGACCGAGCCTTCCGCTTCACGGGCAGAAGCCGCAGGCCGCCGCTCGATCCGGTGAACTGTCTGCTGTCCTTTCTGTACACGCTGCTGGCGCACGACGCACGCTCAGCCCTGGAGGGCGTGGGGCTGGACCCGGCGGTGGGCTTTCTGCACCGCGACAGGCCCGGCAGGTCGAGCCTGGCGCTGGACCTCATGGAGGAACTTCGGCCTGTGCTGGCCGACCGCGTGGCCCTCTCGCTCCTCAACCTGGGCCAGTTGCGCCCGCGCGACTTCCGCCACGAGGAGAGCGGCGCGGTGCTGCTCTCCGACGATGCGCGCAAGCAGGTGCTGGTGGCCTATCAGAAGCGCAAGCAGGAGGAAATCATGCACCCGTTCTTGAAGGAGCGCGTGGAGGTGGGGCTTTTGTGCCATGTGCAGGGGCTGCTTTTGGCGCGGCACATCCGGGGCGACCTGGACGGCTATCCGGCATTCTTGTGGCGGTAGGAGGGCGGCAGCGATGATGGTGCTTGTGAGCTACGACGTGAGTTTGAGCGAGCCTGGCGGCGCGCGGCGGCTGCGACGGGTGTCCAAGGCCTGCAAGGACTTCGGTCAGCGGGTGCAATTTTCCGTGTTCGAGTGCATAGTTGACCCGGCGCAATGGGCGAAGCTCAAGGCGCGGCTGATCGGGGAAATCGACGCCGAGCAGGACAGCCTGCGCTTCTACTTCCTGGGGTCGAATTGGCAGAAGCGCGTGGAACATGTGGGGGCCAAGCCGTCGGTGGATTTGGAGGGGCCGCTGGTGGTGTGAGGGGCCGCGCGAACCTGAAGCTGACCTCAAAACACCGGGAGGTTCGCGCGACAGTATTTAGTTTGTATTTCATGGTGTTGGAGATTATCATTGCATGTTTGGACTGCGTTTGCGCGGCTTGCGACGAAGGTTCGCGCGCAGAGGCCCGGCAATCCAGTCCGGCTGGGAACTATTTTATGCACAGTCGCCCCCCGCGCGGGGGCGTGGATTGAAACGGGGTGACCACGCGGGACTGGAAGCGGATGCCCGGTCGCCCCCCGCGCGGGGGCGTGGATTGAAACCGGTCCAGGCCGGTGCCGTCGCGCAATTGCGCCTGTCGCCCCCCGCGCGGGGGCGTGGATTGAAACTTGCAAATCCTGGTGAGCGCGCCGGACACGTGGGTCGCCCCCCGCGCGGGGGCGTGGATTGAAACGTTTCCGTGGAGCCCATGCTGGGGCCGGTGGATTGTCGCCCCCCGCGCGGGGGCGTGGATTGAAACGACCGCCAGGAGATTTTTGACATCCGCCGCGCGAGTCGCCCCCCGCGCGGGGGCGTGGATTGAAACGACCGCCAGGAGATTTTTGACATCCGCCGCGCGAGTCGCCCCCCGCGCGGGGGCGTGGATTGAAACTGCCGCGCGCCACAGGCCGCGATAGGCGTCCTCGCGTCGCCCCCCGCGCGGGGGCGTGGATTGAAACTTGATGCCCGCTCCATACTGTGAGGCGAAGGAGGTCGCCCCCCGCGCGGGGGCGTGGATTGAAACTGTTGCGCTCTGGACTCATAGGAGCGAGTAGTCGTCGCCCCCCGCGCGGGGGCGTGGATTGAAACGGGAACTAGGGCCTGTCAAACCCATTCGAGGGCAGTCGCCCCCCGCGCGGGGGCGTGGATTGAAACGCGGAGTTGATGAACTACGAGGACAAGGCGCTCCGTCGCCCCCCGCGCGGGGGCGTGGATTGAAACTTCTCGCGGAGGACCTTGCGGCACTCCTCCGTTGTCGCCCCCCGCGCGGGGGCGTGGATTGAAACCCAGTGGCAGCGTGGTAGCCACCAATGCCCGCTCGTCGCCCCCCGCGCGGGGGCGTGGATTGAAACAGCGATAACCTTGGGGGTGTGGAGCGCCTTGGTGGTCGCCCCCCGCGCGGGGGCGTGGATTGAAACAAGCCGTTGAACTCCATCTCAGTGGAGCACATGGTCGCCCCCCGCGCGGGGGCGTGGATTGAAACACATAGACCAAGTTGTGGTAATCCATAGGCACCTGTCGCCCCCCGCGCGGGGGCGTGGATTGAAACACGCTGTACTTGAACGCGAGGCTCTTGGGGTCAGGTCGCCCCCCGCGCGGGGGCGTGGATTGAAACTTGTTGTAGCCGTCGAGCTTGATGCCGACAGTGGTCGCCCCCCGCGCGGGGGCGTGGATTGAAACGTAGTCCCCCGGCTTAACAAAGAACGCAACCCCGGGTCGCCCCCCGCGCGGGGGCGTGGATTGAAACTACTTCCGCACGGAAACGGAATGGAAGGGGGAGGTCGCCCCCCGCGCGGGGGCGTGGATTGAAACCACGGCCATTTGCTCATAGTCCTGCGGGCGCACCAGTCGCCCCCCGCGCGGGGGCGTGGATTGAAACCATACGGTGTGTAGGTGGGAAGGAGCGGCCACACGTCGCCCCCCGCGCGGGGGCGTGGATTGAAACTGAGGTGTTCTGTGTCGAGAGTGTACAGGTACAGCCGTCGCCCCCCGCGCGGGGGCGTGGATTGAAACGGGGCCTTGTCGGCGTCTTCATCCTGCCAGCCCAGTCGCCCCCCGCGCGGGGGCGTGGATTGAAACTCCGCCAAGGAGGTGGACGAACTCCTGGGCGCCGGTCGCCCCCCGCGCGGGGGCGTGGATTGAAACGCTTGTTCCGCCCGCTGGGCCAGCATCTGCAAGCGTCGCCCCCCGCGCGGGGGCGTGGATTGAAACTGCGACCACTACGCCATGAAAGGCTGGCTCGTTGTCGCCCCCCGCGCGGGGGCGTGGATTGAAACCGCCGCGTTACCAGATCACAAAGACCGACGTAGGCGTCGCCCCCCGCGCGGGGGCGTGGATTGAAACGGTTGCGGTCATGGGCGGGCGGTCCGCGTCGTCGTCGCCCCCCGCGCGGGGGCGTGGATTGAAACGCTTGTTCCGCCCGCTGGGCCAGCATCTGCAAGCGTCGCCCCCCGCGCGGGGGCGTGGATTGAAACGCTTGTTCCGCCCGCTGGGCCAGCATCTGCAAGCGTCGCCCCCCGCGCGGGGGCGTGGATTGAAACTGCGACCACTACGGCGAGCATGGGGCGGCTGGAGGTCGCCCCCCGCGCGGGGGCGTGGATTGAAACCCCACCCCTGGCCCTTGGCGGCGTAGATGGAGTCGTCGCCCCCCGCGCGGGGGCGTGGATTGAAACTGCTCGCCGTAGGCGGCTTCCACCTCGCGTCGGAGTCGCCCCCCGCGCGGGGGCGTGGATTGAAACATGTCCTTGATCTCGACGCATTCCACGTCGCGCGTCGCCCCCCGCGCGGGGGCGTGGATTGAAACGAGAGCCCCTGAGGTCACTACAGGGCGAAATATGGTCGCCCCCCGCGCGGGGGCGTGGATTGAAACCAGAGCGCCAACCCTGCCCCCCGGCGGATCGCGAGTCGCCCCCCGCGCGGGGGCGTGGATTGAAACTGGCTATTGCGGCGTCGTCCGGCATGGAGAGCAGTCGCCCCCCGCGCGGGGGCGTGGATTGAAACCTGCGGCGATGAGCGCCCCGGCCTTCACAAGGTCGGTCGCCCCCCGCGCGGGGGCGTGGATTGAAACTACGCAACCACTCTCAAGGACCTCCGCTCTCAAGTCGCCCCCCGCGCGGGGGCGTGGATTGAAACCCCATAGTTACCCCATAGTCTCCACAGTGTACCCGTCGCCCCCCGCGCGGGGGCGTGGATTGAAACAACGACGACGTGAAAAAGTACAAGCGCATCCCCGTCGCCCCCCGCGCGGGGGCGTGGATTGAAACGTCCTCCCAATCGCGGCGCCAGTCGGGCACATGGGTCGCCCCCCGCGCGGGGGCGTGGATTGAAACACGATACCGGACCTGGCGCGCGAGGTGGCGGAGAGTCGCCCCCCGCGCGGGGGCGTGGATTGAAACTCTCGGCGAAAGCCAAACCAGCATGGTTCAGCGGGTCGCCCCCCGCGCGGGGGCGTGGATTGAAACTCTCGGCGAAAGCCAAACCAGCATGGTTCAGCGGGTCGCCCCCCGCGCGGGGGCGTGGATTGAAACTTCTACTGTCCTATTTTGTGACCGTAACAGTAAGTCGCCCCCCGCGCGGGGGCGTGGATTGAAACCAAGTAGGAGACTCTCAATATGTCGCCCACCCCGTCGCCCCCCGCGCGGGGGCGTGGATTGAAACCAAGTAGGAGACTCTCAATATGTCGCCCACCCCGTCGCCCCCCGCGCGGGGGCGTGGATTGAAACATTTCGCGCTGATCGGCCTCGGCCTTGGCGGCGGGTCGCCCCCCGCGCGGGGGCGTGGATTGAAACGAGACCATGTTTGACATGGTGAAGATGCGCGAGGAGTCGCCCCCCGCGCGGGGGCGTGGATTGAAACCGCATGATCGCCGGGGTGCTGGAGTGGCTGACCGTCGCCCCCCGCGCGGGGGCGTGGATTGAAACCCGTGCTGGACAAGGACGGCCTGCTCATCGGCGAGTCGCCCCCCGCGCGGGGGCGTGGATTGAAACTGCAAACAGGGCGGCCAGGTCTACGGTCATAATGGTCGCCCCCCGCGCGGGGGCGTGGATTGAAACCCGTCCACATCACCGTCCGCACGGAAAGAGGCAAGCGTCGCCCCCCGCGCGGGGGCGTGGATTGAAACCCCTAGCTGGCGACCTGGTGGCTGCGACCGAGGCGTCGCCCCCCGCGCGGGGGCGTGGATTGAAACCGGGCGAGGATATCTTCTGCGGCGGGCAACGCGCGTCGCCCCCCGCGCGGGGGCGTGGATTGAAACTCGCCCGCTGCACAGGTCCAGCGCACTCGCAAGTCGCCCCCCGCGCGGGGGCGTGGATTGAAACTGTCCAACACATTCCACTTCACCGGCGCGAGCAGTCGCCCCCCGCGCGGGGGCGTGGATTGAAACTCATCGTGGCCGGAAGACTGGGAAAGTGGCTGCGGTCGCCCCCCGCGCGGGGGCGTGGATTGAAACGATGCCGGACGCACCAGCACGGCGCTGCGCGCTGCGTCGCCCCCCGCGCGGGGGCGTGGATTGAAACCTCGGCGGCAGCCGCGCGCACGGCGTGGTCGTCGTCGCCCCCCGCGCGGGGGCGTGGATTGAAACAAGATCGTCGGCGCTTGGCCGCTGTCCCTCCCGAGTCGCCCCCCGCGCGGGGGCGTGGATTGAAACCTGCAATGGAGAGTGCGCCGCCGATCGCCACAAGTCGCCCCCCGCGCGGGGGCGTGGATTGAAACTCTCTGGTCATGGTGGTTTTGGGCTGGCCGCAGGTCGCCCCCCGCGCGGGGGCGTGGATTGAAACGACCCTCGCCAAGGACACCCACGCCGACCTGCGGTCGCCCCCCGCGCGGGGGCGTGGATTGAAACTTGCTGCCGTCGCGCGTGGGGTAATAATCCAGCTGTCGCCCCCCGCGCGGGGGCGTGGATTGAAACGGATGATACATGCGGCCATGTTGGCCGCAGGAAGGTCGCCCCCCGCGCGGGGGCGTGGATTGAAACACCCAAATGGAAGGGTACACCAGCGCGTAAGCGCGTCGCCCCCCGCGCGGGGGCGTGGATTGAAACTTGCGCGGATTGCGCCAGTAGGCATGCAACTTGCGTCGCCCCCCGCGCGGGGGCGTGGATTGAAACCGTATCGTTCGTTGATGCCTTCGCTCGCCCAGCGTCGCCCCCCGCGCGGGGGCGTGGATTGAAACACCCAGACGGATGAAAGAGGAGAGCCGATGCCCGGTCGCCCCCCGCGCGGGGGCGTGGATTGAAACCCAATTCAGGCCGGTCTGGTGAGCGCATGTCTTGTCGCCCCCCGCGCGGGGGCGTGGATTGAAACCGTGGCCTTGGCGTGGGGAAGACCAAGGGCCACCGTCGCCCCCCGCGCGGGGGCGTGGATTGAAACTTGGGACCCGATTGTGCCCAAAGATTCGGAGAAGGTCGCCCCCCGCGCGGGGGCGTGGATTGAAACGGGGAATGGATAGCGCAACAGATAGGCCGTCTACAAGCTCCCTCATTTGCTGGGAAACCATCCGCGAAATGAATAGTTCAGCTTATCATGTTGACAGGCCGTTCGATTTTTAATTATGCACTTTTAGACATAATGACTTGTTGCACATCTAACTGTTTTAGATAGCCTTGTTGACCAGAGGCATGTCTGGAAAGGTGAGAAAACGTGCCCCCCAGTTTTCCCCTGACCACGGAAAACTACGTTTGGCTATTGGGAAGCATCTGCCAAATCAATCGCATCCCCTTTGCCCCGGGGCTTGCGCTGCAACAGTGCCCACCGCCGCACGCAACAGGCAGCTTTCTGGATGCCTGCGCCGCCCTGACCTTCAAGACCGGCTTCCGCAATGTGCCGGACGCGCAATGGGCCAAAGCCCCCAAGCCCTGCATCGCTTTTCTGAAGCCGGAGCCGACAACCCCAGACGAGACCACGGCGACCGGCAGCGCAGACACCGAACCCAAGGACGACAGCCCACAAGACACCCTCATCGCCGCGCACCCGCACGCGGACTTCAAAGATATTGTGCAGGCCTGCAAATTCGCGGAGATTCACGACGTCATTGAAAAGCTGCCGCAGGGTTACCAGACCGAGCTGGGCGAGCACGGCGTGGGGCTTTCCGGCGGACAGCGCCAGCGCCTGGCCATTGCCCGCGCGCTGCTCAAACGCCCGAAGATCCTCATCTTCGACGAGGCCACGAGCAACCTGGACACCGAGACCGCGGAGCAGTTCGCCCGCACCATCAACCGGCTCAAGGGCAAGACCACCATGCTCTTCATCGCCCACATGCTGCCCAAGGCGCTGTTGGTGGATGAGGTGGTGCGCTTCGGCGGGCCGGTGAGCGTGAACCAGGGCGCAGGTGTAGGAATGGCTGCCGGGCCGAGGACGGAGGGGAAGGGGCCGGATGGGGCGTGATGAGCCCAGATGGGGCAACTATTCCGCAGTGACTATGTTGATGGTAGATTCGGGGGGGCCATGATTGCGTTAATGCTTCTCGTCGGTTGCGTTGTGTATATACTAATATGTTATGCTGTGGTTCGATTTGTACTTACTGTTGCAAAAACAAAACGCTCTAAACGCTTTGCGGCCGTACTTTCTCTTGTCACGCTCCTGTATTTTCCTGCAATTGAACCAATTACAATGCGTGTTGTGTACACATATTACAAAACTCTGTACACATATTCAAATGTTCAGAAGATAGCTCATGGAGTAGATCGGATATATATTGAAGATCATTGGTTGATGAATCAAATTATGATGAAGGATAGAGGTGATGGAGGAAGTAGTAGGAAATTTGCTGGTTATACATTTTTTGAAAACTCTATAGACGCGAATGGCAAGTGCTATGAATATGATCTGAAGAACAATGGAACAAGACGGATTATTGAGAAAGCAACGGCGAACTATATTATTGAGAAGAGCATAGTGCCACTCCCGCCATTCTGTAAAAAACGGACAGTTATTATAAGGGATAATACTGGTTTTGTGTACGGCGAATATGCAGGTGTCGATTTGTTTGGGCGACGACTAAATATATTTGAATCGCTATCGCATAATGAAGGTCTTATCACCAGCAGTTTCCCAAAGCAAAATTTTCGTGAATTCGTTCAGTCCGTGCTCATTCCTTCCGAACAGTCTGAATAGCCAAGGAGGCGCATATGGCCACTTTCGACAGCAGATACTACACGATGTCCGTCTTGAGCGGGGCCACCTATGCTACGGACATTAATTTTTCCACAAATCTTGGGACTACACTTGGTGGCCTTGTCGGAGATGGAAAACAGTACTACGTGGTCGATCAGAAGGACATTGGAACCACTAAGTATGGTTTCGCAGCGTACGTCTTCGGGGACCAGTCTAACACGACCATTAAGACGATTGCCTTTCGAGGCACGGAGATCAGCATACAACGCATTGATCCCCTTGATCTCGCAGCCGATGCCGACATCGCAACGAAGGGTGCAGCGCTCCAGCAGATTGTGGACATGTACAACTACGTGACCAGACTCAAGACGCCAGCGGGAATCACTGTATCCCAGTGCGTGCTTGTAGATTCGCTGATGCTGCCAGAAGTTGGCACAGCGTATGCGACATGGACTTCTCCAACCGAAATGGGTTCTCAGACCCACTACTATTCAATTCAGTTGACCGGCACCGCCACCGGTCTTGGCGTCATCAAGCCTGGGGACACTGTGAACCTCACCGGCCATTCCCTAGGTGGAGAATTGGCACTGGCGGCGAGCAAGCTGTTTGGAACCAGCCTTTTGGGAACAGGCGACACGGGAGGAAAAGTTTACACCTACAATTCGGCTGGGTTCAAGCAACCGTTCGCCGACCAGTTCCTATCCCTCTTCCCTGGCGCATCTGGTTCCACATTCCCCACAGACCGCATCACCAACATCCGTGCCATAGATGGTCCGGATGTCGTTTCCAACCGCAACCTGTTCACTTTCCCCGGCGCAGATATGCCTGTGACAGTTGAAGCACGGATGTCTGGGCATGGGATTGGCGACTTGCAGGAATCCCTTGCTGTCTACAACCTGCTTTCCTCCCTGGACCCCACGCTGACCAAAGAGCAGATGAGATCCATTATTCTTTCTGCAACGTACAGCGCAGATGGAAAACTTGAAGCCACGGTGGATGCGCTCCGCGCCGCAGTTAAGGGCGGCGCGGTGACGCCGACCCCCTTGGGCCGCGAATCGCTGCTTTCCACAATCAGCAACGACATGCTTTTGAAGTCCGTGCCCAGCAGCGGCGTGAGCATTGTTCCCCTGGCGAATATGACTTCGATCCAGATCGCGCGGTACGATGTGGCATCCGGCACACGACTTGGCTGGGATGTGGTCGACTCAAAGCCAAGGGTCACCTTCGGCACCACAGCCAGTGAAACGCTCACGGGCTCGAACAAAAGCGACCACCTCTACGGCGGCGCGGGTGATGACATCATTGAAGGCGAAGCTGACAACGACTACCTGGAAGGTGGCATGGGTGTCGACCAGACCAACACCAACCGGGAGGCCCCCCTCAAAAATTGAGTGGTCCGAAGAAACCCGGCAGGTCATATGAATCACAACATTATCCCTTTCCAATGCCCCCTGGTGCTCCACAAGCGCACAGTGCCTTTGTCTAGAATTTCTCTAATATCTTCAGCATCGCTGTTGCACGCTTCAAAGCTCCTCCCCACAGCGTTTCGATAATCAAAGCCATGCAGACACAACAAATGACGGTTTCAGTGAACGTATGTGAGCGCTACATGCGGCGGAGGCTGCCTGCCCTATGAGCACAAGCCTGGTCCGCAGAGCAAAACGACTGCGAGGTTGCTCCCACTGCGGTCTTTACAACAAACCGCCCTGGGGATATTGTCTGATACGGTGAAATGACATAATCCGCCGTGCCAAAGGAGTCATGCATGTTCTTCATCACCAACAGGGCCTTCCATGAAGGGATCAAGACGACAGATATGCGTAAGGTGAGCTTCGACCTGGACAACAACGATGCGGGACAATCCGTGTTCTTCTGCTGGCGTGATGACGCCAAAAAGGCCTATGTCGAGTTGGGAAGCGACAACTTCATGAAGGCAATGCGCAAGTCACCGGGACGACAGGTCCTTTTCTACATGCACGATTCCGCGCAATTGCCGGAAGAACACATATTCCCCACGGCAGAAAAACTCCAGAAACTTTTCGATGAACAAGACAAAGGGCTTGTGGACGTGGTGCCGGTGATTTGGCCCTGCGACAACGGCCATAGCCCCATTCAGGGCTTTCACGAAGACCAGATCGCTGCGGAAAGCAGCGGCGTCGCCTTGGCGCGGGCCCTGGAAAAATTCCTGGTCTGGCGCGAATCAGTCAAGTCGACCGAGGCGCCCTGCCTCAAGCGCATGAACGTCCTGGCGCATTCCATGGGCAACCGTGTACTGCGCGAAGCGCTCTCCTGCTGGGCCAATTACCACCGCAACGGCCAAGTGCCCCTCATGATGCGCAACATCTTCATGCTTGCGGCCGATGTGTTCAACGAATCCTTTGAACAGAACCACGGCGGACGTTATCTCTGCCACAGCGCGCGCAACGTCATCGTCTATTATGCCGCAGACGACCGCATCCTTGGCGCGGGTACGGTGGGTCCCCTTGGCGCGGATTCGGCCTCACGCCGCATGGGACACACCGGACCAGAGCATTATGGCCTGACGCCGAAGAACGTCTATACCGTGGACTGCGACGACGTGAACAACAAGTACGACCGCCCCAACGGCCACACCTACTTCCTCACCGATGAGAAAGGCGAGCCCGGCAAGGTCTTTCTGCACATTTACGACGCGCTGAAAAAAGGACGCGTGCAGGGGCACGACGAACACCGCGGACTCATTGTTGATCTGAACTTCCGCTCCTGCTAGCTCGGCCACCCACAAAAAAAGGCACCTGCGAGGGTGCCTTTTTTTGTTGCGACTAATTCCAAGCGCCTTACCAGGTCTCCGCCTCCGGGCTGTGATAATAAAACTCGACGCGGCGGTTGACGGAACGGTTCTCATCGTTGATGGCGGGAACAAGCGGACGGCTGTCGGCATAGCCTGCGGCGCGCAGGCGTGTGGCCGCAATTGCCCCATTGCCCTTGGCCAAAATGTAGCGCAGGGCGGCAGCCGCGCGCGCGGCGGAAAGCTCCCACTTGGAAGGATAGAGTCCGTTGCCGGTCTCCGTGTCGTCCGTATGCCCGCGGATGACCAGATCAACCTTCTGATTCAACAGGATGTTGGTGACACCGTCGAGGATCTTTGCGGCACCCGGCTTAAGCACGGCGGAATTGGCCGCGAACATGACGGAGTTGTTCACCTGCATGAGCACACCGGCGTTGTCGGAACTGATGCCGGAATTCGATTGCAGATCCTGCTCCTGGGCCAGCAGTTCCTTGACCATCAAGGCCACTTCATATTTGACGCGATCCTTCTGGGAAAGATCCATCTCGGCCATGCCGACCTTGGCGTCCTTGGGAATGAAGGTGGCCATGACCACCGCCTGTTTCACATCACTGCGCGAGTCGTGCTTGGCGTCTTTGAAGATGACGGCCAGGGACTCCTTCTGCTGGGGTTTCAGGGCCGCAATAAGCCACAGCAGAAGAAAGAAGGCCATCATGGCCGTCATGAAGTCGGCGAAGGCGACCTTCCAGCTCCCACCATGGGGTGCTGCATGGCCGTCTACAACCTTCTTTATGATTATGGTGGTGCCGCCCTTACTTTTGGCCACCCTTCAAGGCTCCTTCCAGTTCTTCAAAGCTTGGGCGCGCAGGACCGGAAACCGCGCGGCGCGCTGCCTCCACGGCCAGCATGGGCGGAAAGCCGCTGGCAAAGCCGACAAGTCCGGCTTTGACCACCTCAAGCATGGAGTGTGTTTCCTTCACCTGATATTCAAGGTTCTGGGACATCGGGCCGACAAAGCCATATGACAAAAGGATGCCCAGGAAGGTGCCGACCAGCGCGGCGCCAATGCTGTGGCCAAGCACCTCGGGCGGTTCATTGATCTTGCTCATGGTGAGCACGATGCCGAGCACCGCCGCCACGATGCCGAGACCCGGCAACGAGTCGGCCACTTTGTTGATGGCGGCCGGGGCGTTGGATTCATGCTTGTGCGAGGCGGCCATGTCGATGTCCATGACGGACTCGAACTGGTACGGCTCAATGTTGCCTGCCAGCAACACCTTGAAATTGTCGCAGATGAAGTCGAGCACCTCATGGTTTTTCATGATGGAAGGGAAGCGTGAGAACACGGCGCTTCCATCGGGCTTGCTCACGTGCTGTTCAATGGAGACGATGCCGTCGCGCCGGGCCATGTTCATGAGCGTATAGAGTACGCCCAGGATGTCGAGATACGCCTGCTTGCCAGCCTCTGCCGCGGTAAAGACCTTGAAGGCCTTCTTCATGGTGCCGAAGATGACACTTTTGGGCGAGCCGATGAGAAATGCCCCGATGGCCGCAC
>Ga0209800_10001703_pt1 | contig 21655 bp, 19 predicted proteins | sample Higcelweek8metaG_FD_187174 | JGI IMG/M metagenome (GOLD analysis project Ga0209800, IMG submission 187174) | Freshwater pond sediment microbial communities from the University of Edinburgh, under environmental carbon perturbations - High... | ecosystem: Environmental > Aquatic > Freshwater >...
GGCTGCCTCATCGGGCACCCAGATCCGGTAGTCCGCCGCGACATGGAACAGAAAGTCACAGCCTTTCAGCGCGGCGGCAAAGCTTTGCGGGTCACCAAGGTCGCCCTCGACGATGGTGGGGCTCTTCAGCCCCTCCAGATTGCGGCGATCGTTATGAGGGCGAGACAAAAGGCGCAGCTCATGCCCTTTGGCCTCAAGAAGACGGGCCACGGCGGCTCCGACAAAACCGGTCGCGCCGGTCACAAAAGAAATGGGCTTCATACGACCTCTAAGGGCAGGGCTCTTGCTTGAGAGTATTGTTGAGGATTTATAGGGGCGTATCACCTGTCGTCATTGCGAGGAGGCCTTGGCCGACGAAGCAATCCAGTCCTGCTGTGCGTTGCTTGGGGACTGGATTGCCACGCCAAGCAAGCTTGGCTCGCAATGACGTATTTGTGTTTGGAGTACCCATAAGTCCGTTGCTATCAGTCATCTAGGCGAAAAAACCTTAAGACAAGTTAACGAATTATCAACCCCCCTTGCGTTTAAAGAGTATGTCGGATTCTGCAGCAGTGCAACCGGCCTTTGGCCCGCTTGCCTGCACGAAGGGGAGAAGTATGCGTTTCGGATTGACTTTAGCGGCTTTGATCTTGCTGGCCCCCGCCTTGCTGGCGTTACCGGCTTGTTCGGATATTGCCGTTTCCAATGCCAAATCGTCCACCGGCCGTTTGCCAACTGTCCCCGAAGTTCCCGAAGCCGATGAAACCGTGCGCGGGGAAGATGAGCCGCCGATTGTCACCCTCGAACTGGCTTCGCAACTTAAAGAACGGAAACTGAGTCGCGACGAGGAACTGCCTGCCGGGATCATCGTTCCCAATACCAACTTGAATGCCGTGCCGGTGACGGCGGCGTTGCAGGCTGTGTTGGATGGAACGGACGTTTCCCTGTCTTGGGAAGCCGGTAGTTTTGAAAACAGACTGGTGACGGTAACAAATCTCAGCGGGTCGCTGCCGCGCGTGGTCGAAAAAATCTGCGCCTCGGCCAAGGTTTTCTGCGGCTATCGTCGCGGCCTTCTGGAATTGCGCGAAAAAGAAACCTTTGTGATCGAGCTGCCTTCCGTGCCGGGCAAGGCGAATGCCGCAGCCTCTGCCACCAATACGATGGCCGACACAATCGGTGATTTATCGGGCGACAAGGCCAAGGTCGATTTGCAGGGCGGCAACCTTCTTTATACCGCCGATGTCGATGGGCATGAGCATGTGATGGAATACTTGTCGCAATTGCGTCATGGTCGTCCGCTTGTCGTGATGCAGCTCTATATCTGGGAAGTCATGCTGGAAAAAGAGCATGGCCTCGGCATCAACTGGTCCGATTTTTCTGTCGGCAAGATCGGTGGATCGGGACAAAATCTGGCCCTGAGTGGCCTGACCAGTTTTTCGTCGTTGGCCAGTCCGGGGGTCAGCCTCGGGGCCAAGTTTGCGGGCAAGGTCGATGCCGATGCCGTCGTGAAATTCCTTGCGACGCAAGGGCAAGTCCAGACGGTCAGCAATCCGCAGCTCACCTTTGTCTCCGGCTCGAGTGCCGAGTTCCGCGTGGGCGGCAAGCGGCGTTACATCTCGCAGGTTGGCACAGCCTCCAGCGTCTCCAGCTCTACGACTACGACCTCCAGCAACAACACGGTATCAACCGACAGTCTTGATACAGGCCTGACGGTGGAGATTAGCGGTTCGTATGAAAGCGGCGTGATCACGGCGAGTCTCGATCTGGCAATCGAGGATGTGATCAGCCTTAACGAAACGACGACCGAAAGCGGCGTGACCGTCGATTTGCCCGAAACGTCGGAGCGTAAGGTTTCAACTTCGCTGCGCGTGCGTCCGGGCGACAATCTGGTGCTCGCGGGCCTGAACAGCTCGCGTGACAGCAACGACCGCGACGGGATTCCGTTCTTCGGCTCCATGATTCCGGCCTATAGCCACGATACGCTTGAAAACAGCGAGCTTGTCATTCTGGTCAAGCCATCCATCGTGAAGTTTGTCGATCCGCCGGAAGAAAAGAAGACGCCGAAGAAATCGTCCTTTTCCAAGGAGCCGCTTGAGGCCGTTGTCATCGACAAGGATGGCCCCAAGACGCTGACCCTTCCCGCCGCGCCGCAACCCTTGCCTGAGCCGCAGGCGGCCTATACGCCCGAGCTGATGAAAGACGTCGCCACGCCACCAACCTCGCTGTCCTCCGTTCCCGTCGAGCCCAGCGATGACGGCGCGCCCGTTGACAAAAGGCTGATGCAGCGCGGCTTCAGTCATGCTTTTGACGAATTGCAGGAACCTGTCTCGCTCAGCGGCAGTTCCTCAAGCGGGAGGTAACCGATGGTTCACTGGGGACGTCCTCTCGTTTTCTGTTCCGTCGCGGCAATGCTTACCTTTGCCGCGCCAGCCCATGCGGCGCGTGATGCGGCCTTTATGGCACCGGGCGCGACACGGGGCGGCACGGTGCAAAGCGATCAGGCCATTGCCATCGAACCGAAAGCCGATGTCGATGCCGGTGATACGCCGTTAAATGTCGGGCGGCGGGCGACGTTCTTTTTCGTCAACCAGTCCAATGTCCCCGTGAATGTTGAAAGCGTTGCGGCCAACGGCGACAGCAACGTGAAGGCTGAAATTGTCGGCGACGATTGCTCCAAGGAAAAGACGATTCCCGCCGGAAGCCGTTGTGCGGTGACGGTTGACACGACCCCCTCGGGCTCTGGTTCGTGGACCGCCGAGATTTTGATGACCCATAACGCGGCGGGCCGCATTGCCCGCGCGCGCGTGATGGGCAAGACGGCGGCGAGTTCTTTGACAAAGAGTGAGATGGGGCTGGCCCTGAGCACCAAGGATGTGAAACCGGTCGATTTCGGGGATGTCGAGCCGGGCACCGGCAAAGCTGTGCGCACGGCCCTCATGGTCAATGACAGCAACGAGATTATCTCGATCCTCTCCATCGAAGTGATCGCGCCTGAAAACGGGCTCGCGCGCCTTGAACAGGGCTGCGCGGTCGATATGGATTTGAAGATGGGCGAGTCCTGTCCCGTGACGCTGATGTGGAACCCCGAACACAAGGGCAGCGTTTCGACCGATTTGATCATCCGTCATACGGGGCGGCTGGGCTTTGCCGTGATCCCCATTCGCGGCATCGCCAAGGAACCTGTGGACAAATCCGGCAATGCGGCCAGTGGCAAGACGGCGGCAACGTCTTCGTCTTCATCCTCTAATGACGCGCCGAAAGCGGGGAGCAAGGTGCCGCTGTCGCCGTCTGCCGAAGATGTCGAGAAGATCCTGGCCGACGGCAAGATGCCCCAGATCAGCACGCACGATTTGCCTCAAATGGCTCTTTCGGACAAGCCGTCGAAGAAGGCGAGCCACTCGACGGATTATCACCTGATCGGCACGGTCGGGAATCGCGCCCTGATCTATAAGCCTGACGGCACGACGGCGGTTGTGGGCAATGGCGAGGAAATGACGGAAGACGGCTCGGTTGTCCTCAAAGTGATCAATGTTTCACCCAAGGAGGTGGAAGTGTTGCTTGACGGAGCGCGGGTCAAGTTGAAGTTGGAGCGTGTTTCGGCTTTGACGGACAAGGCTGAACGGACATCCACGATGCCCGCTTTCACGAAAAGCGCGACGCCCTCCGTTTCCGAGGGGGCGTCAAAGAAGTCATCTTCGAAAAAAGAAAAATCAACCAAGCTGGATTCCGGTGACGGTGGCTCTTCCGTTTCTCTACCGGCGGGGATGTGATGAGCGAACTTATCTCCAAAGAACCTGAAGAAGGCCTTATTGATAAAAGGCGCATCCAGCCGCGTCATTATGAACTCGCCTTGGCCGAGCAAGCCATGCGTCGCGCGACGGGACGCTATCTGACGGTCGAGGAAATTCTGCGCCGTAACGGTTTCGTAGCCGACGAGATCAACCGTTTGAAAGCGCGAGGCGGGGCGCGCGAAGATTTGACGATGCAGGCTTTGCGTCTGTATGTCTCGGTCGCCAACCAGACGGCGATGGGGCTTTGCCTGCTGGAGCTCAAAGACGGCGTGCTGCGTCTGGCCGTCGGCGACCGCGTGGATGATGCCGATCTGCTCCGCATCGCCAACGCGCTGCAACGGGCCAACCGCGAGGTCGTGAAGATCGAGGTCGAGCCGTGGGACCGCGCGGAGCTAGCCCGTCTGATGCGCGAGCAAAGCGAGGTCGCGGGCGAACGCTTGCTGCGTGTCTTTGCCTCGCTGGCCCGCGATCCTGACGACGCGACCATGATCGAGCAAGCGCTCAACGACATTCTCGCCGAAGCTCTGCAAAGCCGTACGTCGGATATTCACTTCTCTTTGCAAGAAGACGATGCACGTTGCTGGATCCGTTATCGCGTTGACGGTGATTTGGTTTACAAACATTTGATCCCGCATCGCGTGATGGCCCCGCTGGTCACCCGCATCAAAACGGACTCGAAGATGGACGCGGCGGATCGCCAGCATCCGCAAGATGGCCGTCTGGGCTTCGAGTGGCAGGGCCGCGTGATCGACGTTCGTGTCGCCGCCTTGCCGGTCGCGCCATCGGGCGAAAAGCTTACCCTGCGTCTGTTAGACCGAGAAAATCTTCGTAGTTTCGACGAGCTTTTCATGCACGCGCCGGTGGTCGCCGAAAGACTCCGCAAGGCCATTCACGGTCACACCAAGGACGGCGGTCTGGTCGTGGTCAGCGGTCCAACCGGTTCAGGTAAGTCAACGACTCTTTACGGTATCATTCAGGAAATCGACCGATCTTCCCGCGCCGTGTACTCGGTCGAAGCACCTGTCGAATATGATATGCCACTCGTGGACCAGACCTCGGTGACCGACAACTCGGCCAACACCATCGCCGATATTATCCGCGCTCTGATGCGTCACGATCCCGATGTCATCATCGTCGGCGAAATGCGTGACGGCGACACGGTGGAAGCCGCGTTGCGTGCGACAGAATCAGGGCATTTGGTGATCACGACCGTCCACGCGGTGGACGCGCTTCACACCCTTGACCGTATGGACGGGTTCCTCAGCTCGGCTTATCGCACCAGTGGTCTGTATATTTTGGGCCATGCTCTGGTCGCGTCGCTTTCCCAGCGTCTGGTCAAAACCGTTTGTCCGGCCTGTCACCGGCTTGAGACAGGCCTGCGCGTGTTTGGTAATGAAAACCGCTGTAACGATATCGGAATCCGGCCCGATGAAACGGTGGCTCTGGCCACGTCCGGCGGCTGTGACTTGTGCAATCATACGGGCTTCTTGGGTCGAACGCTCGTCCTTGAGGCGATGTTCCCGCCGGAGGATCAGGCCAGCCGCAGGGCGATTACCGAAATGATGCTCTCGAACGTCACGACGTCGATCATTGACGTTCCGGGCACGATCTATCTGGCGCGGCGCGAGTCGATTTCGGACCTGATCCGCCGCTGTGCCATCGACGCCAATATGGGGGCTTCGCTGATGGTCGAGGAAGCCGCCACAAGGCAAGGGCGCGGACGGTGAGGGGAGGGCAACCATGAAGCTTTACCACGCTCGTTTCGCCCAACCCACTATCGGCGGGGCCATTTTGGTTCAGGAGGAGGATTTCTACCTTCCCGACGAATATGCCGTGCGTCGCCAGCTTCGCTCCAAGGGCCTGTGGCCCATCCAAATCTATGAACAAAAACCGCCGCTGTTCGAGTGGATGGATGTTCGCTCACGCGAATGGCAGATGCAGCTTCTGCGCGCCATCCGTTTCCAGTCGGCGACGGCCTCGGCGGGAACGGCTCTTTTGAACATTATTGAAGGCGAGGAAGACCCGCGCCGTCGTCTGGCGTTTTTGCCGACGCGAACGGTGCTCAAGGGAGGCGGCTCGTTTTCCGAGGCGTTGCGCGAGCTGAAACTGATGGATGCGCCGACCATGGCCATCATCATGGCTGGTGAACGGGCCGGTGACCTGAAGGGCGTTATTCAGCACGCCATCGAGCATGTGGAGCAAAAGGGCACCCAGTACAAGACGATGATCGCGGCGCTCAGCTGGCTTTCCTTCGATATCATTTCGGTGATCGGGTCGATTTGGGGCACCCAGTTCGGGTTCATTCCCTATCTGCAACATCAAGGCACCAAAAGCACTGATCCCGAAGCCATCGCCAAGTTCGAGCGCGGGATCAAGATGGTCAGCATCCTGAACGGCACGATGCTGGTTGTTTCCTCGGCGATCATTCTATCGGTCATTTTCTTCGTGTTTTCCTATTGGCGCAACCGGCACAGGGTCGATCACTATACCTCGCGCATGATGATGCAAGTGCCGCTGCTTTCGACCTATCTGCGCAATGTCAGCCTGAAGGACACCTGTAAACTGATGGCGCGGCTCTTGAACGGCAAGGTGCCTTTGGCTGAGGCCCTGAAAATCATCATCGACAGCTCTGTCGAGCCAGCGGCTCGTTCTTACTGGACCGAGTGCGAACAGAAAATCATGGCCGGTATCGAACCCTCGCGTGCGCTGTCCCGCAAACCTTTGTCCAAAGCGGAACGCGATCAGATCGTGACCATCCAGTCCGTTGACCAGCTGGGCGAAGTTTACGCTGCCATCGCGGAAGAGCGTGGCTTGATGTCCAAGGGCGATCAGCGCAAAATCATGAAATTCGGCCTCTATTTACTTATCGTGCTATCGGGTATAACTATTCTGACAACCATCTATCTGCTTATGCTCCAAAACCAGAGCTTCCTCAACACGCTCAACGAAATGCGCGATTGATCGCAAAGAGGGAGCCGAGGCTTCCGGATCAGGAGAGACTTTCAATGCTTTCTAAACTAGGCGATTTACTGAAACAGGGGAAAGCCAAGGCCGGGTCCAGCCTTGCCGATTTCAGGCAGGCCCGCGACGACGATGACGCCTTGCTGGCGGGGGGGGGCGAAAACGACTCCCAAAGTGCCGCCGTATCTGAGGAATTTTCCAGTTCGCTGACACAGGCCCTTTTGGGGTCGGTTGGTGGGGTGATCGATTACCATTTTCCGGCGGACTTGATCGGCGGGACATGTCCGCGCGTTGCGGGCGAGGAACAGGATATCGTCTGGAATGCCGCCGCCGAGGCCTCGGATACCGAGCGCGTCCATCTGGTCTGGCAGTCCAAGGGGGACAAGATTTGGTATCTGTCCGTACGCTCGGCCGAGATGAGTTCCCATGCCAACACATGGTGCCCGTTTGCTTCGCTTTTGCCCGGCATGAAGGACGCTTCTGATCCGCCGATTGTCTATACCTATTTCAGCGACGAGTCGGCGATTATGATGACGGTCATGACGGATGGGCTGCAAATCCATCGCGGGACCTCGTCCGTGATCCGCGCCAAAGCCGAGCGCGTATCGCGCGAGCTTGGTAATGCGCCGGTGGTCGAGATGATTCCCGACCGGATCCAGAAGCTTTCAGCCGTTCCATGGTACTCGCTTTCTTTATTTGAAGAACGGTCACGCCGTGTGCTGGCGGCTGTTGCCGTCCTGTCGTCGGTCGTGTTTGCTGGTCTGGCCCTCATGGTCTGGCTTGTGGCGGCCATGGCGACGGTCAGTGGGCATGCCGATCTGAACGAAATCAGGAAGCGGTCCGAAGAAAAATCCCTACAGCTTTTGCAATCAGTTCAAACCCAGCGCGCCAGCCCGATGCGTGAGCAGTTGGCCAAGTTTGCCGATGTCAATGACGGGCTTCTCGGTCTAAACGGTTATCTCAAAGTCTATCAGATTCTCGGCAATAAGGCTGGCTGGGTTGCCGTCATTCCGGCAAACGTGACCTCTGACCGCATTAACGAACTGGGCGGCATGACGCTCGACAGCGATCCCTATGGCGTTGTGATCGGCAATTCAAAGGATGCCTTGACGTTCGGCAAGACGGAAAGGAAGGGAAGATAACATGAAGAAGATTGATTATGCTTCCTATGCCCGCGTTTTCAGACCGCGGATGATTTCAAAAGCCATGCAGGCTTTTGACAAGGCGACCATCGTTATTGTCTCGGCGTGCTGGGGCGGCGCGATTTTCTTGATGATTCTCGCTTTGTATACGGTCAACCTGTCCGTTGATTCCAAGCGTCAGGTCGCCGAGGCTGCGGCGGCCGAGCCCAGCTTGCCCAAGATTGTGACCCGTCCGCCGGACGCGCGGGACATGAAGCCGATTGTCGAGCGGCTGCAAAAGCGGTTTTCCGACATTGGTTTTACGCTGGCGAACGACCAGACCTTGACGGTGTATACCTCGGATGGGAGCAAATTCAGGGCGTGGCTGACCGTTTTGAGCTATATCGACACGATCTCGCCGCAGTTCAGGTGGCAGATCAAAACGTTCTGTGTCGGGGGGGAATGTCCGGGGGCCGTGCCGATGAAGGCCGTTTTGGCCGCGCAGAAAATTACCTTCTCCGCACCAGAGGCAAGTGAGGAGTAACACAGACTTTTCTTGATGGATTTCCAGACCCCTCTTCTAACCATCGTTATTGACAAAAGGGGGAATATCCGGTTCCATCCGTCGAGTCTGAATTTTTGGATCGCCAGAGGCGAATCAGTGGATTCGCCGGGTGGTCTTGGGATCAATAAAAACGTGCCATCGTATGTAAGGGTGGCATCGGGTTTTGTAAAAGAGTGAACGGAAGGGAAGGGAATGACTGTGGTGTCATCGGATTTGTCCAGACAGCGCTTGGCAAGCGATGCAGGTATTGCCATCGGCCCTATCCTGTTCATCATTGCCGTTTTGGGCATTCTCGCGGCCGCGATCGCGGCAGGCAGTGGATCGTTTACAACCAGTACGACCGGGGAAAGCAACCGTGCGAAAGCGGCGGCTCTTATCGACATCGGCCAAACGCTCAAGATCGGGTTCGACCGCCTTGTCGGCGGTGGCACGGACTTTTTCGACGTGAATATCGATCCGGCGGACATTACAGACACGGTTGACCTGTTCTCGCCCAATGGGGGCGGTATTTCGCCACCCTCGCGGACCATGTCTGACGATCCGGCCAATGACGAGTGGCACTATCCGCTCGTGGCGGTGCCGGGTATCTGTACTTCGACCGGGTGTCGTTTGGCGATCATTCAGGTCGGTAGCGGGGTTTGCCTTGAGATCAACAACAAGGCGGCGGCCATCACAATAGCTCAGACGGCGGTTGCGCTTGATGATATGACGGCTGATACCGGCACGACACCCGTTGACGGCACGAACTGGCCCGCCGATCTGCAAGGCAAGCCGACGGGTTGCGTGCGGGTGAATGCTAACGGCGGTATGGATGCCGGCTATTACTTCTATCAAATCATGGGTGTCCAGTAAGAGCAGGGACCCCTTGTGTAAGAAAAAAGGCACCGTCAGGGTGCCTTTTTTCTTTGGGGTCAGCGCAAGAAAGGACCGATCATATTGAATTTTTAATCATTTTGATACGGTAAGTTAACAGTTTTCGGGCAGAGTCGGGGGATATTGACCAAAACGGATTTGACCATGAGCCTTTTCGATTCACGCCTTATTGCCTTTTGCGGCATGGTTCTCCTGATCTCGGCGGCCTTCTGGGCCCATGGAGCGGCATCGTTTTAGCAAACAATTTTGCTTGATCCTTTGCCGACGGCGGTTGTTTTTGCGCGCTGGGCGTGATAACAGCCTTTCCATGCACCCTTTGCCTTTTTCCCGCTTTCTGTATGCTCGCCACGGCAAGACCGTCGATAATGCGGGCGGCATTGTCAGCGGCGGTGAGCGTGACACGCTTTTAACCGACGAGGGCAAAGCGCGCGCCGATGCCATGGCCCCGCATCTAGAAGCTCTGTCGAACGAGATTTCCTGCCTTTTCTGTAGTCCTATGCGTCGCGCTCAGGAAACCGCCGAGCGGGCGAATAGACTCGCGCACAAAGAAATCATCACCATTCCTGATCTTTATGAATGGATGGTCGGGGATTTGGCGGGCAAGCTGGACGCCGATTACAAGGAGCCTCTCTCAAACTGGACCCTTGATCCGCCGAATGGCGAGAGCCGCGAGCAGCTTGTCGCTCGCGTCGAAAAAGCCCTTCAAGAATGTGGCCGTCGGCATGAGGGGCGACAGGGGATACCACTGATCGTTGCGCATGCCGGCCTTTGGTGGGGCCTGACTCATGCTCTGTCCTTGCCGCATGAGCCGATCGACAACTGCCAGCTTTTCCGTGTTGAGCGAGGCCCCGTGGTCTGGTCGACCAAGCTGGCCTTAGGCTAGAGGGCACGACCCGTCATTTAGTCCTTTGCCAACAAGGCCGACTGGTGCTAGACAGGTCGGGTTTGCTCGGTCTTTGCGCTTGTCGCAAAGTGGGCGTGTGTGTTTTGTGACTTTATCAAGGATTAGTGCCGATCATGGTCTCTCCCGCTGAAATGCTGGCCTCGAGCCTTAACATGTCCTCGTTCAACAAGGCGACGGAGTTGAAGAGCCGCATCTGGTTTACGTTGATGGCTCTCGTTGTTTATCGCCTCGGAACCTATATCCCCGTTCCCGGCATTGATCCGGTTGCGCTTGGCCAGATTTTCAAAAGCCATGCGGGCGGCATTTTGGGCATGTTCGATATGTTTTCGGGTGGTGCGCTTATGCGCATGACGCTCTTCGCGCTTGGCGTCATGCCCTATATCACCGCGTCGATTATCGTCCAGCTTTTATCCGGGATTCTTCCAGCTTTTGAAGCCATGAAGAAAGAGGGCCAATCGGGCCAGATGCGCCTGAACCAGTATTCACGCTATTTGACGGTCGCTTTTGCGATTATGCAATCTTACGGGATGGCTGTCGCTCTTGAGGCTATGACGTCGTCGGGTGGTTCGGCAGTTATCATGCCTGGCTTTTTCTTTCGCTTAAGCACGGTGATTACGCTGACGGGTGGCACCGTGTTTTTGATGTGGTTGGGCGAACAGATTACCGCGCGCGGCATCGGTAACGGCGTGTCGATGATTATCTATGCTGGTATCGTCGCCAACCTGCCACATGCCGTCGCCAAGACATTGGAGATGGGCCGCACCGAGGCACTGCCTGCTTGGTTCATCCTCTTCATTCTGGTTCTGACGGTGGCCGTTCTGGCGGTCTGTGTGTTCTTTGAACGCGCCCAACGTCGCATTCTGGTCAACTATCCCAAGCGTCAGGTTGGTAACAAGATGTATGGCGGTGAAGCCTCGCACATGCCGCTTCGCCTTAATACGTCGGGCGTGATCCCGCCGATCTTTGCCAGCTCGCTTTTGCTGTTCCCCCTGACTTTGGCAACCGTTTTTGATGTCCAGCAAAAGGGTGGATGGCTCTCTGATCTGGTCGCCGCCATGGGGCATGGTCAGCCGCTCTTTATGGTGCTTTATGCCGGTTTGATCATCTTCTTCTCGTTCTTCTATACGGCGATTGTTTTCAACCCCGCCGAGACGGCGGAGAATCTGCGCAAATATGGCGGTTTTGTTCCGGGGATCCGCCCGGGTAACAATACGGCGGACTATTTTGACTATGTCCTGACCCGTTTGACGGTGATGGGCGCGGCGTATCTGTGCGGCATCTGTCTGTTGCCTGAGTTACTGATGAAGGCGCAGTCCGTGCCGTTCTATCTGGGCGGCACGTCGCTTCTGATCGTTGTCAGCGTGACCATCGACACGATTTCGCGCATCCAGTCTCACTTGATTGCCCATCAGTATGAAGGGCTGATCAAGAAGTCCAAGCTGAAATAAGGCTGCTCAACGAAACGGGGCCAAGGAAACAAGGGCCAACGAAACAGAAGAGGGGATCGTCATGAATATCATCCTGCTGGGAGCACCCGGAGCTGGTAAGGGCACACAGGCGCGTCGTCTTGAGGAAGAATATGGTTTGATCCAGATCTCGACCGGCGACATGCTGCGGGCCTCGATCAAGAAGGGCGAGCCCTTGGGGCTGGAAGCCAAGCAGCTCATGGACAAAGGGACTCTCGTTCCTGATTCGCTGATTGTCAGAATGATCGAAGAGCGGATCGCCGAGCCCGATTGCGCCAAGGGATTTATTCTGGATGGTTTCCCGCGTACGGTGGCCCAAGCCGAGGCCCTGGATGCGATGCTCGCGGCCAGAGGGATGAAGCTTGACGCCGTGATCGAGCTGGTGGTTGACGAGGACAAGCTGGTCGAGCGCGTCTCAGGCCGCTTTACCTGTGCCAAGTGCGGCGAGGGCTATCATGACTCCTTCAAAACGCCCCAAAAGGCGGGGGTATGTGATTCGTGCGGCTCGAGCGAGTTTACGCGGCGCGCCGACGACAATGCCGAAACGATGAAGGCGCGGTTGCAAGCTTTCCACGACCAGACGGCCCCGATCCTGCCTTATTACGAAACCAAGGGAGCTTTGAAGAGCATTGACGGCATGGCTGACATGGACGCCGTTTATGATGAGCTGGTGCAACTTCTTGGACTGTAAGAGAAAAACCTGAATCGCGCTGGGCTGGTGAGGAGCCTTTCGCCTTTAAGGGTGTTGTGAATGAAACCGGATGCGAAAAGAGCTGGGGCGGGCGGTTATGGGCCTGATCTCGAGCTACGTGCCGGAGGTCGGGACGGGCCTTAACGAGATGCGTCGTCCTTTTTGTCCGGTGATCCCCAAGGAAAAACAAGCGAGTCTATCGGTTTGTGTGCGGCGTCTTAACCATACGGAAATATATTTGTGCGAAAAATCAGCTAGCACTCTCCTCTTGGCTTTTTGCATGGGGCTGTGCGTGGGCTGTTAATCTCCCAATCGTCGGGGCAGGGTTTGCTTCGCGGAGTTTTTGTTTGATTGTTTGAAGGAGAACGACGTGAGTCAATTGGCGCAACTTAAGATCTTGATTGCTGACGACCATTTTCTGGTCCGTCAGTTCGTTCGCAATACGCTTCAGGAAGCCAAGATCACAAACATTCAGACGGCTGCCGATGGTAATGAAGCCATTGATCTGATCCAAAAAGCCAAGGATGTCAAACAGCCTTATGATATTGTGTTCCTTGACTGGAATATGCCGACCATATCGGGCCTTGAGGTTCTGAACTATTTCAGGACGCGCCCCGAATATGCCGAAACGGCTTTCGTTATGCTGACAGCTGAATCCGAGCAGCAAAATATCATGAAGGCGATTAAGGCTGGCGCGACGTCCTATATCATCAAGCCTGTCTCTCCCGGCGATTTGAGCAAGAAGCTTTTCGAAATCCACGAGTGGATCAAACGCAAGCGTCAAAAGGATCATGCTGCCCAATCCTGAGGCACCGTATTGTTTTTGCGTAAGGAGTAGGGCATGGGTTTGACGACGCAGAATCTACGTCTTGACGATACGTTGTCACAAGAAGTGACGATGGCGGTTGTCGGGGCGGTTCAGACAACATTTAGCGTTACGGTCGCCGCTGGCCAGCCCGAAGTCGGGCGCGGCATGGTGTCACTTGTTGGCGATGTTTCCGGCGTGATCGCTTTGGTGCAAGAAGGGCTTGAGGGGACCATGACGTTGTGCATGACCTTCGAGACGGTGCGAGACCTGTTGCCCCGTATTGTCGGCAGCTCGATTTCCGTGACTCACGAAATGACCGTCGATGCCGTCGGCGAGCTGACCAACATGATTTTCGGCCAGATCAAAACCCAGCTGAACGGGCGTGGTTACGGACTTAAGCTGGGCATCCCCAGCGTCGTGACAGGCAAGGGCCATTTTGTCAGCCAATTCCATCGCGGTTCGTATATGATCATCCCCTTCTATCTCGATGGCCAGCTGTTCCAAGTTCATCTTGCCTTGTATGAAGGCGGCAAAGACCCGGATTCGATCTTAGGTTCTGTATAGTTAGGGGTGGCGTTTGATGGCCATGACGGATGCTTTTGACGGGGAAGTTCAGCCCGCATCGCAGAACAGCGCGTCAAACGATGCTGTTTTGACCGAGGCTGTTCGTCACGTCGACGTCATCCATACCTCTTTGGCGGGTATGACCGCCATCGTTATCATGTTGCTTTTTGCCGTGGCTTTGCCTGTGTTTGGACGGCAGCCGGTGACGCAGCCTCTGGCCTTCTGGGTTATGGCGGTGGCGTCCTTTGTCGGGATCGCAGGTCTTTATATTCTCAATTTCCGTGTCCATAAGCATGTCACGGATCAGGCTCGCCTGACCGAAGTGCTTGTCAATTCGCTGGGGCAGGGCTTCCTTTTTTTTACGAACGACGGCATCTGCGGCTCGGTTTATTCGCAGGCTTGTCTTGACCTGATCGAATGCGTTCCGGCTGAAAAAAACATCGTCGATGTGCTCCGCATCCCTGAAGATCAGCGCGAGGATTTCATCGACTGGATCGAAGTTCTTTTCCAGCCTGACCATGCACTCGGTTTCGAAGATGTCATCCGCTTTTTCCCGCAGTTTTTCCCGCATAGTCAGGACCGACGCGTTGCTTTGATCTATCGGCCTATTTACGGGCCGAACGGCGATCTGGTCCGCGTTGTCATGATCGCGACGGACCAGACGGAAGAATATGCCGCGCGCCAAGCCGCCAAGCGGCAACAGAATTTTGCCGAGATGATTTGCCGCATCTTCAAGGACCGCAACCAGTTTCAGGCAACCTTGGCTCATGTGCGCGAGTTCCTTGAGGTTGCCGAAAAGCCGGAGATCGGGCTTAAGGATTGCTCACGCTTGCAGCGTCAGGTCCATACCCTTAAAGCTGCCGTCAAACAATTCAACCTTGTCGATTTCGGCGAGATCATGCACACCGTCGAGAACGAAATGCGCGATCCGATGATCGTCAAGGAAGAGGATTTTCAGGTGGTTCTGACCTCCGCGCGTCAGAAGATTTCCGATGCGCTTAAGCGCGTGACGGACGAAGTCAGCAGCCTGATCGGCACCGAATATGAATGGCGCGGCAATGTTCGCGAAGTCGGTGAAGACGATATCTATGATTTTGCCCACGAAATGTACGATCAAAAGGTCGATCCGCGCATTGTCCAGCGTTACCTGTGGGCGATTGCCGCCGTGCCGATCCGTGATTGCTTCCACTCTTTCGAGCGCGAACTGCGCGAGTTGGCGTCTGTTCTGGATAAACAGGTCAAGCCCGTCCGTTTCCTTGGGACGAACCCGCATGTTCTGACGCGGCCTTTGCAGGAATTTTTGTTCTCGCTCACCCATGTCTGCCGCAACATCATCGATCATGGGATCGAAGCCCCCGTCACGCGTCTTGCGCGCGGGAAGGACGCGGCGGGGATGGTCACGATCTCCTGCGACATTGTTCAAGATACGCCCGAGATCGGCGAGGTGCTCCAGATCATCATCGGCGACGACGGCAATGGCATCGACCCCTCGCGCGTGCGGGCCAAATTATCGACCATCGACCCCGAAGGCCCGTGGCGTTTCGAGGATGACCGTACCGTGATTCAGCGCATCTTCACTTGGAATTTTTCCACCAGCGAGACGGTGACGACGATTTCGGGCCGTGGAATCGGTATGGAGGCGGTCGAGCTTGAGGTCAAAAAGCTGGGGGGCACCATTCAGGTCGATTCGCAACTATATAAAGGCACCTCCTTTGACATAAGGGTGCCTTACAAGGTCGATCTGGAGGCGATCTTTGCCGAGCGGGAAGTGAACAAAAAAAGTATTTAAATCATGATGTTATGGTGATTTGTGTCTTTTTGAAGGCCTTTGAGATCAAGCTTTTCGAAAAAGGCAAGAAATATTCCGCATAAGGCTTGACTATCCTCCCCCGTTGCCTATACTGCCACCTCGGTTCCATCTTGGTGGGGCCTGCTTTTTTATGGTGTTTCGGCTGTTTGCGCTCACTGTGTCAAGAAGACTGAACGGAAGCGACCATGGCATCTCGATCTCGGTGAAAAGCCCGATTTCGGTGGATGGCGGGGCGGTTTCTTGTTGGCGGATCGCCGGGCGGCATACTAAAGCGATATGAGCGGACTTCGCGCCTAATGGTGCGGGTCTTAAGGACTGGGAGCTTCCTTCTTCGACGCCTGTGGGCGCGAAATTCAGGAAGCGTTTGGACCGGTCGTTTTATCAGTAGGAGAGCCACGTGGCCCGTATTGCAGGCGTCAATATCCCAGCAGGTAAGCCTCTGCACATTTCCCTTCGTTACATCTATGGCATCGGTCCGACCAACTCGCTCGAGATCTGTGGGCGCGTTGGGATCGCTCCTGAAAAGCGCGTCAATCAGCTGACCGAAGCCGAGCTTCTGCGTATTCGCGAAGACATCGATAAGAATTACAAGGTCGAGGGTGACCTCCGCCGTGAAGTTTCCATGAACATCAAGCGTCTTATGGACCTTGGCTCCTATCGCGGTCTGCGTCACCGCAAGGGCCTGCCCGTCCATGGCCAGCGCACGCACACCAATGCGCGCACCCGCAAGGGACCGGCCAAGGCGATTGCTGGCAAGAAGATTGCCACACGCAAATAAGCGGGGCGCGGCGGGGTGACCGCCGCCTCTTCTGTATGGAAACGATTAGGCTTCCTTAAACGGAGCCAAGACAAAAGAGAGAGATCATCATGGCAACCAAGGAACAAAAGGGTAAAGCAGCAACCCGTATGCGCCGTCGCGAACGCAAGAACATCGTCAGCGGCATCGCGCATGTCAATGCAAGCTTCAACAATACCATCGTCACGATTGCCGATGCGCAGGGCAACACGATTTCGTGGTCGTCTTCGGGCCTTATGGGCTTTAAGGGATCGCGCAAGTCCACGCCGTACGCCGCCCAGATGGCCGCCGAAGATGCGGGCCGCAAGGCGATGGAACACGGTGTTCGTACCGTCGAGGTTGAGGTCAAGGGGCCTGGTTCAGGCCGTGAATCGGCCCTGCGCGCCTTGCAGTCGGTCGGTTTTACCGTAACGACAATTCGTGATGTAACGCCCATTCCTCACAATGGCGTTCGTCCCCGTAAGCGTCGCCGCGTTTAATCCTTTTGGATTAAGGCGGTCAGTTTTTACTTTATCTCGAACCAATGAGGTCGATCCGTGTTGCAAAAGAATTGGAAAGCGCTCATTCAGGCGAATAAGCAGGTTCAGGCGTCCGACGATGTGTCGCGTTTTGGAACCCTCATCGTCGAACCGCTGGAACGTGGCTTTGGTACGACGCTGGGCAATTCGCTGCGCCGTATCCTGCTTTCGTCCCTACAGGGTGCTGCCGTAACGTCTATCCAGATCGAGGGCGTCCTTCATGAATTCTCGTCCGTTCCAGGCGTGCGTGAAGACGTGACTGACATTATCCTGAACATCAAGTCTCTGGCCCTTAAGATGCACGTCGAAGGCCCGCGTAAGATTCGTCTTCGCGCTGAAGGCCCCGGCGAAGTTTTGGCCGGACAGATTGAAACGGGTGCCGATGTCGAGGTCATGAACCCTGATCTCGTGATTTGCAATCTGGATCGCGGTGCGCACTTGAATATGGAAATGACGGTTGAATCCGGCAAGGGCTATGTGCCTGCTTCCGCGTTGCGCAAGGAAGATACGCCGATTGGTTTGATTCCCGTCGACGCGCTCTTCAGCCCCGTTCGCAAGGTTGCCTATAAGGTCGAGAACAGCCGCGTCGGTCAGGTCACGGACTATGACAAGCTCACGCTGTCGATTGAAACCGATGGCTCGATCACGCCGGAAGATGCTGTCGCCATTTCGGCTCGCATTATGCAAGACCAGTTGCAGCTCTTCATCAACTTCGAAGAACCGCGCGCCGCGCAGGTTCAGGAACAGGTTGCTGGCGATCTGCCGTTCAACCGCAACTTGCTGCGCAAGGTTGACGAGCTTGAACTGTCGGTCCGCTCCGCAAACTGCCTGAAGAACGACAACATCGTTTATATCGGTGACCTCGTTCAGAAGACGGAAAGCGAAATGCTCCGCACGCCAAACTTTGGCCGCAAGAGCCTTAACGAGATCAAGGAAGTTCTGCAACAGATGGGCCTCGGCCTTGGCTTGCAGATACCCAACTGGCCCCCCGAGAATATCGAGGATTTGGCCAAGAAGCTTGAAGAACCGTTCTAAGAGGATTCGGGGATCGGGGGTCGGCATTCAGGGGGAAGGAAGATCATCTTTTCGACCCCCGAATCCCGATCCCCGACCCCCTTCATAGGCCAATGCTGGTTCGTATGAACACAGGTTGGCCTTTATCACCATCGGCTCCTGCATGAGTGTCAACGGGACACGCACAGGGCCAAGACTGTAAAAGGAGAAAGTCGCTATGCGTCACGGTATGTCAGGTCGTAAACTCAACATCACAAGCAGCCATCGCAAGGCGATGTTCGCCAATATGGTCTGCGCCCTCATCAAGCATGAGCAAATCAAGACAACGCTGCCCAAGGCCAAGGACCTTCGTCCGATCACCGAGCGTATCATCACGCTGGCCAAGAAGGATACCCTCGCAAGCCGTCGCCAGCTTTTCGCGATGCTGCGTGATGACGTGATCGTCACCAAGCTGATCGACGTCATTGCCGTCCGTTACAAGGACCGCAACGGTGGTTACACGCGCGTTTTGAAGGCCGGTTTCCGCTATGGCGACGCCGCGCCTGTCGCCTTCATCGAACTGGTCGATCGCGATGTCGAAGCCAAGGGGCAGGACAGCGGTCCTGTCTTCACTAATGACGAAGAAGAAGTTGCAGGCGAAGCCGCGCAAGCTTAAGCTTCGCTCGGCTTCAGGTGATTTGCTCGAATCATGGGTGAATAACCGACAGAAAAACAAATGGGATGCCAGCCTTCGCTGGCATGACAATTTAGGTTTGATACCAGCCCGTGGATGAAAAGACTCACGTGGCCTTGCCGTCATCGCGAGGGGCGAAAGCCCCGTGGCGATCCAGTCCCTAACTTTCAAGCAAAAGGACTGGATTGCTTCGTCGGCCAAGGCCTCCTCGCAATGACGTTGTGGGGTAGTTTACACGGGTTGGTATGAGACGACACTGTTTCTTTAAAAAACAATGTCATGCCAGCGAAGGCTGGCATCCCATTTTTTCTTATCACCAAAGCAACCTTTTCGGGTTGATCTTTTTTTTAGGGGGAGGGCCTTTATGTTGTTTTCTTCAAAGCGCGTGAAGGCCCTTTCTTTATGCCTTATGCTGGTCGCCCTGACCGCTTGCTCTGGCGCATCGAAAAAGGCGGACACTTATACCAACGATGCCGGAGCGGTGACGATCCTCGACAATGATCGCGAAGCCTGCATCCGTTCCTGTAACGCCGAGTTCGACCGCTGCTCTGGCACCGCTGCCGCCGAATCGCGCGTGGGTCGTGGCCAAATGACGGGCATCTTCGGTGCTCAAGCCGATTGCAAAGACGACATGAAAGCCTGCCTCTCCCGCTGCCGCGCACGGTAATTTCGTAGTTAGCATCGTTATTCTGGTTTTGTTTAGGCTCAACCCATTTTCGTTACGAGAGATACGATGAATTTCCTTGTGCCTCCCGCTTTGCATGTCGGGGACACCTATGCGAGGGATGACTGGCAAATTACCTCCTTTGCACGGTTCCGCTCTATGCTGGAGCCGTACTTTCAATCAGAGAAAATTTCCGTTTCGTCGGTAAAAAATATTCTGGATGTCGGATGCGGAAACGGGCGTGTGACCAATTATTTGTCTTCGCTTTTTCCTGAAGCGCATGTCATAGGGATCGATGTAGATGCCCAGATGCTAGAAACGGCAGCACGGAATACACATAATCCTAAAATTTCGTATAGAAAACTTGATGCCACGAATTTAGCAGATATGAAAAATGAAGGCATCGTCTTTGATGTTGTTAATGCGAATTACGTTTTGCATTGGTTGTCAGCGGCTGACCAAGAATGCTTCTTGGCTAACGGTAAGGGGTTGATGTCACCCGACGCATTGTTGTTGATTGGCACTTGTCAGCAATTTCCCAAGTATCTCCAGTTTTTGGATCAACGTGTCAGGGATTTATTCTCTATATCCGCTGAAACCGAGCACTTTCTTCATTATCATAATTTTGATGAGTGGAGCGCGTTGTTAGCAACTTATGGCTATAGCGTTATAGGAAGGTATGAAGGATTGGATCCCCATCCTATTCTTGTTTCTGATAATTTTGAAGATCCTCGTAATTTTCTTTGTTCTTGGTTTTGGGGCGCGAGCGGCGGTAAGGCCGTATATGGCAAGGATGTCTCCTGCTTTTCACGTAATTTTGCCCGTGACTTGCTTGATTTTACCGTGACGCATTACGGAAGCGATGGTTATTACGACTTCAAGAAGGGGGGAGTAAAAACCGAACCCGAACAAGGCACTTATCCATGTGCTTTTTTAGAGGAAACGCTTCTCATTCTGGCCGCTAGAAATTAAAAGCCCGTTGCCCTTGAAATTTCATAATTGAAGCGCAGATTGTTGGCGTGGTCTTCATCTTTGGACGGTTTGAAGGAGGCTTTGGCTATGCAGAAACGGATTTTGGCTGTTGTTGCGGCGGGGCTTTGGCTGGCTGGCGGATTGCCGGTCGCGGCGCAGGAGGTGGGGAAGGTTCCCCCTGTCTCTCAGGAGCAGGTGCAGCTGAGTTTCGCGCCCGTGGTCAAGAAGACGGCTCCCGCCGTTGTGAATATCTATACGCGCAAGCTGGTGCAGCAGCGCGTTTTCTCTCCTTTTATGAACGATCCGTTTTTCCAGCATTTCTTCGGCGGCAACATGCCTCAGGGGATGAGCCGCAAGCGGCTTGAAAGCTCGCTGGGCTCTGGCGTTCTGGTGAGGCCTGACGGGCTGATCGTGACCTCAAACCATGTCATCGACGGCGCGGACGAGATTACCGTTGTGCTGTCCGACCGCCGCGAGTTTGAGGCCCAGCTTGTCTCGGCGGATAATCGCAGCGACCTTGCGGTGCTGAAGATTGATCCGAAGGGCGAGGCGTTGCCGCATCTTGGCCTGCGCGACTCCGATGAAGCCGAGGTCGGTGATCTGGTGATTGCTATTGGCAATCCCTTTGGCGTGGGGCAGACGGTCACAAGCGGCATTGTCTCGGCCATCGCACGGACAAGCCTCGACCTAAACGACATCAACTATTACATCCAGACCGACGCCGCGATTAATCCGGGCAATTCCGGTGGCGCCCTTGTCGGGATGGATGGGCGGCTGATCGGCATTAACGCGGCGATCTATACCAAGGATGGCGGGAATATGGGCCTCGGCTTCGCTATCCCATCCAACATGGTTCGCGCGATGGTCGAGAGCTATGCGCAGGGCAACCACGCCATCATCCGTCCATGGACGGGCGTGACGGGGCAGGCGGTGACCGCCGATGTGGCCGCCTCGCTCAGTCTGGCGCGGCCTTCGGGGCTTCTGGTGAATGGTTTGCATGAGGCTAGCCCTGCCAAGAAAGCGGGGCTCAAGGTCGGTGACGTGATTGCTTCGGTGAACGGCAAGGCGATTGATGATCCCGCCGCCTTTTCCTATCGGATTGCGACCATGCCTGTTGGCGGCGAGGTTGTGCTGGATGTTTTGCAGGCAAGCAAGCAAGAGCAAGTTCGCTTCAAGCTGATCGCGCCGCCAGAGGTGCCTGCCCGCGACGAGACGCTGTTAAAGGGGCGGCATCCGCTAAGTGGTGTGAAGGTGGCGAATGCTTCGCCCGCTGTGGTTGAGCAATATGCTCTGCATGCCGTGGAAAAGGGCGTTGTTGTCGTGGAGGTCGCTCCCTCTTCGGCGGCGGTGCGCCTTGGTCTCGCGCGCGGTGATGTGATCCTTGGGGTGAACGACCAAAAGACGCTGCTCGTCAAAGACCTTGTGGAGGTCCTGAGTACCCCTGTCCGTGGCTGGCAAATCACAATCCTGCGCGATGGCCAGAGG
>Ga0209800_10001704_pt1 | contig 21645 bp, 17 predicted proteins | sample Higcelweek8metaG_FD_187174 | JGI IMG/M metagenome (GOLD analysis project Ga0209800, IMG submission 187174) | Freshwater pond sediment microbial communities from the University of Edinburgh, under environmental carbon perturbations - High... | ecosystem: Environmental > Aquatic > Freshwater >...
ATTGGCAGGGACGTATGACAGTTATAAGATCTGCAAATGGCAAATACACATTGCCAATTACACAAATACCCTCGTATATAGTATACAAGTAATATAAAAAAAGATAAAATGTTAATCTCAATAAAGCATTATATTATCAAATGTTTTAGCTTGATATCTCTGTTATTACTAATTAGTAACAGTAGTCCCCAAAAATCAATTGATTATTTATCGTATGTTAATCCCTATATAGGATCTTCTGGTCACGGACATGTTTTTGTTGGGGTAAGTGTGCCTTTTGGAGCTGTGCAAGTTGGTCCACACAATATCATAAAAGGCTGGGACTGGTGCTCTGGATATCATTATTCTGACAGTGTGATTATTGGCTTTTCACACACCCGCATTAGCGGGTCAGGTTGTGGTGATATGGGTGACATATTAATAATGCCTTTTTCAGGAGAAATTCGTACAAAAAGAGGTGAACAACACGATATTTCTAATAGTTGTGCTTCATATTACAAAAAAAATAAAGAAAAGGTAGCACCTAACTTTTATTCTTTGGCTATGGAGAATGGTATTTTGGCAGAAATTACCAGTACAGAAAGAGTGGCTATGCATCGTTTCACATATCCTATAAATGAATCATCAAATCTTCTGATAAATTTAAAAGAAGGTGTTGGTGATAGGTCGATTGATACTGAGTTAAGATTAATTGATGAATACACCATTCAAGGTCATAGAATTTCAAGTGGTTGGGGACCTGAACACAGTGTGTACTTTACGCTTATAAGCCAACAACCAATAGATAAATTATTAGTTTATAATGATGATGAGTTTGTAGGTGAAAACCACTTGAAGGGTCCAGGCGTGAAAGGAGTAATTGTTTTTAAACAACCTCTTACAAATGGACTATTTAAGGTCGGTATTTCATCAGTTAGTGCAAAGAATGCGTTAAAAAACATTCAACATGAAATAACGCACTGGGATTTTGATAGAGTTAAAAGTGAAGCTGCTCAAAAATGGAACAATGAATTATCAAAAATTGAAATAATAACGGATGATAATGCTAAGAAAACAATTTTTTATACAGCGATGTATCATTCTTTTATTGCTCCCGGCTTGTATTGTGATGTGAATGGAGAATTCAGAGGACACGATAAAAAAGTTTACAGTAAAACGCACAATAATTATTCAACCTTCTCTTTGTGGGATACATACAGAGCCATTCATCCACTTTTTACAATAATTCAAAGAGACAAAGTTTCTGATTTTGTTAATTCTATGTTGAATATCTTCGACCAACAAGATAAATTGCCAATTTGGGCATTACCAGGTGCAGAAACAAATCAAATGCCTGGTTATAGCGCTGTTCCTGTTATTGCTGATGCTGTTGTAAAAGGAATTGATGGTATCGATAGTGAAAGAGCTTTCAATGCATGTAAAGTTTCAGCAATGAATCCGAAACAATTGGGGATTCCTGTTTTAATTAAAAATGAATTTATTCCAGCTGGAGCAGTTGCTGAAGAAACATCAGTAGCATTGGAATATGCCGTTGGTGATTGGGCGATTGCAGCAATGGCGGGTAAGCTAAATAAAAATTCTGATACAAAATATTTTTTAAAAAGGAGTAATTATTATAAACATTACTTTGATACCGAAATTAATCACATGAGACCAAAAAATGCTGATGGTTCATGGTTATCTCCATATAATCCGTTTACATCAGTACATGGTCACAAAGCTAATTTTTGTGAAGGAAATGGATGGCAGTATACTTTTTTTGCACCGCACGATGCTAAAGGATTAATTGATTTAATGGGAGGAGATGAGAACTTCATTCAAAAGCTTGATTCATTTTTTATTGCAAAAGGTGACTTGGGATTGTTTGCTTCACCTGATATAAGTGGCTTAATTGGTCAGTATGCTCATGGCAATGAGCCAAGTCATCATATAGCATATTTATACTCTTATGCAGGTCAACAATGGAAGTCAGCAGAGAAAATCAGGTATATTATGGAAAATTTTTATACTGACAAACCTGATGGAATTATTGGTAATGAAGATTGTGGACAAATGTCTGCATGGTACATTCTATCTGCAATTGGTATGTATCAGGTTAACCCTTCAGCAGGGCTATATGTGTTCGGGAGTCCGTTATTTGATAAAGTACAAATTAATTTGGCAGATCATAAATCCTTTGTAATAGTGGCAGAGAATAATTCAAAAGACAATATCTACATTCAGTCTGTAAAATTTAATGGTTTGGCTTATGAAAAAGTTTATATTTCATACTCTGATATAATCAAAGGAGGAATCCTTGTATTTAAAATGGGTAACAAACCTAATCGCAAATATGGAGCTAAATTGGTCAGCAGACCAAAATCAAAAATATAATTTAAAGAACTTTCTAATCACAGATTTATTCTATAACTTTTTTCTTAATAGTATGAATGATAAAAATAATATTTTACTGAAAGCATCACCCGTACTATTCGGGTTTTTTATCATGGGTTTTTGTGATGTAGTAGGTATTAGTACTAGTTATGTGAAGACTGATTTTGATTTGAGTGAAACAGTGGCAGGTTTTTTACCTTCAATGGTATTTCTTTGGTTTCTATTGCTTTCAGTTCCTACAGCAATATTGATGAATAAATACGGAAGAAAAAAAACTGTTATGTTAAGTATGGTAATAACTTTTATTGCGATGCTTATTCCTTTTGCAAAATACAATTTCTCAACTAGTCTTATTGCTTTTGCGTTGTTGGGAATCGGTAATACAATTTTACAGGTATCACTCAATCCGCTTTTGACGAATGTAGTAAATGGAAATGCCCTAACTAGTTCCCTCACTGCCGGACAAGTTATAAAAGCAATATCATCTTTTAGTGGCCCATTTATCGCTGTATTTGCAATTGCTGTTTTTGACAGTTGGCAACTTCTTTTCCCTATTTTTTCGATTATAACTCTGATCGCAGGAATATGGTTACTGTTAACTCCTATTAAAGAAGAACTTTCTAATGTCAAAAAGTCCTCATTAAAGGACACCTTTGCTTTACTCACTGATAAAACTATTTTACTCCTTTTTTTAGGAATTGTATTCGTGGTAGGTACTGATGTAGGGATGAATATTGTAGCTCCTAAACTATTGATTGAACGTTCAGGATCAGCCGTTTCAGATTCAGGTTTAGGTTCAAGCGTTTACTTTGCATTTCGTACCCTGGGGGCGTTTTTTGGCGCTTTCATGTTAGTGAAATACTCGGAAATTAAATATTTCAGAATAAACATTCTCATTGCTCTTTTGACATTACTGGTGCTTTTTTTTATGCATACTCAGTTAAGTATTTTTGTAGCGGTAGGTGTTATAGGATTTACGTGTTCAAGTATCTTTTCTATTATCTTTTCTAAGGCGTTGCAATCTCGTCCTGAAAAGGCAAATGAAATATCTGGTCTGATGATAACTGGCATTGTCGGGGGCGCAATTATTCCGCCACTAATGGGTATTGCTACTGATTATGTTGGAAGCCAAAGTGGTTCACTCAGTATTATTCTACTTTGTATATGTTATCTTCTTTATTGTTCTTTAATATTGAAAGATGTGAAAAAGTAACACAAAGCCTCTTAACACTAGCAGTTTTTCTTATTTTGATATTTTTATAAAATCTAAACCAAAAAAATTATCTGACGAGTTTATGTTTTTTTCTAACTGTATAACAATTAATTTATTTTTTCCTTTTAAAATACTTGCCTGACCAAAATCTATAAGTTTTGTCGTAAGGTTCTTAGAATATAAATCAATAGAAGGGTGCAATTCAACATCGTTCAATAAATATTTAAATGTACCATAATCCTGAGCTAAAGTGAAGTTTCCAACAATATTATATATCCCTTCATTATCTGATTCAAAAACATAGGTTCCTATATCTCCTTTTCGCGCATATCTCCAGAAACTTTGGCTTTCAAAACTCCAGTTTAATTCAGTGATACTTTGGGTTAAAATATCACCTTTGGTGACGGTAATTTCCATAAATTCTCCTTCTACAACTCCATTTATGTCCGGTTTGTTATTAAACATTTCTTTCTGATTTCTTACTATCTTTAAAGAAGCTTTTTCAGGTTCACTTTTCCTGTTGCTTTGAGTTCCAGGTAACATATACCAAAAAGAAGTAGGAGCATAATTTATATAAGTATTGATCCAATGCAAGACTTCCATATCGAATACGAATGATTTTTTAAAAGGAATTGCGTCGAGTCCCCTAAACCTTAAATTAGATACATGCCCGGGTTTCATTGCCCCAGAACCATCAGGTTGAGCAATAAATGGATGATCAAAAGGTTTTCCCATACACCATGCGTAACCATAGTAATCTTCTGATCCAGTACCAAAGTGTGAAGGGAATTTCTCATTGTCGATATATATCTTTTCATCACCTTCACCCCACCATGCGTTTGCTGAGTTGAATAGTGTTAATACATCACCAACGAAAAGACCTTTTCCTGATATTGAAACAAAATTTACATCATAAGGTTCTTTGTTAATTTTAGTTTGAATTCTATTGTATTCAGTCCAGCCCGCACAAAAATACATCGTTTGGTTATTCCATTTCCATGAAGATGTACTAACAGATAAATTGGATAATACAGTTGCTTTGTTAAGGTTTTCAATTATAATATTGCATTTTTCCTTAAAAGGCATTATCCAACTGCAAGTGAACGTAGTGTCATTACTAAGACTTGTATAAAAGGTGTTGAAAGGATAGAATCGATTCCCTGTTCCAAAAAAATCACCTATTGGAGCCCAAACAGTTTGATTATCATCAAATGAAATTGATATAATTGTTGAACGGAGTGCTTGATTCAAATCGTCAGTTTTTATTTTTAATGATATTTCTCTGATTGCTTTTGTGCCTGATATAGTAATATTGTTATTATTGTTGGATAAATTGATGTTTTTTGAAATAGATTTAGAATATCTTTTATTAATTTTTTCTTGAGTATTTAATAACAATATTCTTTGAGCTTGATTAATCTCATCGACAAAATCGATAAGATCTTTTTTATTAAAACTAATAACATTTGTTCCTTTTTCATATGTGCGATAATTTATGTTGTAATAGAAATTCTCACCGGGATTTTCCCCAGGTTCAATAATTGAAGGACTTTCGTATGTTATTTTTAAGTGTTTTTTATAGGGTATTGGTAAATACAAATTATGTCCTCTTTGTTTTTGCTCAGTTAATTTTGATACTGATTCTGATAAAGGTTCTCCTACCAATTTATTTCCACCTACGATACTCAAAACCTCTCCTTCAATTTCAGGTGTTTCGTTGCCGTCAAAATAGAAACGCAACACACCTTTATCCGAATAACCAGCAACAGTCAGCCAAAAACGTACAACAGAACCCGGACCTTCCGCATCAAATAATACAAACTCTCTTTTGCCTTTATTTTTTTCGGTTCTTATAAACTGGCTTCTATCTGCATTGGCAAACCATGAAGGATTGCCAATTTTTACAGATTTTCTATCATAACTACTGAACTGTTTAGTTTCATAATATGGAGTAGGGTAACGTGTAAGTGTTGTTTTATCAACCATCTCAACTAAAAGCGATTCTAGGTTTATTTTTTTTGGTACAGCTCCATAAACACATAAGTTTGTTATGATAATTAAAATTATAATGCTAATTTTTATTTTCATATGATAGGTGTTTAATAGACATTATTTCGATTAATATTATATATCGCTGTTATTCAGTGTGATTCTCAAATTATGCAGTCCACAAGCAAGTTCCATGACTAAATCGTCAAAACCAAACTTGTGGCATCTAAAGCGATCTTTGACAATACGACATCTTTTTACGCCACCAATGGCATGTTCTACCAGAACTCTGAAAGAAGAAATAGAACGATTTGATTCCTTCTGTTCATCTGAAAGTTCACTACCTTTTGGTTTCTTTGTGGGCATCATTACTTTTACATTCTCAGGATTATGTCCTAAGAAACCTGTATCTTGCCACAATGTAATACCCGACGGGAAATGAATCGGCTGATTATCGCATATCTTTTTATCGTGCATACTGCCTTCACAAGTCCTACTAAGCCATAATATCCGTCTTTCGGGTGTGGATAATACGTTATTTTTGAGGTTATGAGTTTTTTTTACCACTATAGCAAGCCTTTTGAAGGTCGCTTGCCTGCGGTCGCTGAATTGGACGTTCAACACCATCGATAAGTACATCTTCACATGATTTCAAAACATGCTTTATTCGATACTCATTACGCTCAGGTAGTTCACCTAAACCCTTTAAAGTCTTACGCAAAAGACCGGCCATTAAGTGAATCAATAAATTGGCTTGTGATTGAGTCATCCCAAAACTTGCTGCATGATGCTCTTGCAAAGGATTGGTTTTTAGATAAATCAACAAAAACATTAGCTTGTCAGCCAGCTTCGGTAGAACTGTATCTTTTCTTGCAAATGTTCGCCGCTGCCGAAGCTTTCCATCTAAGGTAAAATGGTCATTGTACTCATCCCATTCTGCTTTAAAATGTGGAAGCAAAAAGTTGAAATCTTCTAAAGTCAAACCTGTTATACTCACAAACTGAACTGGTCGAGTTTTAATCTTGTCGTATTGTATCATTCATATAAGTTGAAAATATGAATAGTAAACGTAAAATTGAAATAAATATTGTTGAAGTTCAAACATATAAGATATTAATCCAAATAAACTCTAATTTAGAATTTTTATTTTAATATTTTTAAACCAAACATTATCGCCGTGATCCTGTAATCCAATATAACCTTCAGATTCTTTACCGCCTGCCTTTAAGAAGCTTTCATAACTTTTAAATTTACTTTCGCTTATCATTTTCTGCCATTCTTCAGTCCATAAATGATATTCAAGCACAACTTCTCCATTTTGATAATGTACTACTGTCCCATTATACACTAGAACACTACCTGTGTTCCATTCTCCAAAGGGTTTTGAGTTTTGAGGTTTTGCAGGTATCAGATCATACAATGATGCCGATTGTCTGTTTCCGCTTTTTCCTAAACGGGCATCAGGGTGATTTGAATTGTCAAGAATCTGATATTCTGGAGAAGATGCCCAAATTTTTTCACTAGGTATCTCTTGCGCTAAATAAAAGACACCACTATTAGCTCCTTTTGCTACTTTCCATTCAAAAGATAATTCAAAGTTTTTGAACTTTTTTTCATAAATAATATCACCTCCATTTCTTGCTCCTGCTTCACCTCTTCCTGAAGCGTTAATTTTAATAGCGTTATCTTCAATAGTCCATGCATCAGGTATGTTTGAACTGTTGTGAGCTCTCCACCCATTGAAGGTCTTTCCATCAAAAAGTACTATCCAATCATTTGGAGTTTTTTTGTTGTTAACTGTCTGACAAGAAACAAGAAATGTTAGCACCATTAACAAGATGCCTGTTGAATAAATTGAGATTTTCATTTGTAGTCAAATTTTTATTTTAGAATGAATAAGAAATATTTTGTTTATTACTTAAGGCATGGAAGGTAAATTCCAGCCACTTCTATAATTATGTTTAATCAATTCTTCTGCATATAATCTTGCATTTACCGGGTCAGTTGTCGTTTTTGCAAAAGTAGGGTGTCCATCTTGAATTTTAAAACCGTCGGCAATAATGTTTCTGATTGTTGCATCTGCAGGAATATTGGTGAATTTCATGTTTTCGCCGTCCCAAAGTAATTCCTGATTCAACGATTGTAATCGTACTGCTAGTACGCCCATGACTACCATTTCATTAAAAGGACCAGCATCAGAAAATGGTGATGATGTTTCAACTCTATCATTAGTGTCTTCTTTGCAAGCTCTCACCCAATCCATTTCATGTGATAATTTGATTTCTCGTTGTGTTTTTGGTGATACAGGTTTTCTTCCTGATACTAACCAGGGATTTTTCCCATAACATCCGCATATTAGTGTGTCTTTGGTGCCATGAAATATAACTCCACCTCCGTCATTATTCAAATTGATGCTATCTGGTATGCCTTCTGGACGGAATGGTTGTAATCCTCCATCATACCAATATACCTCCACTGCAGGCATTGCTACTTTAGGTAAATTATTTCTTGAAGGGAATACTAATTTTACTTTTTGTGCAACAGGAGCACTGTCATTCATCAACATGGTTGAAGTTCCTTGTGCCTTTGTCGGGTATCCAAGATTTAAACTTTTAAAAACCGGATGTAAAATGTGACATGCCATATCTCCTAAAGCTCCTGTGCCATAATCCCACCAACCTCTCCAATTCCATGGGGTGTAAATATGATTAAAGGGACGCATTTGTGCCGGACCGACGAATAAATCCCAGTCTAATGTTTTGGGTATTTTGTCAATATTCGTAGGAGTATTCAAGCCTTGTGGCCAAATAGGTCTGTCTGTAAATGCTTCAACTTTTGTGATTTCTCCAATTTGGCCATCCCATATCCAGTCTACAATTTGCCGCACACCAGCACCGGATGCACCTTGATTTCCCATTTGAGTAGCAACTTGATGTTTCTTTGCCAGATTGGTTAATAGTCTGGATTCATACACACTGTGTGTCAAAGGTTTTTCCACATAAACATGTTTACCCATGGATATTGCTTCTGCCGTAATTATAGCGTGTGTATGGTCTGGTGTTGCAACCATTACTGCATCAATACTTTTTCCTAATTCGTCGAACATTTTTCGATAGTCATAGTATTTCTTTGCATTTGGGAAATAATTAAAAGCATTACTGCTATATTTCCAATCAACATCTGCTAATGCAACAATATTCTCGCTTTGCATTGCTTTTAGAACTCCAAATCCACGTCCTCCCACTCCAATTCCGGCGATGTTTAGTTTATCACTTGGTGCTATATGACCAAATTTTTTCCCAAAGACTGAGGAAGGTACGATTGTTAATCCGGCGGCGGCAATAGCTCCCGTCCTAATAAATTTTCTTCTTGACATTTCTAATGACATAGTTCAATGATTTTTTATAAATTAATTTCAGATTATTATTTCCTTGTCGGCGTCCCAGAAAATTTTCCTGTTTTCGAGATATGCTCTGGAAGCCATGTGTGCTGCAATTGCTTCCTGAAAGCCTTCATCAATACCGCAAGAAGGTTTTCCTCCTTTACGGATGCATGATAACCATTCTCTGAGATGTAGATGTGCGGTATCATATCTTTTTCCATCAACATATGAATATAGAAGTCCTCTTTGTGCAAAGTACAATTCAGTTGCTGAAGATAATGCATCTATGTCATGTCCGGAAATATACTGATACGCAGGAGTACCATCTTTTACCACACCTTGTTTGATTTTTTCTCTGTGTTGTGTTGTCCCGGGGTCAATGGTCAAGGTTAAGCTATTCCCAATTTCCAGAGTACCGTCATGTCCCATGATTTTTGGCGAGCGATGGTGCTGATTCGCTAACGAGGCAGTATAAAGCATAGAGAATTTACGTTCTTTAAACTCAAATACAGTTTGCATAACATCTGGCACTGTTCGTCCATCGTTATAATAATAAATATCACCTGAAGAAATGGCAGAACTAGGTATGCCTAAATCAAGGATATGATTCATCGTATCATATTCATGTGTTAATAAGTCGCCACTTAAACCCAATCCATAATCCCACCAACAACGCCAACGAAAGAATCTTTCGGAACTAAAATTATTTCTTTTCTCAGGTTCAAGGTAATTTTTGTAACCTATTGAATTCATGTAATTTATGTATTCTTTGATTCTCTGAGGATTCCCCTTGAACTGTTCCCAATCAATATTGTTTTTATTAGCTTCAACATCAATAGGGTATACCCATGCCCCTGTAGGATCATTTCTGTTGGTAGAAGTTTCAATCAAACTAATGGGTCCAAGTATGCCTTTATTAATTATATCACGTGCTCTCTTGTTAGCTTCAATTTGCCGGTTTTGGTGTCCCAATTGAAAAACCACATGACTGTTTCTGACCAGGTCACGTAACATGTATGTTTCTTCAAGTGTCCAGGTCATTGGTTTTTCTAAATATACATGTTTGCCTGCCATAACTGCATCCATTGCAATAGTTCCATGCCAATGATCAGCTGTAGCAATAATTACTGCATCAATATCATCAGCTTTCAACATTTCTTTATAATTCAAATATCTTTTTGGTTTCTCTCCATAATGACCATTTAACCCCTCTTTATGGGTGTTTGAGCCGGCTTTGATGGCTTTGTTGGCATTAATATCATATATATCACAAATACCTGTAATTTTAATCTTTAAGTCATCTTGATTTAAAAAATCTTGATAAAGAGTGTTCTTTGAATTATTTTTTTCTTCGTTTTTAATGTTTTCGAGGTATTGGGGCGCTGCAAATCCAAGTGATCTCATCAAATATGTTCCTCTGCGACCTGTACCAATGATGCCAATTCTGATGATTTGATCTTCAGAGTTTATAGGGAAAATATTTTTTTCTATAGATTTAAAGTTGAATAGAGATGCCGCAGATTTATTGTTTAATTGTAGTCTTTGTTTTTTATATATTCCATAAGCTAATACGCCTAAAACTGGTACACTTGCAAGTGTTTTTAAAGCATTGCGCCTTCCTTTCAAAAATTGATTGTCGATTTTGTTTTCTTCAGACTTTGGTGTTTTCTCTTTCATATTTAATTATCGCTTTATTTGAATTCTATCTAAGCCAATAACTTTTGATGTTGGAAAGAAAGCCAATACTAGCATGGCTAACAATATTATCAAGTTTTTATCAACCCACATATATGAACCTTCAGATGGCATTAAATAATTCACATTTATTAATGGTGGATGCGATAAATAATACAATACCAATAAAGTGATGCCACCGATATTGCCGATCTTACTCAAAAAGCCTAAAACCAATGACAACCCGATAAAAATCTGACCATAAATATTTATCTGATCAACAATGTGTAATAAAGTCGGAATTTCAGTTATTGCCTTGAATAACGGAGCAAATAAACCCTTTGAATCAGTTAAATATATTTGAGAAGACCATGCTGGAATAAAAATTTTGGCTAAACCTTCATATAAAAAATACCAACCAATAGCTATTCTCAGAAAAACTAACGTGAGAAGTTGTATTGGGCTTAGTTGCTTTGTGTCTGCTTTGTTAAACATTTTTAATTTTAAAATTTAAAGCTGTGTTGAATTAACGTTTGCAAAACTATAAACTATAATTTTGTTTTATAATGAAAAAGTGATATTAAACCTGCATTTTTTGATACGTGTAAATAAATAAGACTTAATTTTTTCTCTTGAATGCGTAGTAATTCATTTGTGTAAAATTAAATATTTATTTTATTGATGGTGTACACTATATTTTTGTCCAAATCCGTTTTAAAAAGTGACCAGATTATGGGTGGTCAAACCTATTAAATTCGCATAATGTAGTTGATAACTATTAACGAACAAACGGAGAATTAAAATTATATACAGTTTTTTATTATGTAAAATTTAGATGTTGAAGTAATTATATTGAAAATACATTAATTTAAATTTTAAAATAAATTAAAACTCTTCAAATTAACAAATAAAAATCTTGTTTTGAATTTACAGATGTTAATTTTGCACCCAACCAATTAAAAGGGCTAAAACAACTTTATCCCTAACTGAAAAATTTATACATAATGAACGAAAAAGAAAACTGTTTACGTTTAAAGGAGCAGCTATGTGCATTTATCAAGCACACGTCAATCAACTTTCCGGGCAATGATGCCCAAATGCATCAATTTGTCCAACGCATGTTAATTACGATGAGTGAGGAAGAACGCAACAGATTGAAGCGTTTTTTAAAACTTTACAATTATCAGCTAAAAGTACCGGGACAAAGCATCATTTCGAAACCCTGGTGCGATAAAAGGGTGTTGAAAGCCAAAACATTCGTCGATAACAATTACGGAGATGAGCTGAAACTGGCCAAAATAGCCGTGAATGTAGGTTTGACCGAAGCCACATTAAGTCGGTTGTTTCATAAGTATTTATCCATTACCTTTACCAATTATGTAATTAATTACAGGGTAAACAAATCGTTGAAGTTATTATTGGAGTCAGATAATAATATAGATGAAATTGCCTATCAATGTGGATTTAATAGTATTCGTGATTTCAGACGGACTTTCAGGAAGATAAAAGGAACTTCACCGGGTATTCTCAGAAAGGAAAGCAGGACATTGCCAAACCATAGTTTCATGATTTAATGCAACGAAATACCCCGGATTGACTGGTCGAATAATAGCATAAATGCTATGTTAAACCATCCCAATCCGGGGATTTAATTTTGTGTTAAACACAAATTCATTTTATGCTAAGCACAAATCAATTTTATGAAGAGCATAAATTCAATTTGTAAAGAGCATAAAATGAATTTTAGTTGAATAAAAATAATGCATTTTGAAAGTAAATATGCATTATTTTTTACGGGACAAAAGATTGAATTTGTTGATAATAAGTAGCACCAATACGCAGAAGCAGATGGTAAAAGCAGTTTTCAGATTAAGATCTTTAGGTGGCTTTATTATAACTTCAGCTACTCGCTTATTTTCTATTATCTGTTTTGTGGATACCTGCGTCCGGGTTGCTGTCGCTTTTTTTAGATGATCATTCTTTTTAATAATGCTCTTTTTTTTAAGGATAACAATTCCATTGGCAGTGCCCGAAGAGTTGTTTTGCAGCCAACCGGATAGCACCGGACAACTGTCGGTTTTTATTATCACCAGTTCCTCCAGGATTTCTTCAGTAGTATATTCCCGGAATGAATCAGCAGATATTTGCTCTTGCTGATTGATAAACAGGCTGTCGCGCATTGTTTCAGTGCTTTTCGATGCAGATAAGCCCAGTTGGGCGGTGGACTTGCATCCACCCCAACTGAAACATATTAAGAACAATAACACAAAACTACAATACCTGAAATCAGCCAGCCGGTTTAACCAACCATTCTGAAATCGCTTATTAGCAGGTCGCGCTTTACAAATTCGCTCGATATACGATTTTCTTTCGTGCTTGAGATTTTGAAACAGCATGTGTTGATCCGTGTTATTATTGATTGCACTCAAAGTCTTTTCACCTATTATACCATCCACTTTAACGCCTAATACGTCCTGTGGGATAGTAATGCCGGATTTGCCACTCATCCATACCCAATCGACTAATAAATTTGCGATGGACTGATTTTGGATGTGGTCGGCTTGCCAGCGATCCCAATAAAAAGGTTTTAAAAAACAATAGATGACGTCCTGCTCATTCAGCGCTTTTAAGTCGGCCAAATCGCTTAATCCATCCATGTTTTTGTCAAAACCGGCTTTTATCAGTGTACGCAAGGTAATACCCATGTGGGTGGGGCCTCCTGCATCAGCAGGGTCATCGGCAAATTTTCCTTCCCATTTTAAGATCAATGGGGCTAACTTTCGAATGTCTGCCATAACTCATGCCCTCATTTTTACCTGACGACCAATCTCCTCCAGCACATTGTTTTGTTGCTTTTGCAAATTCAGGATCTCGTTCAGTACATTTTGCTGTCGCTCGATGATGCCGTTGATGATGCGCATGAACCACTTCACAAAAAAGAAGAACAAACTGGACGAAAGGATGAGATACAAAGCAGCTGCCACCACCAGAAAACCGAAGTCGGCAACTGAGTTGCCGACTTCTTGTAAACTTAATGCCGCATCCATGGTTAGAACAGGATTGTTGTATTAAGGGTTCCTGTTACCATCTCTTTGTTGTTAGGAGTCATGTTGCGTATCACAACCGTGTATTCTCCCGGTTCCAGATTTGGGGTTTTGAAATTTATTTCAGAAGGTTTGATCCTGGAATAAACTGCAGAACGAAATTCGTTGGCAGGGTTTGCAACGGAAACAAAAAAGATACCCTGTTTGAGATCGGTCTTGTCGAAACTGAGCTGACTTCCCTGTATCACGGCCAAATCATTTGAAGTGCCGGTTAAATTGCACTCTTCAGTAACAGCATCAATAAACATGAAAATCTCCGGAGATGTTTTAGAAATAGTGATTTTGGTTGGATCGCTCAAGGAAATCATACTTCGGATACGTGCTCCTGCGGAGGCAGTTACATTGATTACATGCTTGCTACGGTCGAATAAATCAATCTTTTGGGCGAATACGCCCGATATACTGGCACGGTAACGAAACAAAGGAGTGGTTACGAAATAACCCTGCTGAAGATACCTCAACACTAACTGGGTCATTTTCTCGAAATAAGCCAGCGCTTGTGGCCGCGTCAGACCGGATCCTTCGTCGACCATATCTTTGAGGAATTGCTCCAAATCAATGGTTCTTTCACTTCTTACTAAAGCTACGAAATTTTTTTCCTCTTTTGAAAGAGGGTTTTCAATTAAACAGTACTTAAACATAATGTAAGGGTTTTAAACAAATTAATAAATTAGTTAATTTGCAATCAACGTTTTTGCATCTGATCAGAATGGGTTGTGATTACGATGCAAATGTAGGGGGGATATTTTCAAAAAGAGGGACAAATATTGTTTGATATGGGACATTTGTTGTCGAATTGAAGTTCAATTAGCCTTTTTAGTAAGCTGCAGCTATGGCTTTGCATACGGTTATGCACTTATAGCATATGCGAGGCATAGGTAAATTTGCGTATTATCTTATATTATTTTAGCACTATTGTTCAGAAAGATGCATTAATGACTGATGTACTTGTAAAAAAGAATGTTAACAATTATTTTTACAATCAAAATCCGTTAATCTTCGATTCGTCTGAAATGAAAAAGTTAAAAGCACTTACAACTATTCTTCTCTTTTCCTGTATAATGATTACTGCATCGTTATTCGCCGAAGTACCCGCCTTTGATGAGGATAAACCTGTAGTAACATATAAATCCATTTATACACAGGAATTTAACATGACTGCCGGATGGGACAGCGTGAAATTTTATAATCAATGGAATACCCGTGAGCTCGGGGCTTTTAATCCGGCCGACATAGCATTGGGTTATCTGCAATTTGTGTGGATAGGTAAACGTGTTATATATTCAAAAAACTTATATGTTTCACCTTATAAATTTGAAGCTGAAACAGATTATTCAGGAGGAAGTAACCGTGGCGGACTGGTAATACGCGCTAACACTTCGAACCCAGCTACAGTGGAACATTTACAGGAGCCATTGTCTGATCCGGGTTTCAACCACGAAGGTATTGCTTTTTATCCGACTGATGACGGGATGTCGATGATAGTTCAGTTTTCGGGTGCTGATAAGGGGATGCTTACGGCCATAACAAGAATTTTAGTTCCAAAACCCGCAGGCGTCGAAAGTCTTAAAAACAAAGGAACAATAAGGATAGAGGATTTTGGAACATGTATTTATGTCTATTACAACAATGCCCGGTTCATACGCATAAATCTTGAAGGTGAGGTGGAAAGAATTTATACCTCGGGAACGGTTTACGATGCGGATATGACAGTCGCGGGAACATTCACGGGCGTGGAGGTTGAAATGATCGGAAGAGTTGCCGTTGCACAAAGGGATGCGGCTCTTAAATTGTATCGTGTTACGTTGGATTACAATGAATTGACACAGCAAACCATTACTTTCCCTGCTGTTGGTGAAAGATTAATCAATGATGCTCCCTTTGCTTTGTCGGCAACAGCAAGTTCCGTATTGCCGGTTGTATATAAATTGATATCGGGACCTGCGACGTTGACTGGTAACACCGTAACGCTAACCGGCGAGACCGGCATTGTTACCATAACAGCCAATCAATATGGAAATTCGGAATACTATCCGGCTGCTGAAACAAAACGTTTGTTTTATGTGGGCGATCAGGCAGCAAAAAATGTGCTGGCCACAAGTCAGGATTATGTTGATAATTGGGTGGCTACTGATGCTTTAGGTCGTCAGGTACCCTCTTACGAACAGATTGGAGCAAAACGAAGTAATAAAAAGATAGGTGTTTTTTATTATGTATGGCATGGCGCTCACGGCGATAAGGTCTATAATATTAAAGAAATTATTGAAAAATATCCTTCAGATCCATTAAGTGCAAGTAATCCTAATTGGGGTAGTATCGGTGATTGTCATTTTTGGGGAGAACCCGAAACAGGATACCATCGTGCTGAGGACCCATGGGTGATTCGTCGTGACTTACAAATGTTGAGCAATGCGAAAGTTGATTTTATTTATATTGATGTTACCAATGGAGTAACTTATCTTGAGACAATAAAAAAACTCTGTGAGATATCCATGCAAATGCGCAAAGAAGGTATCTATACGCCTCAGGTTGTGTTTACAACCCACTCATATAGCGGACGTATGATGAATGAGATTTTTGATGAATTTTATGCGAATTCGCTTTTCAAAGACCTTTGGTTTAAATGGAATGGAAAACCGGTAATGTTGGGCGATGAAGCAGATCCGGAGTTGCGTGCCGATGTGAAAAACTTTTTCACCATCAAATATTGTTGGGCATGGACAAAAACCAAAGCTCAACCAAATCATTGGCAGTGGTTGGATGGTTATCCTCAAAATTACGGATGGAGTGTCAATAAAAACATTCCGGAACAGATACCGGTTTCTGTCGCTCAACATCCGGGAACTACAAGGGGTACAAGTTATCGGAATTTAGTTGAGCCGCCTGTCAATGAGCAATATTTAACTGAATTCACCGGACAGGGTCTGCAATTTGCCGAACAGTGGTCCAAAGCATTTGAGGTTGATCCGCCGGTAATCATGGTAACTCAATGGAATGAATGGTTTGCTCAGCGTAATATATGGACTCAGGGAGATGGTATTTATGGCGGTAGACCGATAAAAAATGGTGATTCATACTTTGTAGATGCTTTTACCGAAGAATTTAACCGCGATATGGCGCCGATGAAAGGTGGACATACCGACAATTATTATTATCAACTGATATCTAATATCAGAAAATATAAAGGCATGGCTGCACCACAGGTATATTCTGTAGCTACAACTATAAATACGGATGGTGATTTCTCTGATTGGGCAGCGGTTACTCCTTTATTTAAGGATCCTTTCGGCGATGTGATGCACCGTAACTTCAGGGGGTATGATCCGGCAGTTACCCTTAACAATACCACAGGAAGAAACGATATCATTGAATCGAGAGCTACTTACGATAACAGCAATATCTACTTTTATGTGAAGACAGTTCAGGCACTGACTCCTTCTTCGGACCCGAACTGGATGTTGTTATTTATTAATACCGACAAAAACAAGGCTACCGGTTGGGAAGGGTATGATTATGTGGTGAATATGGGAGTGAAATCAGAGACTGAAACCACGCTTAAGCAATGGAATGGATTAGTCTGGACCAATGAAGTTCCCATTCACTATAAATTTGCCGGTAACGAGATGGAATTGAGTCTGCCAAGAGCTTCGGTGATGATGGACAATGCCATTCCTGCGTTTTATTTTCATTGGGCGGATAATCCGCAGCAACTGAACGATATCACTACTTTCTTTACTGATGGAGAATCGGCACCGGATCGTCGGTTCAATTATAATTTCAGTCCTTCCATAACTGATGCAGTACCTCAAATTCCGTATAATGTAACATTTACAGTTTATCCAAATCCTGCATCCGATAAGCTTACCATCAATAGCGAACGTAATCATGTGGAAAACGTAAAAATTGTTGATTTGCAGGGAAGGATTGTTTATTCAAACCCCGAACATTTTAGTGGAAAGAAAACCATTGATATCTCGTTGGAAAAAGGGATGTACTTTTTGAAATTGACCGGTGATGCTCCGTTTGCGTCTCAGAAGTTTATTGTTGAGTAAATAGGGATTGCTGGATGGCTGATTTTTATGATTAAATCAAAATCACTTTTATCAAAAAAAGAGGTTTTAATATCATTTATCTCAACCCACCCATCTCCCTTATCAATATCTTTGCCTCAAATTTAATTATTATTCCATGAAAAATCAACAAATTACTCAGGCTTTTGAATATGCAAAAGCCCGTTATGCAGATTTAGGCATTGATGTAGAACATGCAATCAATCAGTTAGATAAATTGTCAATTTCGCTGCATTGCTGGCAGGCCGATGATGTAACCGGTTTTGAAAATGGCGATGGTGAATTGACCGGCGGCATTCAGGCAACGGGAAATTATCCGGGAAAGGCACGTACGATTTCAGAACTTCGTGCCGATATTGATAAGGCCATGTCATTAATTCCGGGAGAACACCGCGTGAATATCCATGCTTTTTATGGTGATTTCAAAGGCGAAAGTGTGGATCGTAACGAAATTGAACCCAAACATTTCCAGAGTTGGATCGACTGGGCGAAGGAAAAGAACTACAAATTAGATTTTAACTGTACCTGTTTCTCCCACGAGAAATCGGCCGATGGATTTACTTTGTCGCATCGCGACCCTGCCATCCGTCAGTTTTGGATCGACCACGTGATTCGCTGCCGGAAGATTGCCGAAGAAATGGGACGTCAGTTAGGTTCAAAATGTATGCACAATATATGGATTCCCGATGGTTCGAAGGATTTAACGGTCGACAGATTGCTTTATCGCAAGAACCTGAAAGAATCGCTTGATAAAATATTTGAATATAAAACCAATGATGACTATATGCTTGATTGTATCGAGTGTAAGTTATTTGGCATTGGTAGTGAGAGTTATGTGGTAGGTTCGCATGAATTCTACATGGGTTATGGAATTGCAAATAATAAAGTAATTACACTCGACTCTGGCCATTTTCATCCTACCGAAGTTATTTCTGATAAAATCTCATCTTTACTGCTTTTTGCTCCTGAAATTATGTTGCATGTGAGTCGCGGTGTTCGTTGGGACAGCGACCACGTGGTAATTCTGAACGATGAGTTACAAGCGCTGACACAGGAGATTATCCGTGCCAATGCCCTCGACAGGGTACATGTCGGACTGGATTATTTCGATGCTTCCATTAACCGCATCGGTGCTTATGTGGTAGGCGTTCGGGCTTCACAAAAGGCATTGTTGCAGGCTTTGCTGGAACCCATCGCTCAATTGCGGGAATTTGAAGCAAAAGGTCAGAATTTTGAAAGGCTGGCATTGCTCGAAGAAGCAAAATCGTTGCCATGGGCGGCTGTTTTCGATTATTACTGCCTGAAAAAAGGCGTTATTGCCGGCGAGGCTTATATTGCCGACATTCAGCAGTACGAGAAGGAAGTGACCATAAAACGATAAAAGCCTCCCCAAGCCCCTCCAAGGAGGGGATGTTTGGGAAGTGCAAAGCAGAATTCAAATTATTAACTAACAAAATTCTCCCCCTTGGGGGAGTTAGAGGGGGCTTATGAACACACTTGTCGGATTATTAATTATCGCTTTGGGCAGCATGGGGCAATCAAGTTCTTACGTGCCCATCAAAAAGGTAAAAACCTGGGCATGGGAAAGCTTTTGGTTGGTACAAGGTATTTTTGCATGGTTGGTTTTTCCATATCTGGGAGCTTTGCTGGCAGTGCCTGAAGGGCATTCGTTAATGGAAGTGTTGTCGTCAGGAGAAGGTGCGGCATTAGAAGCTTTATTCTACGGGGCACTTTGGGGTGTTGGAGGGTTGACCTTCGGATTAAGCATGCGCTATCTGGGGGTGGCTTTGGGACAATCCATAGCTTTGGGAACCTGCTCTGCTTTCGGGACATTGATACCTGCCCTGATGGTTGGCACGGATTTATTTTCAGGCAAAGGACTTGTATTACTGATAGGTGTAAGTATTGCCATCGCAGGTATCGCGGTCATCGGTTATGCCGGTAGTTTGCGTTCCAAAAATATGACTGCCGAACAAAAAGTGGCTGCTGTAAAAGATTTTGCATTGGGCAAAGGTATGTTGGTAGCATTGTTGGCAGGGGTGATGAGCGCCTGTTTCAGTCTGGGACTCGAAGCGGCCGAACCGATAAAAATTGCTGCCATTGAATTGGGGTCATCAGCACTGTTTGCAGGTTTGCCGGCCATATTGATGATTACGTTTGGAGGTTTTATCACCAATGCTGTTTATTGTATCTTTCAGAATGTGAAAAACAAAACAGGGAACGATTATTTCAAAGTATCAGGTGGAGTATTTGTCAACAATGTGTTGTTTTGTGCTCTGGCAGGTATTCTGTGGTATTCTCAGTTTTTCGGTTTGGCGTTGGGTAAAAGTTATCTTACCGAAGGAAGTGTGATGATGGCATTCTCGTGGAGTATACTGATGTCGCTGAATGTTACTTTCAGCAATGTATGGGGGATACTTCTGAAAGAATGGAAGGGTGCCGGAACAAAAACCATTGTGGTGTTGGTAACAGGTATGTTGATACTGATTTTTTCATTAATACTTCCTGGTTTATTAAATTGATTTTATTTGTTTAAAAAAAGAGTGAGGGATGCACATGGTTGTATCCTCTTTCTTTTTTGTAAAGTCCTGAGCACTTAAATGAGAATATTTTTTCTATTTTTGTGAAGCTAAAATCTTTTACAATCTAATATGATGAATAACCAGACAAACAATAATATCAATTACATGGTGACCTCCGAAGAAGATGAGCTTTGGGGGCTGACAGTAACCACGGTAGGTCATCAGCAAATTGAAGAAAACGACACTTATCCTCCTAAAAATCACCCGTCAGGTTATTACTTCAACCCGGAGAAAGGTCGTGTCCTGAATGAATTTCAGCTTTTATACATCACCAATGGAAATGGTGTTTTTACTTTTGGCAGCAATAGTCCGCAGACCTGTTTTATTACTGAAGGCAAAATGTTTTTTTTGATGCCCGGAGTGTGGCATACCTACAAGCCCATTGAAAAGTCGGGTTGGAATGAGTACTGGATTGGTTTTAAAGGTGATATTATCAATAAAATAGTTGAAGAAGGTTTTTTTATCAATCGTCCGCCGGTATTCAATATTGGTTTGAATGAAAGAATCGTTGATTTATACCATAAAGCCATTGAAATCGCCAACGAAGAACGGGCCGGGTATCAACAGGCGTTGTCCGGCATCGTAATGCATATATTGGGACTTATGTACTACCGTGATAAAACACGTGATTTTGAAGATGAAGACCTGATTCAGAAAATGAATAAAGCAAAAGTAATCATGCGGGAATCTGTGTACAAAAGTATCACTCCCGAAGATATTGCTAAATCGCTTAACATCAGTTATTCCGGATTTCGCAGGGCTTTTAAAGAATTCACCGGAACTTCTCCTTCAAAATACATGGTGGAACTTAAATTAAACGAAGCAAAACTATTGCTTTCAACTACCACGCAATCGATCAAAGAAATAGCCTATAGTCTGAGCTATGAGAACCCCGATTACTTCCCTGTTTTTTTTAAGAAAAGAACAGGTTTGACGCCTGTTGAATACAGGAACAGTGTGGAGGTAAAAGAATGAACAAAAAGTAAGGTTTAAATGTCATTTTTCTCAGAACATTTCAATGTTGTATCTATAACTTTGTGCCAACATTTAAATATAGTATGAGAAACAAATCATTCTTAGCGTTCGACATTGGTGCTACCAATGGTCGCTCCGTCCTGGGAACCCTTGAGAACGGACGTCTTCATATGAAGGAGTTGACCCGTTTCCCCAACCAGATGCTTCAAATTGGTGCCCACTTTCATTGGAATATCTATGCATTGTTTGAACACCTGAAAGCCGGATTGGTAGCTACTAAAAA
>Ga0209800_10001707_pt1 | contig 21628 bp, 22 predicted proteins | sample Higcelweek8metaG_FD_187174 | JGI IMG/M metagenome (GOLD analysis project Ga0209800, IMG submission 187174) | Freshwater pond sediment microbial communities from the University of Edinburgh, under environmental carbon perturbations - High... | ecosystem: Environmental > Aquatic > Freshwater >...
TGATCGGCGGTACCCACCTGGGATTTTGTACCGGTCAGCAACTTGATCAGACTATTACGGAACTAAAACAATGGCAGATCAAAAAGTTGGCGGTAAGTCACTGTACCGGCTTTGCTGCTGCCGCACGTCTGAAACAGGAGTTTCCGACCGCCTTTCAATCCGCGCAGGTAGGGTATTCACTCCAAATCTAAAAAAAACATAAACTTTTGTTAGCCCCTTTTGTTTTAGCCTCTCTTATGCTACATAAGTAACAGTAAAATTCGTGCTTGTGATACAAGTCCATTTCTATTTACCAGAAGGGGAGGCAGCAGACATGAGTTATGAGGTAACCAATAATCAGTTGAAGGCATGGGTTGCAGAAGTTGCAGAGATGTGTGAACCTGCCAGTGTTTGCTGGTGTGACGGCTCGCAAGAGGAATATGATCGGCTCTGTGGCCAGATGGTTGAAAACGGGACCTTCCGTAAGCTGAATCAGGAAAAACGTCCCAACAGCTATCTGGCCTTTTCCGATCCTATCGACGTTGCTCGGGTTGAAGATCGTACTTTTATTTGTTCCCTTTCCAAGCAGGATGCAGGTCCCACCAATAACTGGGTTAATCCCAAAGAAATGAAGGAAAAACTCAAGGGCATGTTCAAGGGCTGCATGAAGGGACGTACCATGTACGTGATCCCGTTCAGCATGGGACCTTTGGGTTCCAACATTGCCAAGATCGGCGTTGAGATCACCGACTCTCCCTACGTTGTCGTTAACATGAAAATCATGACCCGTATGGGCAAACAGGTACTGGATGTGCTGGGTGACAATGGTGAGTTTGTTCCCTGTCTGCATTCAGTCGGCATGCCACTGACAGAAGGACAGCAGGACGTGCCTTGGCCTTGCAACAAGGAGAAGTATATTGTTCACTTCCCTGAAGAACGCGCCATCTGGTCATTCGGTTCAGGTTACGGCGGTAATGCTCTCTTGGGCAAAAAGTGCCTGGCTCTGCGGATCGCCTCAAAAATTGGCAAGGACGAAGGCTGGTTGGCCGAGCATATGCTGATATTGGGTGTTGAGTCACCCGCTGGTGAGAAGTCATATGTTGGAGCAGCCTTCCCGAGCGCCTGTGGCAAAACAAACTTCGCCATGCTGATCCCCCCCAAACCGTTTCAAGACAAGGGTTGGAAAGTAACCACCATCGGTGATGATATCGCCTGGATCAAGCCAGGACCGGATGGGCAGGTCTATGCAATCAACCCCGAGTTTGGATATTTTGGCGTAGCACCAGGCACCAACTACAAAACCAACCCCAACGCCATGATCTCCTGCGAGAAGAACTCCATCTTCACCAACGTTGCGCTGACTGATGACGGTGATGTCTGGTGGGAAGGAATGGACGGAGAAGTGCCTGCCAAACTGACCGATTGGCAGGGTAAGGAGTGGACACCGGATTGTGGTCGGACGGCAGCACACCCCAACGCACGCTTCACTGCACCGGCCTCCCAATGCCCCTGCATTGACTCCGAATGGGAAAACCCCAAAGGGGTACCGATTAGTGCCTTTATCTTTGGCGGTCGCCGCAAAGATACCGTACCTCTGGTTTATCAGGCTTTTAACTGGAATTTCGGTGTTTATCTGGCCTCCACACTTGGTTCAGAGACCACTGCCGCTGCAGTCGGCGCCACCGGCAATGTCCGTCGTGATCCGTTTGCCATGCTGCCGTTCTGCGGCTACCACATGGCTGACTACTTCTCACACTGGTTACAGTTTGGCCGCAGCATTCCACGTCCGCCACGGATCTTTAGCGTTAACTGGTTCCTGAAGGGTGCAGACGGCAAATTTGCTTGGCCCGGCTATGGTGAAAACATGCGGGTATTGAAGTGGATTATAGACCGTGTGCAGGGCCACGCAGGTGCAGTTGAATCACCGCTGGGTTGGATGCCTCGCTATGAAGATATGAACTGGGACGGCATGGATATGTGCCGCGATAAATTCAACGACCTGATGTCCGTTGATCGCGATGTCTGGCAGAACGAGGTCATCTCCCACGAAGAGTTGTTTGTCAAGATGTACGACAAGCTTCCCAAGGAGTTTCTACATATCCGTGAATTGATCCTCTCCTCCCTCTGGCGTTCGCCAGAACATTGGGAGCAGCTCGGGGAAGTGCATCCTGAGGGCTGGAACGAATAGTTACCAGTACAGCCGAACAAAAGGGCTGATCCGTTACCGGGTCAGCCCTTTTAATCATCAACCTCTATCTCTACTACCCGCATCTCCTCACCGCTCACTAGTTCCAAGGCATAGCTTCCACACTGGCAACACGGATCATAGAGCCGCTGGACCGGTTGTTCAGTATTGCAGCTTAAACATCGGCCTTTACCATCAACTTGCCTGATCTCAAGCCGTGCCCCCTCAGCCACTGTATCAACAGCACAGGCTCCAAAACAGAACTCCACTGCCTCTGACACTACGCCTGACAAAGAACCAATCTCAACCACAACAACGGAGACTGCTTTATCACCGGCATAACGCAAACAGATATCGACAATTCCCTGAGTGATAGACATTTCATGCATGACAGGACAGTTAAACGACAGAGTTGAAAGTAAACGACAAAAAAATAGCCTGCGGATTACTCCGCAGGCTATTAAATCTCAGCAATAAAGAATTAGTGCTTCTTCTCAGGAGCTGGTGCAGGTGCAGCTGCGGGAGCAGCAGCAGGTGCAGCAGCTTCAGGAGCCTTAGCGGAAGACATAGGCTTTTGTGCAGCTTCAGGAGCCTTAGGAGCTTCTACAGCAGGAGCAGCAGGCTTTGCTTCTTCAGCTTTTTTGCAGCCAGCGGCAACGCCGAGGGCCAGAGCAAGTACCAGGGACAGGGAGAGCATTTTTTTCATTTGATTTCACCTCTTGGTTAATTAACCCTGTAAAGCAGGGCAGTATAAGCAACAACGGTAAACTATACTCAGTAGAAAATTATTGTCAATATTTTTATTGTCCATGGTGAAATTTACCCGCGCGCTCCTTGTGAGCCGGAGTTGGCGCATTGTGGCATTCAAAACAACGGGATTCCTCTGTTTTACGCAGATCCAGCGCGGAAGCAGGCTGGTTTTTCCTGATCGGCGTATTATACTGCGAGGTCTGGAAAGCCAATTGCCCTCGCTCATCAGAAACAGTAGCAGCCTTGTAGGCCATACTCCAGTTGGCCGATAACTCAGTTGTGTGGCATTGGTCACAGCCTCCCGGTGGCGGAATGCTCTTCCAGGCGGTAAACATACTGCAACCGGAAAGGGCAAGAATGAGAAGAATAACTGCAGGCAGAAACTGTTTCATGGTAGATCTCCTTTTCAGTGAAACCGATTACTCCCCTAACTTCGGGACAAGGGCAGCTTCAAAGTTTGGGCAAGAATTTACGTGTTGTGGCGGATGTCGCCTCGGCAATATCAAGCGAACTACAGCCACGTGCCTTAGCCAGGGCCTCCACAACGTCAAGCAGCCAGGCCGGTCTATTAAAAGCTGGAAGCCGCTTGGCCGGTGTCAGATCAGGTGCATCAGTCTCAACAACCAAATGACTCAGTGGAAGCTCCCGCGCCAACCGTAACGGGCGTACCGCATCAGGCCGGGTAAGTGTACCGGTGAGTGAGATCGCAAAGCCCAGCTTGATACAGTCACGGGCAGACTCCACTGAGCCGGAAAAAGCATGCATGATACCGCCATACTCTGCAGCCCCTTCCTGGCGCAGAATCTCGATCATACGCCCGATAGCGTTTCGACAATGAACCAGCACCGGAAGGCAGTGACGGCGAGCTATCCGCAGCTGCTCCCGGAAAAGCATACTCTGTTGATCCAGATTTCCGTAAAGACCGTCAAGACCAATCTCTCCTATGGCGACCCCTTGCCGGGCAATAGCATCCAACTGTTTGAGATGTTCCGGCTGAACCTCTGCAGCATGCCTTGGGTGTATACCAAAAGCCGGGAACAAATCGCGATTCCCCCGGCAAATATCCGCTATTTTGTGCCAGTTGTCCGGACAGACAGCAGGGACTATCCACTGAGTAATGCCATTCCTGCGAGCTTCCTCCAGATGATGATCAAGCTGATCTGACAGTGGCGGCAGATCAAGGTGGCAATGGGTATCGATCAGCATGTTAAAAACACAATAGCGGCACAGACACCGGCAGTCAGCAACAGCCCGGCACGTCGAACCGGTCCTTGCATCCCACAGCTCCCCGTTTGGACGTACAAGGGCTGTCCAGAGCTGCCTCGATTCGCGAGTCTTGTGCCGCTATGCTTCTTTCAGCCTCCAGGCTGCTCACCTGACGTCTCCTGCCGGTGAAGGAGCAGGTAGCGCTGGCTCCTCGTTCTCTTTTGTATCAGCTGGGGTAGGCACCGCCATCTCCTGTGACGGAGTTGCAGCAGGCGGCTCAGGTACTACAGTCGATGAAGAGAGTGGCTTCATCACTACTTCCTGCTGAATAGAAGTATCAACCTTACGTTGCAATCCTGATATATTGAGAGGATGTGCCAGTGCGGTCTGGTATTCATCAGCGCTGATCACTCCTTTGCTCCGCAGTTTCCGAAGAATCATATCAGATCTGGACAAGACTTTACCGAGGTTGCGGTAAGGGTTGTAAGCAACCCGAGGACCTGGCAGCATGGCAGCCAGGAATGCGCATTCCCGAGGCGTCATTGCAGAAGCAGATTTGCCGAAATAATACTGCGCTCCGTGGCCAACACCATACACCATTGGCCCCAGCTCAACAACGTTCAGATACAGCTCAAGAATACGCCCCTTGGTCAGCTCCCGCTCCATTCTCCAGGCAAGGTACAGTTCCTTTAACTTGCGGGTGACCGTTTTTTCACGAGAAAGAAATACGTTTTTTGCCACCTGCTGGGTAATGGTCGAAGCACCCCGTTTCAGGCTCTTTTGTTCCAGATCATACTTGATAGCCTGTTTGATCGCCTTGACATCGATCCCTTCATGTTTGTAGAAGTTATCATCCTCTGCAAGAATGACAGACCACTTCATTTCTGGCGGTATCCGGCCAGAAGGGGTCCAGCGACGGTTTTTAGGCCCTAGCAGAAAAGGATGCTCATTACCCTGCCAGTCCCTGACCTGCGTGGTTATATTCAGTTTTTTGTCAGCCAGACTACCAACGGGCGGTAGTAGCGCCAATGAAACAATAACATAGGCCAGATACAGCACCACCAGCAGGATGCTGCCCAGCAGAATCTTTTTCACAGAAATCCTCCAAGGCTTCTAGTCATTCAGGACAAAATCAGCAATAATTTGAGCCATCCTGACCGCATTATTTCGGTCATTATTAAATATCAGGTGATATACAGACAGATCGTACGGGTCACAATCAAGAAAATCCCTGATAAACCTGTCACGTTCCTTTTGACGACGTTCAACCAGTGTGTTGGCCTCGCCCTCATCAAGCCCCAATCGTTTTGCAATTGAGGCGTTTTTAAAGGACTCTGAAGCAAACAGCCTGAAATTGAAACAGTTCTTCATTCTGGATGTTATTATAGACGCTCCTCGTCCCACCAGAATCACGTTACCCTGTTCTGCCAGAGCGATAATCTGACGGGAAAGCAAACGGTAGTAATCCTTGTCACTTTTCCAGCGGCTTGAAAAGGTGGAAAGGAAATCGTCCAGAAACCGGTTTTTGTCACCCAGATTTTTTAAGACCTGTTCAGACAGGTTATGATTTTTGGTAACCTCATCCAGCAAGGCCTTGTCCATCAATGCCCATGATTCTTTCGTACGCTGTTCCATCTGTTGACGCAACAGCTCCCCCATCGGGTAGGCTTCACAACCAAATTCACGGGAGATGGTGATAGTCGGCTTCTGCGTTTTCTGGTCACGTTTAGCCGCTTGACGCCGGGAAACCTCAAGCAGGGCGCTCATACGGTTATCAATAGCCGGGATTAACTTTGACTCAGACATGGCAGTACCTCCAGAAGGTTTGATGGTTGTTCCATCGTCAATTAAATCTACCACTGTTTTTGTGGTTTACAAGCAGCCATGTTGACAGAGCCCATAAAGTCGGGCTATCAGAGGAAGACATATTTACTCAGGAGGAATCGCTACATGGTAACCCATATCGTATTTTTTAAACTGGCCGAGCAGACTCAGGAGAAGATCGCTGCAGTACGGGATAAATTGCTGTCCATGGAAGGGAAGATCGCGGAATTGCGCCACCTTGAGGCAGGAATTGACGTGATTCGCTCTGAGCGTTCCTACGACGTGGCCCTGATTACCAAGTTTGATTCTCTGGCTGATCTGCAGACCTATCAGGTACACCCCTACCATGCCGGTGAAGTGGTGCCGTTCATGAAGGCCAACTGCAGCTCAATTGTGGCTGTGGATTTTGAAGGCTAATCCAGTACTACTGCCAGCCGTTCGGTCAGCCGGATCTGTTCCGGCCTGACCTCGGCCCGGTAGGCCAACGCCTCGACACCGTTTGCAACCGCTTCCCGCAATAATCTGCCATATTCAGGATCTATCCGGTCAGCCGGAGCAACGGCGTTGCCATCGCCCCGCTGTACGGTAAACAGCAGCACTCCGCGATCACCGTTTCGGACCATCTCCATCAGCTCACGCAGATGTTTCTGTCCCCGCGCCGTAACGGCATCAGGAAAGAGCGCCACCCCCCCTTCCACCAGGGTGACATTCTTTACCTCAACGTAACAGCGCCTGCCATCTCCCTCCAGCAGGATATCGATCCGGCTGCGCTCACTGCCATACGCAACTTCCCGTCGCAGGTTTGGATAGCCCTGTAGCTCAACTATGATCCCGTCCAGAATCGCCTCTTCTGCCAGCCGGTTGGGCAGCATGGTGTTCAGTCCCACCCAGAAGCCGTTTACCTGCAGCAGTTCCCAAGTATAGGCCAGTTTGCGGTTGGGATTGGGGCTCAAGGAAAGCAGCACCGGGCTGCCAGGCAGGTTGCAGCCCAGCATGCTGCCGGAGTTGGGGCAGTGGGCGGTAACCACAGAGCCATCCTCAAGCTCAATATCAGCCAGAAAACGTTTGTAGCGCTTGATCAGTCTGCCGGGAATCAAATCTGGTAGTTTCATCGGGTAGCTGCCAGTTTTGCTGCGATCCTGAGGGAGGCCTTCATGCTGCTTGCTGAAGCAGTGCCGGTGCCAGCCAGATTGTAGGCGGTGCCGTGGTCAACCGAGGTGCGGATGATCGGCAACCCCAGGGTAATGTTGATGCCGTCGTCAAAGTGCCGCATTTTGAGCGGGATCAGCCCCTGATCATGGTACATGGCCACTACCGCATCATAGGGGGCAGGCTCCTGCACGGCAAAGTGGAAGAAGGTATCGGCCGAGAAGGGACCTGCAACATCCAGCCCCTCACTTTTTGCAGCAGCAATAGCCGGGATGATGGACTCTTCCTCTTCAGTGCCAAACATGCCGCCTTCGCCGCAGTGGGGGTTCAGTGCCAGTACCGCGATCCGTGGAGAGCGATTACCACAGAGAGGAGCAACACCCGTGGCTGTCACCCGGATGGTCTTCAAAACCTGTTCAGTGCTGATCAGGCCGGGGACATGGGCAAGTGCCTCATGGATGGTCACCAGTGCCACCCGCAATACATCGCCTGCCAGCATCATCACAAACTGATCGCAGCGGCACAGTTCTGCCAGCAGCTCGGTATGGCCGGGGTAGTAGTGCCCGGCCCGGTGCATCGCCTCCTTGCAGATCGGTGCGGTGGCCATGGCTGCCACCTCGCCGGTCAGGCACAGTTCCGCTGCACGGCGGATATAGCGGTAGACCGCATCACCAGCCAGTTCTGAAGGCTTGCCGTAGACGATATCGATATCAGCAAGGCTGGATAGTTCCAGCAGGGGAATGACGCTGTCCAGGAGATCGGCTGCTTCAGCAGGGGAAGAAACGGTGACAAGTTCCAGCTGGCTGTTGCAGACGGTCAGTGCCCGCTGCATGGCTCGTCGGTCACCCAGGACCAGCGGCTTACAGACGGCACGAATGTCCGGATCGGTCAGGGCAGTAATAATGACTTCAGGTCCGACCCCGCAAGGGTCCCCCATGGTGATGGCGATAAGAGGTTTGTTGATATTCATCAATCTCTACTCCGTTCAAAATGCGGTGCAACTGTTGCCCTTATATACTGATTGCCAACAAACAGCTGTTTTTGTATAACTAAAAACATTTACACACAATAAAAGGGGTGAATTTTGGCGCGACTAATTTTTATTTTGATGCTTATTGTTGCACTGCCTGCCTATGCAAATGATAAAATAAAAATTGGAGGCACCGGTAGTGGTCTGGAGCTGGTGCGCCAACTGGGTAATCTATATGCAAAGCAACACCAAAACCTTGACATTCTCGTTGTTCCCAGCCTGGGGAGCACCGGTGGCATCAAGGCATTGCAAGCAGGCGCACTTGATCTTGCCATATCTGCCCGCCCTGTCAAGCCAGAGGAAAAAGAAGTTAAAAGTATTCACCTCTGCCGAACCCCGGTAGCTTTTGCCGTTCATCCCGCAAGTACGGTTTCTGCTATCCACACCAACGACCTTGTGCAGCTCTATGGCAATGCTTCCCAAATCTGGCCAGACGGTGGACGTGTCAGGGTTCTGCTGCGACCCAATGCCGAAATTGATACAATACTGCTGCGCAGTATCTCTCCAGCTGTTGACCAATCCGTATCACAGGCCAAAGCAAGACCGGGCATGCTCATGGCAGTTACGGATCAGGACAATCTCAAGCTGTTACAGACTACGCCAGGGGCCTTTGGCATGACCACCCTGGCAATGGCGACTGCCGAGCAGGCAAAGGTCCGTCTCGTCAGCTTTAACGGCACCAAGCCAACGCTGCAAACCCTTATACAAGGACACTATCCGCTTGTGCGTGACTATTATCTGGTTACAAGGCCCCCTGTCCGTAAGCCGACTCAAAACATTATCAATTTTGTGCGTTCTGCCAAGGCGATCACACTCATGAAAGCTTTGAACTGCGCACCGATGGAGCAACATTAGGTGCCAGCCCAGCGCCACCTTAACAGGGTAATCGTTTTGTTGGCAGGTGCTGCTGCGCTTTTGGCTGCCCTTCTTCCGCCGGTCGGCTATTTCGCACTGGCAAGTCGCTATCAACAGGGAATATTGTCAGCAATTGCAGAACTTGAGGCTGATCATGTTACTGCTCTGGTAATTACGGCTCCTGATATCTGGAAATATCAGCAAATCAGGCTTGACGAACTGCTTGAACGTCGCCCAGGTATAGGGAATGTCCAGCTGTGCAGGATTGTGGATTTAGAGGGCCAGGTGATTGCTGAAAAAGGCACTTATCCTCACTGGCCGAGTATTAAAGGTATCTTTCTGATACATGATGCAGGTGTTCCGGTAGCAAGAATCGAGACTGTTCAGTCGTTGCGCCCAATCCTTTTCCGCGCTTTGGGTGTGTTGCTGTGCAGTACCGGCATTGCCGTAGTCGTATTTCGTGCCACCCTCATTCTGCCAACACGGGCAGTGGCTGCGGCCCAGCGTTCTCTTGCCGAAAGTGAACAAAAGTATCGCGGCCTCTTTCTGCGTACGCATGAAGCGGTCTTGCTGCTTGAGCTTGCCCGGAATAATACTGATGCTACCATCGTAGAAGCTAATCCGGCCTGCAACAAACTGTTTTTAAAGAACGGTTCAGATCTGGTGGGGCAACAATCTAAGCCGTTGTTCGGCCTGCTGCACGAAGAAATGATAGCGAGTTTCCAACAGGTGCTGCAGGACGGAAAAACCATTTCCCTTGAAAGGGAACTACCAGGTCTTGACAAGGTTCTCGCAATTTCAATTCTCCCGACAGAGGTTCAGCGGGTTGTGGTTATCTTTTCTGATGTTACCGAACATCGTGCAGCAGAGCGCCAAGTGCAACAACTGGCATCGTTTGACTTTCTGACAGGTCTTCCCAACCGAGCACTACTCAATGATCGCCTGGAACAGGCAATGTTAAACTGCAGCCGCCGTGAATGTAAAGTTGCCGTCTTTTTTCTTGATTTGGACCATTTCAAGACCGTGAATGACAGCCTCGGACACGGAGTCGGGGACCTACTGTTACAGGCTGTTGCCAAGCGTCTTGAACGTGGTATTCGCCAATCCGATACCATCGCCCGGACAGGCGGTGATGAATTTGTCATTATTACCATGGGGTTGCACGATGAACTGAATGCCTCCCTGGTTGCCTCCACAATCATCAGGTCTCTGGATGAACCGTTCTGGATTGCAGATCGAGAGATCTTTATCAGCGGCAGCCTTGGAATATCAATCTATCCTGATGATGCAGAGGATGCAGGTGCGTTACTAAAAAATGCTGATATGGCAATGTATGTTGCAAAAGGGCAGGGCCGCAACTGTTATCACTACTATTCAAAACAGTTACAGGAACGGGCGATTGAGCATCTGGAAATAGAAACCGCCCTGCGGCATGCCGTGGCTAATAATCAACTTTCACTGGCCTATCAACCCCAGTTTGATGCCCGGAACGGAACGGTCATCGGCATGGAGGCATTGCTGCGCTGGAACAACCCCGATGGGACGCCCTATCTGTCTCCACTACAGATTATAACCATAGCCGAAAAAAACGGGCTGATCATACCAATCGGCGAATGGGTTTTGCATACGGCCTGCAAACAGCTGCGTCAGTGGCAACATCAGGGTCTGGCAACGCCCCGGCTGGCCATTAATCTTTCTGCAGTTCAGTTTGAACAGGCGGGTCTGGTGCAGATGGTACAGGAGATTCTGCGGAAGAACAATTTGTCGCCCGATTGTATTGAACTTGAGCTGACCGAAAGTGCCATCATGCACCATCCTGATGAGGCAAAGAAGAAATTGCAAGAGTTGAAACAGCTGGGTGTCTGCCTGGCTCTGGATGATTTTGGTACCGGTTATTCTTCTCTCAGCTACCTGAAGCTCTTTCCGATAGACCGGGTCAAGATTGACCGCTCCTTTGTGAATGAAGCTCCGACAAACAATGATGATTCTGCTATTGTGGAAACGGTCATTTCACTTGCCAGCAACATGCGTATGCAGGTGATCGCCGAAGGAGTTGAAACCCAGGAGCATGTCGAGTTCCTGCTTGCCAAAGGTTGCCATGAGATGCAGGGTTACTATTATGCGCGCCCTCTGCCTGCAGACCAGTGCGAAAAACTGCTGATCCCAGGTTTCGTCACAGAAAAATGGCACGGCGCATTGTCTATGCCATCATGAGTCAGCATTGGGAACGCCAAAATTAAATAGTGTCTCAGGTAGACCTGACGTATCCGTAGTATTACCTTCCGTCCATACCAAACCATAATCTGTTTGGCGTACTCTGTTCAATAGTAGACACTCATCTTTCAAGTGGCTTCTTTCGTTAAATATACGGTCTCAGGTGAGTTCAAAGCCGTGCAGATCACGTTTGTGGTAACGCCACCCGAACGCAAAGGCCCGAACATACCAGTCGGCCAGAAAGACGCCCCACACCATATACAATGAGAGATGCAGCACCGGTCCCGCAATCCAGGCCAGCAGCACCCGTACCCCCCACATGGTCAACAAAGTTACGATAAAGACATAGAAGGTATCGCCAGCTCCCCGCAAAGAACCGGCATAGACAAAAGAAATCGCCAGCGGGATCTGGGCAAAGGCAACGATCCGCAAAAACACGGCACCCTGGCGGATCACCTCCGGGTCATGGGTGAAGATCATGACCAGATACTGCGGAATCAGCAGAAAAATCAGCGCCATGATCCCCATTACCACCAGGGCCAGACGTAGCGCCTCCACGTGGCTGAGATGGGCGCGCTGGTACTTTCTGGCCCCTAATGACTGCCCCATCAGGGTCGCAGCGGCGATCCCCATTCCGGCACCGGGCATAAACGAGAGCGATTCAATGGAAAGCCCGATCTGGTGAGCAGCGTAAGCCGTAGTACCGTAGGCAATAATGACACTGGAATAGACCAGCTGGCCGCTCTGTTGGGCGATCCGCTCCAATGCCACCGGCCAGCCAACCTGCCAGATCCTGCCAAACAGGTTCCGATCAGGCCAGCTAATACAGAGGTACTTCAGCCGGAATGCCTGTACGAGCAGATAACTGCAGCCCGCAAGCTCCGACAGATTAATGGCAATGGCGGCACCTTTTACCCCCAGGGCAGGGAGTCCGAACTTGCCGTAAATCAGTGGCCAGGCCAGCACAACATGCAGGATATTGACCAGGATAATCCCTTCCATCGGGGTACGGGTATTACCGCAGCCATGCATGATGGCTGAAAGAATATTCACCCCGGTGGTGAAGATCAGTCCGATAAAAACCAGTCTGATGTACTCATGGGCAAGCAGCTGAACCTCTGGTGAAGCCCCCATCAGGCGGGCCAGTTCTCCACCACCAAAGACTCCCAGAACGGAAACCAGCGCTGTCAGCACCAGACAAAACAGCACCGCCGTAACAGCCGCCCGCCGCGCCTCTTCATGACGGCCCGCCCCGGTCAGGTAGGCAATGACCACGGTGCTCCCGGTGGCAAGCCCCCAGAAAATGGTCATAATGACAAAGACCTGTAACTGGCCCAGACCGGTTGCCGCAATGGCGGATGCCCCCAGTCCACCAGTCAGAAAGATATCCACAATGGCCACCAGTCGTTGAAACAACGACGATAACAGAACCGGCATGGAAAGCCGAAAAACCTTGCTGCGGATGGAAGTCGGTTTGCCTTGCAAAGAGGGAAATATGCGGCGCAACAGAGCTGGCATGGATGAAACTGTAGACCCTGACAGCTTATGCCGTCAACAAAAAGGGGGTGACCTTGCCTGCTGCTCATACACCGTCACCATCTGTTCAGGCTGCAGCTTTGGCCCCAACCTAATTTTTCACCGCAGCAATTTCAGGCTTTTTACTGGCTGCAGCATCTGCTAAGGTGCTGGATTATATTCAACAAGGAAGTACCATTTGAACACTCTAGAACTTAAATCTGCCGCTTCCCCCCGCCGGGCGGCCTATGATGCCCTGCTACGCCTTTTAGGCAGCGATCTGCATGCCGACGATCTGATTGACCAGGAATTATCCCGTAACCAGCTGCAAGGGCCTGATCGTGGGTTGTTTACCGAACTGGTCTTCGGCGTACTCCGTCGTCAGGGCACACTGGACCATTACTTGAGTCAACTGGTACAGCAGCCGATTAACCGGCTGGAACTGCCGGTGTTACTGCTCTTGCGTCTGGGCTTATATCAGCTGCGTTATCTGGACCGGGTGCCCAGCCACGCTGCTGTGCATGAAACCGTTGAGCTTGCCAAAGAGATTCTTCCCCGTGCTTCGGGGCTGATCAACGGTGTCTTGCGAAACTACCTGCGGAAACAGGAGAGCTTGACCCTGCCTGACCCGGCTCTGCAGCCGACAGCCTGGCTTTCTGCCGCCTACTCGGTACCTCCCTGGCTGGCTGAGCAGTGGTTACAGCAGTTTTCACAAAACGAAGCGGCTGGACTGGCTGCAGCTTCTGCAGAAATCCCGGTGCTTACCCTGCGGACCAACACCTTGAAAACCACCCGGGCTGACCTGCTCCGGCTTTTTACGGAAGCGGGAATAGCTGTTGAACCAACCCGCTTTTCTCCGGTGGGGATTCATCTGCTTGACAGATGCACGGTTACCAGCCTGCCCGGCTTTGCTGAAGGCCTGTTTATGGTGCAGGATGAAGCCTCTCAGATCGCCGTATATCTGCTTGAACCGCAACCTGATGAACAGATCCTGGATATGTGCGCAGCCCCCGGCGGTAAGGCCACCCATCTGGCACAACAAATGGCTGACCGGGGCCAGCTGCTGGCGACCGACCTGAATGCACGCCGTATCCGCCGTATTCAGGAATCTGCAGATCGACTCGGGATTACCTGTATACAGCCTATAACCGGCGATGCACTGGTTGCCGACTATCTGCCGGGCAAACAGTTTGACCGAATCCTGCTGGATGCCCCTTGTTCCGGCTTGGGGGTAATCCGTCGCAACCCCGAAGCCAAGTGGCGTCTTACCCCGGCTGAACTGACCCGTTGTGCTGCCCGTCAGCGTCAACTTATTGAAGCTGCTGCCGGTTTGCTGAAACCGGGCGGTATTCTGGTCTATGCCACCTGTTCAACAGCAGTTGAGGAAGATGAAGCGGTGGTTGCTGATTTTATTTCACGCCATCCCGACTTTATGGTAGAAAATGGCGCTCAACGCTTTCCCGACTGGGCAGACCTGTTTGCCCCCTCCGGTTACCTGCGGGTCTGGCCCCACCGCCACGGCTGTGACGGTTTTTTTGCTGCACGACTGAAAAGGATCGAATGATGAAGAAAATAGCACCATCAATACTTTCTGCTGATTTTTCCCGTTTAGGTGATGAAATCCGGGCTGTTGAGGCTGCCGGTGCCGACTACATCCATATTGATGTAATGGATGGACGATTTGTGCCGAATATCACCATCGGTCCCCTGATTGTTGAAGCGGTCCGCAAGGTCACGAAGCTGCCACTTGATGTACACCTGATGATTGAAGAGCCGGAGCGGTATGTTGAAGATTTTGCCAAAGCCGGTGCCGACATTATCGTTGTACATGCCGAGGCCTGCCGCCACCTGCACCGGGTGGTGCAGCAGATCAAGGGACTGGGCAAGAAGGCCGGCGTCTCCCTGAACCCTGCTACCCCGTTGAATGCATTGGACTATGTCCTGAGCGAACTTGATCTGGTATTACTCATGACAGTTAACCCCGGTTTTGGCGGCCAATCCTTTATCGAGGCCTGCATCCCCAAAATTCAGCAGTTGCGTGGTATGCTTGACCGTTGTGGCTATGAAGCAGAGCTTGAGATTGACGGTGGAGCCAAACCATCCAATGTCGCTCGTATCGCCCATGCCGGTGCCGATGTACTGGTGGCAGGCAGCGCTGTATTCGGCAGCAATGATTACGCTGCCACCATTGCCGAGATGAAACGTTTGATACAGGAACCGCGACTTTAACTGCCGAGGTCTTTCCATGGCTGACAGTGTACTGATTATCGATGACTCTGAAGCTGTTCGTGAAAAAATCATAAAGACTCTCGAGTCTCGCGATCTTTTTTCCCGTTTCTATCAGGCCGAGGATGGTCTGGACGGCTTCAAAAAGCTCCTGGCCTCGCCGGTTGATATCGTTCTCTGTGATCTTGAAATGCCTCGTATAGACGGCTTCAAGTTCCTGGGTATGATCAAAGGACGCCCGGAGGTATCTGATACGCCGGTGATTATCCTGACCGGTAATGATGCTCGCGAGCTGAAGATCAAAGGACTAGAACAGGGCGCCTGCGACTTTATCACCAAGCCGTTTGACCCTGAAGAACTGGTGGCCCGGATGCGGGTTCACCTGAAAATCAAACATCTTCAGGATGATCTCAAACGCTCCAATGAACTGTTGCTTGAGCTGTCCAACACCGACCACCTGACCGGACTCTTTAACCGTCGTTTTCTGATGGAAAGCCTGGACAAGGAGGTCCAGCGGGCGCGACGCAAGGATGGACAGGTGGCCCTGTTGATGCTGGATATCGACCACTTCAAGCGAGTTAATGACACCCATGGTCACCTGCAGGGTGATGTGGTACTCCAGAAAGTTGCCATCCATATCCAGAAAGAGCTGCGCAGTTACGATGTAGCGGCCCGTTACGGTGGCGAGGAGTTTGTGGCGGTACTGCCGGATACCTCCCTTAAAGAGGCGTCCAACGTGGCAGACCGTATTCGACTCTCGGTCCAGGGGATGCGTTTTGCCGGTTCGCTGTCCGATGAACGGATCACCGTCAGCCTGGGCATTTCCATCTTCCCGTCACCCTTGTTTGACGATATTGACGGCCTGTTACGATCAGCTGATGAAGCGCTTTACAGGGCCAAGGAAAGTGGCCGTAACCGGGTTGTCATCAGCGATCCGGACAGTACCCCCCATAAGGAATAGGACGATCCTCACCATGTTACGATTCAAGTCTCTGTTATTGATCCTGCTGTCGGCGACTCTGGTCGCCGTTTTTTTGTCTGCACCTGCTGTGGTAGTCGCGGCAACCGGCGTACCGTTCAAACTTGTCTCACCACCGCTGGGCGAACACTGGTTCTCGATCCTGATTGACAACGATCAGGTCGGCTTTTATCGCCAACAGATAACAGCACTACCGGATGGTGGCTACCGGATAGAAGGGGATAGCAGTGTCCGTATGAAGGTTATGGGATTTACCAAGGAATCCAGCTCACGGGAGATCTACCAGATCGGTTCTAATCTTGCGTTGAGAACCTTGCAGGTTGAGCAAACCATTAGTGGTGACAAATCAAGATTAAGTGGCAAACTGGTACCCGGTGGCCTCCAGATCCGACGGGAAGCGAACGGTAAAAGCACGGTACGGATCTTAAAAGCAAAGTCGGAGATAATCCCGGGACCGGCTTTGAACCTGATCCCGTTTTTCAGAACACCGGTTAACGGCAAACCGTTGCGGGTTCACACCTTTGATCCTGAAGATCTGTCTATTAAAGAGGTGGTAATCAACGTACTGGGGGAAGAAAAAACCGCAGACGGGCAAACGGCCCTGAAGCTGAGTAACAATCTCTACCCTTTTGTGGATAACGTTATCTGGGTTGATCCACAGGGCAACACCCTGCTGGAATCTGTGCGGGACGGACTGGTTATAACCAAGGCAGAACCGCCAGCCAGGCTGGCCGGATTTGTCAGCGGCATGGCCCTCTCGAAAAGAGACCTGATCTTTGACTTCAGTCTGATTCGGGTAACCCCCCCCCTGAAGCAAACACCGTCAAAGCTGCTTGGCCTTTCTGTGGCTATTGATGGATACGACCAGACTATACCACTGCTGACGGATGGATGGCAGCAGGTTGAGCGACAGCAGGGCAGGGTCATTATTTCTACAGGCAGCCTGAGCAAACTTCCAGAAATAGTACAAACCCAGCCAGCAAGCACCTATCTGCAACCAGCTGAAGGGATTGAATCCACAGCCCCTGCGATCAGTGAACGGGCAAAGCAGATAACAGCTGGATTAACGGAACAGCATGCAAAGGCAAAGGCGCTCTTGGCCTGGACCGCCAGCTGGCTTGAAGACAGCACAGAAGATGGTGGCACTGCGTTGACAAGCCTGACAAAAAAAAGTGGTAACTGCCAGACCCATGCAAAACTATATACTGCCCTTGCCAGGGCAGCCGACATCCCGACCCGCTTTGTCTCCGGTCTGGTCTCACAAGACGGAACCGGATTCCTCTATCACAGCTGGGCAGAAAGCTGGCTTGACGGGCGCTGGGTCGCCGTTGATCCTACCTTTAACCAGATTCCGGCAGATCCGACCCATTTGGCATTTTTTGAAGGCAACCGGCTTGCTGATCTGGCCCCGCTGGTGGGGGTGATCGGCAAGATCAAGCTAACGGTGTTGGAAGAACGGTAGGGCAGGGCGAACAACCATCAGGCTCCTAACTTGCCAGCAACCGCGCTATCTCCTGCTGGTCTATACCGCCAACCGGCCCGACAACGGCAAGAAACCGGTTTTCAGGACGAAACAGTGTTGCCGCCAACTGTTGCAGAGCCTCTGCAGAAACCTGCTCAACCAGCTGCTGATCATCGTCGATACTGCGCGCAACCTCCATCAAGGTCCCCCAGCCAAAACGGATTCCCATTTCACTAACGGAATCACGGCTGTAATCCAGATCTGCCAGATAAACGGTCCTGACCCGTTCCAGCTCTTGTTCCGGCACCGCTGTTGTTGCCAGCAGACGTAACTCTTCCAGGGTGGCTGCCAGTACCGTCGGCAGGTTTTCCGGGGCAGTGGACAGATCAATCGAGAGGCTGCCGGTCTCATCATAACTACCAATGGCCGCGTCTACCGAGTAGATCATTCCCAACCGCTCCCGCAGGGCCAGATGCAGGCGGGAACAGCCCCCCCCGGCCAGTAAACGCCGCAGAAACTTCAGGGCCGTAATCTCCGGCGCTGCCCGGTGACAGGCCCTGAAGGCAAGTTGTACAGAGACCTGACTGTCTGCGTCCTGAACAAACCTGCAGAGAGGTCCAGCCGACAGCTGTGCAGGAACCGGGCAACTGCCGGGCAGTTCTGCCGCCTGCCACCCGCCAAGGTAACGCTCTGCCGCCTGAACAACCAGATCATGCTCAAGGGGGCCTGCGGCTACCACCACCGCGTTATTGGGACGGTACCAGAGCTTTAAATGTTGCTGCAGGTCAAACTGGCTGATTCCGGCAATATCCTCCAGACTACCCACCGTCGATTCGCCCAGCGGATGAGCTGGCCAGAGCATACGTCCCGCCACCACATCCGGGCAGATCTCATCGCCATCCTGGCTGATATCTTCCAACGCCTCTTCCACAATAATCCGCCGCTCCAGATCAATCCCTTCAAGCCGTGGCCTTAACAGCAGCGAGGAGAGGATCTCAAGCCCCTGCGCGGCAAAGCGGGGATGAATCCGGCCATAGTAACAGGTTGAATCAGCATCGGTGGCGGCATTTACCCCCCCGCCCAGCGCCTCAAAGGCGGCCTCTATCTCCAGAGAGCTGGCATAGTCATCGGTGCCACGAAACAGCATATGTTCAAGAAAGTGCGATAAACCGGTCTTTCCGGGAGGATCGTTACGGCCCCCGACCTTCAGATAGATCGCGACATCAGCGCTGTGCAGGTGGGGCAGCTCCACCGTTACCACCCGCAGTCCATTTGCCAGTGTTGTACAGGAGGGACGCTTCATATCGTCACCAGTGCGTGCCGTATCTGCTCACTGCATAACCGGTATTCTTCCCCGGAAAGGTGCCGCTCCTGATGGGATTCTGCCCAGACAGGCCGTGGCCAGAGCGGATCAGTACGCAGGCGGGGCACCAGATGCCAATGGATGTGGGGCACCATATTGCCCAGCAGTTCATAATTGATTTTGTCTGACCGGAAGAGTTTTGCAAGTGCCGCAGCGGTGCGTGTTACCTCTTCCATCATTCCCTGACGGCTCTCCAGGTCTAAATCAAACAGTTCGGTAATATGCTGTTTGCTAAACAACAGACAGTAGCCAGGGAAAAACTGGTCACGGTTCAGGGTCAGGTAGCTATGTTCAAATTCCATAACCCGTAATTCAGCCTCATCATTCCAGCGGCTGCACATTGGACAGTCGGTAAGCAGGGTATTGGTCATGATTTCTCCACAAGTGGTAATTGTAATGTAAAGGTGCAGCCGGTGCCAGGTCCGTCACTTTCGGCCTGCACCGTGCCTCCGCAGCCTTCAATCACGGACTGGACGATATAGAGCCCCAATCCGGTGCCACGAATCCGTTCATCCGGCTGTTCAACCCGATAAAAACGACGAAATATCTTGCGTAATTCTGTTTCAGCAAGCCCCCGGCCATGGTCTCGTAAAGCGATACTTGCCCAACGACCGTTACGGCGCAGGTTCAGCTCCAGTTCCGGTACTCCGGGCGAATAGAGGACTGCATTCTCCAGCAGGTTACGCAGCACCGTTGCAAGCTCATCAGGTTCAACAGCCGCTTTCAGACCTGGTTCAAGCAGCACTTCAATCCGTGTACCGGGCGGTTGCCGTTCACGATTTTCCTCCAGATATTTCAGCAGAAATGCCGAAAGATCAATGGTACGTCGATCAGCTGGACGACGGCGTTGCTCAATTCGGGCTGCCAGTAACAGGTTGTCGATCTGGGAGTGAAGACGCCTGGTATCGTCCAGCATCGTATCCACAAAGGCATCCAGACGTTCCGCAGGGAGACGACGGAGCTTTATGGTTTCAAGATGAAGTTGGATCGACGCCAGGGGCGACTTCAATTCATGGGTTACCTGGGTGATAAACTCCCGCTGTTCCTGATAAAGACGGGACTGGCGTCGCCAAAAGATAAACAGGGTATAGACCCCGGCAAGGATAGCCGCCAGTAGCAGTAGCCCCTGTACCAGTGCTGACCAGCCTTCGGTTCTGGCCAGCAGTTCCGGGCTGTAGCGGGCTGCAAGCTCTTTCAGCTGCCGGTGTCGGCCAATAAACCAGGTTACCCAGAGCACCACCACCACCACCCAGACCAACTGGATGGCCACCAGGGCAATAACCGGATTAAGGATTCGTCGGATCAGCTTCATGGAATCTGGCAACTCTTTCTCGATTGTATTTGGAACACTGTTCTGTTATAACCCGAACAGGTAAAAGAATCCACGTACAAACTTCTATACACAAGGAAAAACAATGGCATCCTACGATTTTACCCGTTTAAGACGTCTGACGATCATTTACAATGTCGTACAGGTCGGCCTGTTTGGTTTGCTGCTTTTTATGGCCTACAACTTCATGCTGGCCTTCAGTCAATATGGCATGTCCGGTTATTTTCTTAAAAGCCTTGGCATGTCAGTGGCCATTCAGCTTATCCTGTTTTACCCCGCCTGGTGGCTTTCCCGTCAGGACCTTCAGATTGAAGTAGAGACATCGCGGGCTGGTGTAACGCCGGAAGAGTTAGTCGCATTACGTCGCAAACGGATGATTGGCGATATTTGGAAACTCTCCGCTCTTGGTGCCTTTTGTGTGTTTATTTTTATGGTGCCGGGAGTAGACAAAGGGCGTGGCGCATCCTTTATCCTGGCAGTTGCCTATTTTGGATTTCTCCTCACAGCCCTAACCTACTTTCAATGCTTTAACTATAATGCAAAACAACGGCGGAAGGAACTTTCCTGAAATAGATACAAAAACGGCCCGGCAATTGCCGGGCCGTTTTTGTATCTATCGATTATCACGATAATGCCTGTCTCCATGCGGTCCATGCTCTTCCCGCTCCTGCCGCCTCTCCTCTTTCCAGCGGTTCCTTTCTTCTTTTTCAGGTCGGAAATGCCTGCCACGGTAATGATCATGGTTGTTGTGATAGGTACGATACTCATGATCACGATAGTAGCGAATCTTCTCCACCTTATACCGTCTGACCGGTGCAGGAAGCTGCTCGTAACGGGTCACCACCCAGGGACCGTTATAATGGTTGGCCCGATACCAGTGGTTACCCTGAAAGAGGTAGTAGACGCCGGAAATCAGCACCATATCATGGGGCATATCGACCCCCACATAAAACCCCAGTGACGACGGTGCCAGAAAGAGCGGTGGTGCATCAAAGACCACCCTTGGAGCTGCCACAACCCCACGGGGCGGCAATGGCGGCGCTGGCACCCCCAGGTTAACATTGACATTGAAATGAGGCTCTGCAGTTCCAAGTGACGGTACCGCGAGCATCGTTGCCAGTACCAGAGCTGTTGCTATACGCATCTGTTGTTTCCTCCTTGTAATGAGATACTCTGATAAAGCATATTCAGTGCCATGATTTGAAAAACTCCTCCATCCGGCTGAATACCTCATCCAGCGGTGCAATCAGTTGGGCGGCCTCTGGCAGTGACTTTCTGAAGCGGGCACCATAATTTTTGGTGACCATCCGGCTGTCCAGAATCAACACCGCCCCCCGGTCGGTACGACTGCGGATCAGACGGCCAAAGCCCTGACGCAGCTTCAGTACCGCCTGGGGCACTGACATCTCCCGGAACGGGTCGCCCCCCAGGCTGGTGATCCGCTCTGCCCGGGCCTGCTGGATCGGCTCGGTAGGCACCTGGAACGGCAGCCGGGCAATCACCACCAAGCGCAGTGCATCCCCCTTGACATCCACCCCTTCCCAGAATGAATCGGTGCCAA
>Ga0209800_10001710_pt1 | contig 21600 bp, 20 predicted proteins | sample Higcelweek8metaG_FD_187174 | JGI IMG/M metagenome (GOLD analysis project Ga0209800, IMG submission 187174) | Freshwater pond sediment microbial communities from the University of Edinburgh, under environmental carbon perturbations - High... | ecosystem: Environmental > Aquatic > Freshwater >...
TGAAGCTGGCGCTTGAGCCCACCTGCTGCACAAAGCCGTTCTCAAAGCCGAGCCGCTCCATGTGGCGGCGCAGGGCCGCGTACTCGATGGGCTTGAGGCCCCGGTTTATTTCCGGGAATTCGCTGGTGCGGTGGGCCGGGTAGTATTGGCCCATGAGGCTCAAGCAGGTGCCCGTGCCCAGGTTCCCGGCGATCCAGTCCAGCCCCAGGTCCACGCGGCCGAGGTTTCCCGGCAGCACCAGCAGGCGGATGATGAGCCCGCGCCGCGCGATTCCCTCATCCACAACGAGCGGGCCCACCTGCCGGTGCATCTCCGCGATGGCCGCGCAGGCGATTTCGGGGTAGTCCGGCGCGGAGGAGTACCGGGCCGCGGCCTGGCTGTCCATGTAGCGCAGGTCGGGCAGATAGATGTCCACCAGGCCGTCGAGCGTGCGCAGGGTCTCCACGGTCTCGTAGGCGCTGGAGTTCCAGACCACGGGAACGGCGAGGCCGTTGGCCCTGGCCTGGAGGATGGCCTGGCGCACCAGGGGCGTAAAGTGCGTGGGCGTGACCAGGTTCACGTTGTGCGCGCCGGAGCCCTGCAGTTCGAGCATCAGGGCCGTGAGGTCGTCCACGGACAGGTCGTGCCCCAGCCCGCCGCCCTCGGGCCCGCCCATGCTGATGTCGTGGTTCTGGCAGTACACGCAGCGCAAGTTGCAGCCGGAGAAGAAGATGGCGCCGCTGCCACGGGCCTCGCCCGTTTCAGGGGTGGTCGTGCCGCTGAGTACCGGCTCTTCGCCGTAATGCAGCTGGGCCAGGGCCACGCGCAGGGTGGCGCCCATGCCGCACAGGCCGGGCTTCACCTTGCGGTCCACGCCGCAGGCGCGTGGGCAGAGGGTGCAGGCGTCCAGGCCTGTGGTGTTGCTGGCGTTTGCAGCGCTGGCGCTCATGGGGTTGTCCTTGCGGCGGGGCATGCGGCTCCCGGCTGTTCGGCTCCGGGTTGCGCCAGCAGAAAGGCCAGTTTATTGTCGCGTGGGCGCTTTTTCACGGCCAGCTCCAGGCGCAGGGCGCTGCCCTTGTCCGCGCCGGGGGCGTGGGCCACAAGCGCCACGGGCAGGCGCGCGCGGGTGTACTTGCTGGCTGTGCCAGCGTTGTGCTCGGCCAGGCGGCGGGCGAGGTCCGTGGTCACGCCGCAGTACAGCGTGCCGTCGGCGCAGGTGAGCAGGTACACGGACCAGTGGGGCATGGCGCGAGCATAGCCCTGGTCGGCCGAATTGCCAAGCCGGGTTGCCAAGCAGGGTTGCCAAACCGGGCCGCCCGGCCCGTCTCTTGCCCCGTCAGCTCTTGCAACCATGCCGCAGGCGGGATATCTGCACCTCGCCGCCCGTCTCAATGGGCGTGCAACCGGAGGCCCACGCATTGTCCAAGATCACCGTCCAGAACATCGGGAAATCCTACGGGGGCGAAGAACTCTTCAGCGCCCTGTCCTTCGAGGCCCTGCCGGGCATGCGTCTGGCCGTGGCCGGGCCCAACGGCTCGGGCAAGTCCACCCTGCTCAAGATCCTGGCCGGCCGCACCGAGCCCGACTCCGGCAGCGTGGTGCTGACCAAGGCCGCGCGCATCGGCTACGTGGCCCAGGAGCTCTCCAAGGTCGACCTGCTGGAGCCGCTGCTGGGCTGGGTGCTGGCCGCGCTGCCCAACTGGGGCGACTTCTGGCGCGAGTGGGAGCACGCCGTGGCGGAGCGCGACGAGGCCAAGCTGCGCAAGCTTGGCGAACGCCAGGCCCGGCTGGAGCAGCAGTTCGGCTATCATCCGGAGCACAAGGCCAGGGCCATCCTCTCGGGCCTGGGGTTCTCCGAGGACGACCTTTCGCGCAAGCTGGAGTGGCTTTCCGGCGGCTGGCGCGAGCGCGCCAAGCTGGCCCGGGTGCTGCTGCAGGGCGCGGACATCCTGCTTCTCGACGAACCCACCAACCACCTGGACCTGGAGGCCGTGGAGTGGCTGGAGGACTACCTCCTGAACTTCAAGGGCACGCTCATCTACGTGGCCCACGACCGCATCTTCCTGGAGCGCGTGGGCACGCACGTGCTCGTGCTGGGCACGGCCAAGCCCGTGCTGCGCGCCGGGTCCTTCAGCGAATTTCTGGCCTGGATGGCCGAGAACGCGGAGCAGCGCGTGCGCGAGGCCGCCAACCTGTCCACGCGCATCGAGCACGAGCAGGAGTTCATCCGCCGCTTCCGGGTCAAGGCGCGCAAGGCCGCCCAGGCCCAGAGCAAAATAAAACGCGTGGAGAAGATGCAGGACGAGCTCTCGCGCATCAAGGGCGACCAGCTGGCCGCCCGGCCGGGCCACAGGCTGTCCTTCCGCCTGCCCGAGCCCACGCGCGGCGACAAGGTGCCGGTCAACGTGGTGGACCTGGAGTTCGCCTATGCCGAGCGTCCGGGCAAGCGCATCTGGCCGCGCCTGAGCTTTCAGGTCTTCCGGGGCCGCAAGATCGCGCTGGTGGCGCCCAATGGCGCGGGCAAGTCGACCCTGCTTAAGGTGCTCACCGGCGAGCTTGCGCCCAGCCACGGCTATGCCAAGCTCGGCAACAGCACGTCCCTGGGCTACTTCAGCCAGCACCAGACCGAGATTCTGCGGCCCACGGGCACGGTCATTGCGGAGATGCGCCGCCTCTCGGACCCCAAGTGCACCGAGGAGCAGCTCATGGGCGTGCTCGGCCTGTTCCTCCTGGGCGAGGGCTATTTCGAGCGGCCCGTGGCAGCGCTCTCCGGCGGCGAGAAGTCGCGCCTGGTGCTGGCCAGCCTGTTTTTGGGCCGGGCCAACCTGCTCATCCTGGACGAGCCCACCAACCACCTGGACCTGGAGAGCCGCGAGGGCCTGGTGGCCGCGCTCAAGGACTACGAGGGCACCATCCTCATGGTCGCCCACGACCGCTACCTCATGGGCGAGGTGGCCGAGGAGATCTGGACCCTGGGGCCGGAAGGCGTCACCCAGCACCACGAGGGCTTTGACGAGTTCGACGCCAAGCGCCGCGCCGCGCTTTTGGAGGCCCGGCTTGAGTCCCGGCGCGACGCCAAGAAGTCCGATGCCAAGTCCGACAACGCGCCAGCGGCCGTGGTTTCCGTGAGCGAAGTTGAGGACGGGCAGGGCGGCAAGCGCCTGTCCAAGGAGGACAAGCGCCGCCAGGCCGAGCTGCGCAACGCCTTCTCGCGCAAGCTCAAACCCCTGCGCGAAGAGTACGCCAAGTGCGAGCATGACCTGACGCGGGTGCTGCTGGAGCAGGGCGAGCTGGAGGCCAAGATGAACGACCCGGCCACCTACGGCAGCGGCGGGGAGGCCATCGCGGTGAACAACCAGTACCGCGAGGTCAGCGACTGGGCGGAAAGGCTCATGGAGCGCATGGCCGAGCTTGAGGTCGGCATGGCCGCGTTGCAGGCCGAGTTGGAGGCCGGGATGGAGGCTTTGGGTGAGTAGCGCGCCTTTCTCTGAGCCGATCTCCGGGGCAACATCCGGGCCGACATCAGCCCTTGACCTTCAGGTCGTGGCGGGCGTGGTCTGGCGGGACGGCCGGTTTTTGGCCGTGGAGCGGCCCGAGGGCAAGGCCCACGCGGGCTGGTGGGAGTTCCCCGGCGGCAAGGTGGAGCCGGGCGAGACCCTGGCCGAGGCGCTCATCCGCGAGCTGAAGGAGGAGCTGTCCTTCACCGCCACCGAGCTCGTCTTCTGGCGCGAGAAGCGCTTTGTCTACCCGCAGGGGCCGGTGCTCCTGCATTTCTTCCACGTCACGGCGTTTTCCGGCGAGGTCATCCCGCTGGAGGGCCAGCGCTTCGCCTGGTTTGCTCCGGGCGCGGCCGACGTGTCCATCTTCCTGCCCGCCAACGTGGACATTGTGCCCGCGCTGTGCTGGCCGCTGGCGGTGGGGTAGGGCGGACCACTACGGCTTGTTTTAATTGGCAATAGACAGCTCTTCATATACCATCCGTTCATCTATTCGCCGGATAACAAGCAAGGTGTAATATGCTAAGGTACTTACTTGAACTCATTAAGTGGCGGCATCCGTTATCCCGCTTGTCCAAGCGAATGTTGATAAAAATGTCAGGGTTGGTAATTGTGAAAAGCTTTTCGAAATGCGTATACTATTTGAGCAGTTAGCAGATACTGCTAGTTTTTTGATTGATTTTACAGGAGATCGCGACTCTATTGATTTATTGCAAGTGCCTAAAGAAGAATTGGAAATCAACTACAATATGGTTCAAGTGTACATAGGCTTACAACTAGAGCGGCTGAAGCGCATACGTGTACTTCTTGAAGAATCGGATATTCTTTCGATTGAATTGTCAGATATCAAAGAGAAATTGAAGAAGCTGATAGGATCAAAATCTCAAGGCTTGTACAGCATTGGTGCCGCAATGCAGTTTGACTTAATATTTTTATTTTCAATTGTTAGGGACAAAGACGGAATTGATTTTGTCAAATCTAGCTTAAATCAAAATGATTTTGTTAGATCTGTAATTGCAAATAACTGGGAAAGAGAGTACTTCGACATTGCAGAGCAAAGAAACATTATACAAAATATGAAAGTATCTGTTGCGGAGTTTTCAAAAGTAATAGAAGTGTATTTAGAGCCGGCGGAAAGAATACAGTGTTACAAAAAAGCTAAGGAAAAAGCTGACAAATATAACTATCGCCGTTAGGCTGTGCTCTATCCGCGCATGTTATATAGAGTGCTGCTTGTGGGTTTTGTACGCAGCTTACAATAGATAAAGCAAGTTCCTACTTGGCGGAGGCCTGTGTCACCCAATACTCGTGAGAAAACTCTGCGCTGAGCGTTTCCGGCATAATTCCGAAAAGTCTCCTTTCCTACCAGTGCTCCTCTTCCCCCTGTCCGCCTCCTGAACTTTGTGAAACCATGCGCAGACGTTGCGGGCCGGGCCAAGAAAGGATATGGGCCTACTTTCTGCGCCCACCCCGGATGACTTGATCCCTGTCCTTCATGGCGCGGCAACAACCAAGGAGCCCTGACGCGTGCGCATCGCGGACCTGATACCAACTCGCAAGCCCTTCCTGTCGCTGGAATTTTTCCCGCCCAAGGAGCGCGACACCTGGCCCAAGTTCTTTGAGGAGGTCGAGAAGCTCAAGGTGCTCGACCCGCTCTTCGTCTCCGTGACCTATGGCGCGGGCGGCGGCACCCAGGCCAACACGCTGGACATCGTCACGCGCATGAAGAACGGCCTCGGGCTTGAACCCATGGCGCACCTGACCTGCGTGGGCGCGTCAAGCGAGGCCCTGCACGGGTTCCTGCGCGCCATCACCACTGCGGGCATTCAGAACGTGCTGGCCCTGCGCGGCGACCCGCCGAAGAACGTGGCGGACTTCTCCTTTGCGGGCCAGGAGTTCCAGCACGCCTCGGACCTGGTGCGCTTCATCCGCAGGCACTACCCGGACATAGGCATCGGCGTGGCGGGCATTCCCACCGTGCACCCGGAATCGGCCTCGGCCGAGGAAGACCTCAAGTGGCTGAAGCACAAGGTGGACGCGGGCGGGCAGTTCGTGGTCACCCAGCTGTTTTTCGAGAACGGGCTGTACCTCGGCTATGCGCAGCGCCTGCGCGCGCTGGGGGTCAGCGTGCCCATCGTGCCGGGCATCATGCCCATCTTGAGCATGAAGTCCGCCGAGTTCATCGCGGGGCTGAACGGCCGTGCGGTGTTCGGCGGGTTTTTCGAGACGCTGGAGGCGGCTTTCGCCAAAGGCGGCGACGCGGCCGTGCGCGAGTTGGGGCTTGCCCACGCCACGGCCCAGGTCCAGGGGCTGCTCGACGCGGGCGTGCCGGGCGTGCACTTGTACACGCTCAACCGCGCCGAGGCCTGCCTGTCCATCATGAACAACATCAGCATCCGCTAACGGGGGAAACTACATGAGCGCACAGAATCCGAAAGTTGCAGTGGTCGGCGCCACGGGCGCCGTTGGCCGCGAGATGCTCGAAGTGCTGGCCCAGCGCCTGTTCCCGGCCTCCGAGGTCGTGCCTTTCGCCTCGGAGCGCAGCGCCGGGAGCAAGGTCGAGTTCGCCGGAGGCGAGCTCACCGTGCGCGAACTGAAGGAGGACTCCTTCGCCGGGTTCGACCTGGCCCTGTTCAGCGCTGGCGGCTCCACCTCCGAGAAGTTCGCTCCCTTGGCCGCCAAGGCGGGCTGCGTGGTGGTGGACAACTCCAGCGCCTGGCGCATGGACCCCAAGTGCCCGCTGGTGGTGCCCGAGGTCAACCCGCACGACCTGGAGTGGCACCAAGGCATCATCGCCAACCCCAACTGCTCCACCATCCAGATGGTGGTGGCCCTGAAGCCCCTGCACGACGAGGCGCGCATCAAGCGCATCGTGGTCAGCACCTACCAGGCCGTGTCCGGAACGGGGCAGAAGGCCATCGTGGAGCTGGAGACCCAGACCGCCCGGCTCATGAACGGCCAGGAGGTCATCCCCCAGGTGTATCCCTACCAGATCGCGTTCAACTGCCTGCCGCAGATCGACGTGTTTCTGGAGAACGGCTACACCAAGGAAGAGATGAAGATGGTCAACGAGACCAAGAAGATCATGGGTGACGACTCCATCCGCGTCACCGCCACCACGGTGCGCGTGCCCGTGTTCTTCAGCCACTCCGAGTCCGTGAACATCGAGACCGAGCAGAAGCTCACGGTCGAGGACGTGCGCAGCATCCTGTCGCAGGCGCCGGGCATCACCGTGGCCGACTTCCCGGAGAAGAAGATCTACCCCATGCCCATCGACGCGGCCGGGCAGGACGACGTGTTCGTGGGCCGCATCCGCGAGGACGAGTCCATCGACAACGGCATCAACCTCTGGATCGTTTCCGACAACATCCGCAAGGGCGCGGCGCTCAATGCCGTGCAGATCGGCGAGGAACTCCTCCGCCGCAACCTGCTGCGCGTGCCCAAGTAGCGTCAACAAAAGGAGCACGCCATGCGCGTCGCCACATCAAAGGAATATCTGGAGGCCATGCTGGAGGCCATCCGGCCCGGCACCGAGGAGGTGCTGGCCTTCTATGACCACCGCATCGGGGTCATCGGCACGGACCCGCTGCTCATGCTCATGCCCTGGGACGACCACCTGGTGCACCGGGGCGACGGCGTGTTCGAGACCATCAAGTACGTGGGCCGCAAGCTGTACCAGCTCGACCCGCACCTGCGGCGCATGAAGCTCTCCTGTCAGGCCATCCACCTGGAGCCGCCGTGCTCCTGGGCGGAGCTCAAGCAGGCCCTCATCGAGGTGGCCAGCGCGGGCAACGAGCCCGACGGCCTCATCCGCATCCTTTTGGGGCGCGGGCCGGGCGGTTTCGGCATCGACCCCTTCGAGAGCCCGGTGCAGAGCCTGTACCTGGTGGCCTACCGCATGCACATCAAGCCCGAAGCGTACTTCGAAAAGGGCGTCACGGCCTTCCGCACGTCCATTCCGGCCAAGCAGGCCTGGATGGCCACGGTGAAGACCACCAACTACCTGCCCAACGTGCTCATGAAGCGCGAGGCCATCAAGGGGGGCTTTGATTTCCCCTTCTGCTTCGACGACAAGGGCTTTTTGGCCGAGGGCGCGACAGAGAACATCTGCCTGGTGGACGAGACCGGGCGGCTGGTGATCCCGGAGTTCACCAACTCGCTCGCCGGCACCACCCTCATGCGCGCCGTGGATCTGGTGAAGGACGAGCTTGGCATCATCTTCAAGGGCATCACCGAGGACGAGATCTTCGCCGCCCGCGAGGTCATGATGGTGGGCACCAGCTTCGACTGCGTGTCCGTGGTGCGCTACAACGGCAAGCCCATCTTTGACGCCAAGCCCGGCCCGGTGAGCAGGCGCATCCGCGCCCTGGTCATGGCCGACCTGGCCCAAAACGGCACGGCGTTCTAAGCCGCGCCAGCCCTGCGCAACAGACGGCGCCCGGTCCCCCTGTTCGGGAGGCCGGGCGCTTTTTGATTGCCGATTGACGGGGATGCGGAACTCAGCAGCCGTCGCCCGCGCCGCAGCAGGACTTGCCCACGCCGCCGCGCCGGGCCTTGAGGGCCTCCAGCCGTCCGATGCCGCCGGGGCCGTCCTCGCCAAAGGCCAGGGCCAGGGCGTCCTCGATGAACCCGGAGCAGGCCGCGGGCAGGGTGCCGCGCTCGGTCAGGATCTTGCGCGGGGTCTCGCCCACGGCGCTCACCAGCACGGCCCGGCAGTCGGACAAAAGCTTGGCCAGGTCCTCCCAGCGCGAGGGGCCGCAGCCGGCGGACGGGGCCTGGCGTTCCTCCACCAGGCGGAAGCCGCCGCCTTCGTTGCCATCGGCGGCAAGGCCCCAGATCTGGAAGCGCTTGGCCTCGCCCAGGTGCAGGTTCACCAGCAGGCCCTCGCGGGTGGCCACGGCCACGTACGGCCGGTCGTTCTGGGCCTGGGGGGCCATCTTGCTGCACGCGGAGAGCACGCCGGAGAGCTCGCCGGAGCGGTCGTTGCACAGCAGGCCCACGGCGTCGGCCCGGCAGCGGCGGCAGTGGGTCATCTGGGCCACCAGGGGCCCGGCCTCGGCGCGCAGGGCTTCTATGACATCCTTGCCCGGCTCCTTGAGCTCCCCGAACGGGGTGCCCTTGGTGGGGAACATGGGCATGAGGTTCATGAGGTCCACGCCGAGCTCGCTGGCCTTCTCGGCCACGGCCTGGACGTGGGTGTCGTTCACGCCCGGGATGACGATGGTGTTGACCTTTACGGCCAGGCCGCGCGCCTTGAGGCCCGCGATGGATGCAAGCTGGCGCTCCAGGATGAGCTCTGCGGCCGCCTGGCCCCGGTAGACCACGTTGCCGTCGCGCACCCAGGAGTAGACCTTGGCGCCGATGGCCGGGTCAACGGTGTTCAGCGTCACCGTGGCGTGGGTCACGCCCAGCTCGGCCAGGTCGTCCAGGTACTCGGGCATGGCCAGGCCGTTGCTCGACAGGCAGAAGAGCATGTGCGGGTATTCCTTGCGGATGAGGCGCATGGTCTCCAGCGTCTCCGCCGGGTTGGCCATGGGGTCGCCCGGCCCGGCGATGCCGATGACCGTGATGCGCGGCTCGCGGTCCAGCACCTGGCGGGTGTATTCCAGGGCCTGGAAGGGGCGCAAAATGCCGCTGGTGACGCCCGGGCGCGACTCGTTCACGCAGTCGTACTTGCGGTTGCAGTAGTTGCACTGGATATTGCACTTGGGCGCCACGGGCAGGTGCACGCGGCCGCAGGTGCCCGACGACTCCTTGTTGAAACAGGGATGCTTGACGGACTTGGGGTCGACAACGGCGGCTGTGGGGGGAGTGGTGATGATGGTCTGCATGTTCGGCTCCTTTTCCAGTGACGAGAGCTAGAGGTATCCGTAGCCGATGTCGGAATCGTTCTGCTTCTTTTCCAGGACGAGATTCACCAGGCGGTCGAAGAGGCTCTGCGCGCCCCGGTAGCCCAGGTGCAGCAGGCGCTGGCCGCCGAAGCGGTCGTGGATGGGAAAGCCCACCCGCAAAAGCGGGATGTTCCACTCGCGCGCGGCCCGCTGGCCTTTGCTGTGGCCCACCAGCAGGTCCGGGGCCAGGGTTCTGGCCTCTTCCACGATGTCGAAGAAGTCCGCGCCTTCCCGGACGATGGGCTTGTGCCGCAGCACCGGCCCGCAGGCCGCCTCGATGTGCGCGGCCAGGTTGCGGTTCTTTGCGCCCGTGGCCACCAGCACCGGCCGCACCCCGATCTCGGCCAGAAAGCTGGTGAGCCCGATCACCAGGTCCTCCTCGCCGTAGACCACGGCCCTCAGGCCCGACACGTACTTGTGGCCGTCCACCAGGGCGTCCACGTAACGGCCGCGCTCCAGGGCCAGCTCGCGGGGCGTGTCCTTGCCGCTGACCTCCTTGAGCGCCGCGAACAGGCTGTCGGTCTCGCGGATGCCCATGGGCAGGCCCAGGCGGAACAGGGGCACCCCGAAGCGGTCCTTCAGCGAGGTCCCGGCGGTTTCCTGCGCGCTGATGGCGCGGCCCAGCTCGATGGAGGCGCGCGCGCCGGACATGGCCCGCAGGTCGGCAAGCGGGGTGCCGCCCGAGGGGATGTTCTCGTATTCGAGCAGGGCCGGGCCATCCAGCGTCTCGGAGTAGTCCGGCAGGATGATGGGCTCAATGCCGAAGGCTCTGGCGATCTCCCGCAGGTGGCGGATGTCGGCCGGGGAGACCATGCCGGAGAACAGGTTCACCCGGGAGTTCTGCGGGGCCTTCTCCACGCACAGCTGGTCGGCCATGGCCTTGACCGCGCCGTGGAAGCCGTCCATGTGCGTGCCGGAGTAGCTCGGCGTGGACACGTGCACCAGCTCGGCCAGGGGCAGGTCCTTGAACTCCTCGCGGAACTCGGCGAGCAGGCGGGCCACGTCGTCGCCGATGGTCTCGGTCAGGCAGGTGGTGGCCACGCCGATGACCCCCGCGCCATACTTCTGCATGGCGTTCAAGAGGCCCTTCTTGAGGTTCGGGCCGCCGCCGTAGATGGCGTTCTTCTCGCCCAGCGCGCTGGACGCGATGTCCATGGGCTCGCGGAAGTGGCTGATGATGTAGCGGCGCATGTAGGTGGCGCAGCCCTGGGAGCCGTGCAGGAAGGAGACCGCGTTCTCCACGCCCTTGAAGGCCAGGGTGGCGCCCAGCGGTGTGCACAGCTTGCAGGCGTTGGTGGTGGAGACGTTGCTTGGGCCCTTGTACTCGCCTGTCGAAACGGGGGCCGGGCTGTCGAGGACGGGGGTAAGGACGGCTGTGTCGTTCATGGCCTATGCCTCCTCGCCTGCGCTGCTGGCGGCCTTGCTGTTCTGGAGTTCCCGCCGGGGCACGAATTGCCAGATGGGGCTCATGACCGAGGCGTGGATCTCCTTGGCGAAGTTGAGCATGCCGACGAAGCCTTCCAGGGCGATCTTGCGCTCGTGGTTGTGGTCGCAGAAGCCAACGCCGAGCTTGAAGGCGATGGGCCGCTCCTTCACGCCGCCCACGAACACGTCCACGTCCTTCTCCTTGATGAAGGCGGACAGCTCCAGCGGGTTGGCGTCGTCGACCACGATGGTGCCGGGCGCGCAGATGGCGGCCAGCTCGCGGTAGTCCTCCTCGGTGCCGGTCTGGGAGCCCACGATGACCACCTCCATGCCCAGGTGCCGGAAGGCCTTGACCAGGGAGAAGGCCTTGAAGCTGCCGCCCACGTAGACGGCGGCCTTCTTGCCTTCCAGGTCGCGCCGAAGCTCCTTGAGCTGCGGCATGAGCGCGGCCAGCTCGCCGCGCACCAGCTCGGCCGTGCGTTCCACCATGTTTCCGGCCAGCTCGGGCCGGGTCAGCTCGAAATGCTCGGCCACGGCGTACAGGCTCTCGGCCACGTCCTCGATGCCGATCCAGGACACGCGCAGGAAGGGGGTGCCGAAATCGTCGCGCATCATCTTGGCCAGGTCCTGGGTGGCGCCGGAACACTGCACCAGGTTCAGGCCCGCGCCATGCGCTCGCCGCAGGGCGTCCACCCGGCCGTCGCCCGTGATCCCGGCCACCACAGCAACGCCCATGCGCTTCAGGTAGTCCGTGATGATCCAGGTCTCGCCCGCCAGGTTGAAGTCGCCCATGATGTTCACGGACAAAGGCGAGATGTCCGAGATGTCGCCGGTGCCGACCAGCGTGCGCATGGCCTTGCACGCGGCCAGGTAGCCCTCGCGCTTGTTGCCCTTGAAGCCCTCGCTCTGCACCGGGATCACCGGGATGCCGTGGCGCTGGCTGGCGGCCTTGCAGACGGCGGCCAGGTCGTCGCCGATGAGGCCCACGATGCAGGTGGAGTAGACGAAGGCGGCCTTGGGCTCGTAGCGCGGGATCAGCTCGTCCAGGGCCTTGGCCAGCTTCTTCTCGCCGCCGAAAACCACGTCCAGCTCCTGCAGGTCGGTGCTGAAGGAGAGCCGGTGCAGCTCCGGGCCGCTTGAGAGCGCGCCGCGGATGTCCCAGGTGTAGGCCGCGCAGCCGATGGGCCCGTGCACCAGGTGCAGGGCGTCGGCGATGGGGTACAGCACCACGCGCGAGCCGCAGAACACGCAGGCGCGCTGGCTCACGGCCCCGGCGAGCGAGTCGCGGTTGCAGGCCATGGAGAATGCGCCCTCGCCGATGCGGTGGATCTGGTCCTTGCGCTCGTCGAATATGGCGACACGTTCTGCGGGGATTGCCGCGCCCTCGTCGGGGCAGGCGATGATTTCCGGCGTGATGGCCTTGGCTGTCTCGGTCATGGTGGACTCACTTTCCCGTCGCCCTAGGGCAGGGTGCGCCGCAGGCAGACGAGGTTTGTGGTGTGAAAGCCGCAGGCGCGGTAGAAGTCGAAGGCCGGGGCGTTGTCCTTGTCGGCCAGCAGCTGCAGGCGCGTGGCGCCCAGGGACGCGCCCCAGGCTTCGATGCGGGCCAGGAGCCTGCGGCCGATGCCCTGGCCGCGCGACTCGGGCCGGACCACCACGTCCTCCACCAGCAGGGCCGGGCCGCCCTCGGCCGTGGAGACCCCCACCTGGGCCGTGGCCATGCCGACGACAAGGCCGCCGGAATCGGCCACGAGCACCAGGCGCTGGCGGCCCTGGAGCAGCAGTTCCAGGCCCTTCTTCTGCCGCTGCGTGTCCGTCGCGCAGGCCGCGAAGTCCGCCTCCAGGGCGAAGAGCAGGCCCAGCAGCCCGGCCAGGGCGTCCAGGTCGCTCGTGCGGGCTTCGCGGATGGTGCAGGCGGCGGTCATGTGCGGCTCCTCGCGTTATTTCTTCGCAAGCTAGGACAGCAGGTATTCGGCGGCGGGTTCGCCGGATTCCAGGCCGTCCAGAATGGCGTCGATGGCCTCTTCGCTGTTCACGCCCTTGAACCAGAGGTTGTCGGGCTGGATCACCAGGACAGGGCCCTTCTCGCACTGCTTGAGGCAGCCGGTGGTGGCCACCTGCACGTCCAGGCCGCGGTCCAGGATGCCTTCCTCGATGTATTGCAGCAGGCCGTCGGTGCCCTTGTGGCAGATGCCCTTGGGCTCCTTGCCGATGCGGAAGCTCTGACAGACCAGGATGAGTTTTTCGGGCAGTGCCATGATGATGCTCCTTCTCAAGTGTGTTTATTGATGGATTCTTGGCTTCAACAATTCGAATTAATTTGCTTTGATTCTCTTTTTGCAGCCCTTCTTGCCGCCGCCGAAGAGCGCGTCCACCGCGCCCTGGATCTCGGCCTCGCCGGTGAGCACGGTGATGCCCTTGGTGGCCAGGAATTCGCGCGGGGGGGCCCCGGCGCTGGCGGCCAGGATGGCGAAGCAGTCGTGCAGGGTCTCGGCCAGGGCCTCCCAGCGGGTGTTGGTCCCGGCGGGGGAGCCGCTGGAGATGGGTTCCGGGGCCTCGCGAGTGCCCAGCAGGCTCGGCAGGCCGTCGCTTTCGCGCGGGCCGAAGATGAGGAAGCGGATGGCCTGGCCCAGGTGCAGGTCCACGTCCAGGCCGCTGGCGCTGGCCACGGCCACGTTGACCCGCGCTCCCGAAGGCGTCGGCAGGGTGGGGGTCAGGAGCAGGTCAGGGCTGGCGTTCTCCAGGCCAACGATGCTCTGGCCGCAGGAATCGAAGGCGGGCATCATGGCGATGAACCGGCCCGCCAGTTCGCGCAGCTCAGCCATGCGCTCCGCCGAGGGCGCCTTGGGGCCGCTCTCCATCTCCTGCGCCGGGTCGCAGCAGGCCGGGCCGCAGCAGGCCGGGGCAAAGGGCGTCAGGGCCAGCATGTCCGCGCCGAGAAGCGCCACGGCATTGGCCACGTCGACCACGTGCTCCTCGTTCAGGCCCGCGTACACGGTCATGTTCACCTTGACGAAGAGCCCGGCCTCGCGCAGGGCGCGGATAGCCCTGGCCTGGGCGTCCACCAGCAGGCGCGAGGCCTCGGGCAGGGGCAGGGTGCGCAGACCCGGGCGGATCCAGGCGTAGAGCTGCTCCACCAGGACGGGGTCCACGGCGTCCACCAGCACGGTGACGTGGGACAGGCCGAGGCTGGCAAGCTCGCCCGCGTGCTCGGCGGCGGCGAGGCCGTTGGTGGCCAGGGTCAGGGCCAGCTCGGGGTGGGCCTGGCGCACGGCGCGCAGGGTCTCAAAGGTCGGGCCGGGATCGGCCAGGGGGTCGCCAGGGCCGGTGATGCCGACCATGGAGATGCTCACGCCGCCCTTGCTTCCGTCCAGCGTGTTGGCCGCCGTGCCCGCCAGCACGCGGTCCAGCCACAGGAGCACTTCCTTGGGCGACAGCGTGCGGCCGGGGGTCTCGGGTTCGCCGAAACGGCGGCGGATGTTGCTGCGCGTGGCCACGGGCAGGTGGATGCGCCCGGCGTGCGCGCGCGCCCCGGCTGCGAAGCAGGGGTGGGTGGCGAAGCGGGAGGGGCTGGCGGCGTCTGGCATGTGAGGCTCCTGTTCGTGCGGTGAGGTGTTTCCGCGAAGGTTTGTCCCGCCCCCGGCCCGGACCGGTGAGGCCCGGGCCAGGGGACAGGGGAGGTTACAGGGTCAGCTCGAACTGGATCTCGGAGTCGTCGCGGTCCTTGCGGTCAAGGATCAGGCCCAGGATCTTCTCCAGCAGGCGCAAGGCCCCCTTGTAGCCGACGGTGGGGAAGTACTGGTGCCCGACGCGGTCCAGGATGGGGAAGCCCCAGCGCAGGAAGGGGATGTCCTCGTCGCGGGCGACATACTTGCCGTAGGAGTTGCCGATCAAGAGGTCCACGGGATCGTTCTTGATCCACTGGTGCAGCAGGAACAGGTCCCCGCCGGTCTTGACGTTGACCTCGTAGGGCAGGTGCGCGGTCAGCTCCTGGATGCGCTTCTCGAACTTCTTGCCCGGGGTGCCAGTGACGATGTGCGTGGGCCACATGTCGATGGACACCAGGAACTCGGTCATACTGATGAGCTGGTCCGGGTCGCCGAAGAGCGCCACCTTCTTCTGGAAGAAGTACTGGTGGGAGTCGCTGATCATGTCCACCAGCTGGCCGCGCTCGCGGTTGATCTCCTCGGGCACGCTCGTGCCCGCGATGGTGCGCAGGGCGTCGATGAAGCGGTCCGTGGCCTTGAGGCCGAAGGCCATGTCCAGCACCTTGCAGGGCACCTTGCAGCGGGTGTCCAGGCTGCGCGCGGCGTCCGCGCTGCACCATTCGCCGAGCGCCAGGGTGCCGACGGCGTCGCCGGACTCCTTCAGCTCCTTCATGGTCACGCCGCCCTCGGGGAACATCTTGAACTCGCCGGAGAGCGGTCCGTTCAGGACGCCGGAGGTGTCCGGGAACATGGTGATGGGCACGTTCAGGAGCGCGGCCAGGCGCTTGAGCTCCTCCATGTCCGAGGGCTCGACCCAGCCGGGGATGAGGTTGACCTTGCCGTTTTTCTTGCCCGTGTTCTCGGCGAATTCGGTCATGCCCTTGACCATGTTGGAGAAGCCCGTGACGTGCGAGCCGATGTAGGAGGGCGTGTTGCAGAAGATGACGTGCTTGCCCTTGGGAACCGTGCCGGCCTTCTCGGCCTTGTCGCGGATCTGCTTGATGTCGTCGCCGATGGTCTCCGACAGGCAGGTGGTGTGCACGGCGATGACTTCCGGCTCGTAGACCGTGAAGATGTTCTCGATGGCCTGGAGCAGGTTGGCCTGCCCGCCGAACACGCTGGCGCCCTCGGTGAAGGAGCTGGTGGCGGCGTTGATGGGCTCCTTGTAGTGCTTGGTAAGCGCGCTTCTGTGGTAGGCGCAGCAGCCCTGGGAGCCGTGGCTGTGCGGCAGGCAGCCGTGGATGCCGAGCGCCGCGTACATGGCCCCGATGGGCTGGCAGGTCTTGGCCGGGTTGATGACCAGGGCGCTGCGCTCCGTGATTTCCTTGGGTGTGTGTCTGAGCAACATAGTGTGATCCTCGCTATTCCCAGACGTACGTGGCCGAGAGTTCGGGGTTCTCCTGCCAGGGGGCCTTCATGTAGCCCCAGACCTTGCTGTTCACGAGGCGGTCGATCTCCTTGTAGAAGTTCACCGCGCCCTTGAATCCTGCGTACGGTCCGCCGTAGTCGTAGCTGTGCAACTGCTTCATGGGGATGCCGAGCTTCTGGATGGAGTACTTCTCCTTGATGCCCGCGCAGAAGAGGTCGGGCTTGATCAGCTCGACGAGCTTCTCGGCCTCGTACTGGTTGAGGTCGTCGATGACGAGGGTGCCCTTGTCCATGTCCGGGATCAGGCCCTTGTAGTCCTTGAACTCAAGGCCGGCCTCTTCGAGGCTCTTCAGCTCTTCCGCGCTTTTGCGGGGGGCGTAGCGCTTGGGATCGGCCTCGACCTCGATCTCCTCGATGTTGCGGGAGTCGGCGTCGACCTTGAGGTTCGGGATGACCTCGCGGCCCTCGTAGTCGTCGCGGTGGCCGAACTCGTAGCCCGTGCTCACGGTCTTCATGCCCAGCTCGCCGAAGAGCTCCATGTAGTGGTGGGCGCGGCTTCCGCCCACGAAGAGCATGGCCGTCTTGCCCTGGGTGCGGGGCTTGATGACGTCGATGGCGGCCTTGACCGCAGGCATCTCGGCGGCGATGACGGCCTCGATGCGGTCGATGAGCGCCTTGTCGCCGAAGTACTGGCCGATCTTGCGCAGGCTCTTGGCCGTGGCCGCAGCGCCGATGAAGTTCACCTTGATCCAGGGGATGCCGAACTTGGTCTCCAGCATGTCGGCCACGTAGTTGATGGAGCGGTGGCACATGACGCAGGACAGGTCGGCCGTGTGCGCGCTGGCGAACTGGTCGTAGCTTGAGTTGCCGGAGAAGGTGGCGATGTTGCTGATGCCGCACAGCTTCAGGATGCGGTCGATCTCGAACCCGTCGCCGCCGATGTTGTACTCGCCGAGCAGGTTGATCTTGTACTCGCCGGGCTTCTTCTCGTCGTTGGTGCCCACCAGGTGCTTGAAGATCTGGTTGTTGGCGATGTGGTGGCCGGCGGACTGGGACACGCCCTTGTAGCCCTCGCAGGAGAAGGCGAAGACGTTGCAGTCGCCGAACTTCTCCTTCATCTCCTTGGCCACGGCGTGGATGTCGTCGCCGATGAGGCCCACCGGGCAGGTGGCGAACACCGCGATGCCCTTGGGGTGGAAGAGGTCGTAGGCTTCCTGGATGGCGGCCTTGAGCTTCTTCTCGCCGCCGAAGATGATGTCCGAGTCCTGCATGTCCGTGCTGAAGCAGTAGGGCATGTAGTTCTCGCCGGTCTCGCCCGGGTCGGTCTGGTTCCTGCGGGTCAGCCAGGCGTAGAAGCTGCAGCCGATGGGGCCGTGCACCAGGTTCACGACGTCCCGGGTGGGGCCCATGATGACGCCCTTGCAGCCGGCGTACGTGCAGCCGCGCATGGTGATGATGCCGGGGATGGTGCGCACGTTGGCCTGGATCTCCGGCGTGGTGTTCGACAAAGCCTCATTGATGAGGATGGACGAGGCGCGCTTGCGGGCCACCTTGGGAGGATACTTCTTGAGCATCTCCTCCTTGACCTCGGCTGGGGTCCACTGCGCGGACTTGTTCTGTATGGCCATTATATCGGCTCCTTACCCTTGATGATGACGGGCCGTTAGATGATGGACTTTTCGCCGATTTCTGCGGTGCGCACGCGCACGGCGTCGCTGACTGGCAGAACGAAGATCTTGCCGTCACCGGGCTTGCCGGTCTTGTTCACTTCGATGATGGTCTTGACCACGGTCTTGACGGCCTTGTCCGGCACCACCACGGTGACCATGCGCTTGGGGTACAGCTTGCCTTTCTCGCCCAAGAGCGCGACAGCCTCCTCGTAGCCGCTGGCGGCTCCCTGGAGCACGTGGGGGTTGGTCAGGCCGACGCCCCGGCCCAGCACCTCGTTGGCGAAGAACCCGTCGATCCCGGCGTCGGTGAGGGCCTGCTTGGTGCGGTTCATCATGTTCATGCGCACCACCGCGATGACTTCCTTCATAAGGGCTACGCCTCCTCGGGTGTGGCCGTTTCGCAGATGCCGGAGCTGACGGTGTAGACCTCGTCCACGGGGCTGATGAAGATCTTGCCGTCGCCGAAGGCGCCCTTCTTGCCGGAGCGGGCGGCGCCCATGATGATCTCGATGACGAAGTCGCGGTCGGCGTTCTTCACCACGCTCATGAGCATGGTCTTGGGGATCTCGTCGTAGGTGACCTCACCGATCTTGATGCCGCGCTGCTTGCCGCGACCGGCCACGGAGAACTTGGTCACTGCGGGGAATCCGGCGTCCATGAGGGCTGCCAGGACGTCGTCGGCTTTCTCGGGACGGACGATTGCTCTCACCATGATCATACTTGCTTCCTCCTCGGTCTCTTCGTTGGGGTTACACGGCTTCCATGAGACCGAAGTCCATGAGCAGCTTTTCCAGGGCGTCCATTTCGAGCGGCTTGGGGATGACGTAGTTGTCGTTGCCGTCGATGGCCTTGGCCAGGTTGCGGTAGTGGTCGGCCTGGCCTGCGGTCGCGTCGAACTCGATGACGGTCTTGCGGTTGATCTCCGCGCGCTGGACCATGTTGTCGCGGGGGACGAAGTAGATCATCTGGGTGCCGATCTGGCTGGCCAGCTGCTCGATCATCTCCTTCTCGTTGCCCACGTTGCGGCTGTTGCAGATGAGCCCGCCCAGGCGCACGGTGCCGCTCTGCGCGTACTTCATGATGCCCTTGCAGATGTTGTTGGCCGCATACATGGCCATCATCTCGCCGGAGCAGACGATGTAGATCTCCTCGGCCTTGCCGTCGCGGATGGGCATGGCGAAGCCGCCGCAGACAACGTCGCCCAGGACGTCGTAGAAGGCGTAGTCCAGGTCCTCGGACTCGTGGTAGGCGCCGAGGCTCTCCAGCATGTTGATGGAGGTGATGATGCCGCGACCAGCGCAGCCGACTCCGGGCTCGGGACCGCCGGACTCCACGCACCAGACGTCGCCGAAGCCGCGCTTGCGGATGTTCTCCAGCTCAACGTCCTCGCCCTCGTCGCGCAGGGTGTCGAGCACGGACTTCTGGGCCAGGCCGCCCAGCAGCAGGCGGGTGGAGTCGGCCTTGGGGTCGCAGCCCACGACCATGACCTTGCGTCCCATTTCAGCCAGACCGGCCACGGTGTTCTGCGTGGTGGTGGACTTGCCGATGCCGCCCTTGCCGTAAATGGCCACCTTTCTCATTTTCTTCATGATGAACTCCTCTCAAAGTGGGTTGTGGAACATGACCCCTAGGGCAAGGGCCGTGCCAGGACTCACGCGTTTTTGTAACAGCGTGATATCAGCAGATTTTTCTCGCCACAGAGGCAGATATCGGGTAGTATGCCGACACTGACCTACACACCAATTTTGTAGGAACGACATTTTTGTAGCCAGTAAAGGGGTCGTGCTTGTTCAGGGGCAACAGACTGAAATCCCATGCCTTTGCCAGTGCCAGAGGCGGATGGCACCAAGGGTGCACTCCCCCTCTCCAAGACAAGGGAGGGGCCATGCTCATCGACAGCACGCTCAGGGAAGGGGCTCAGGCCTATGGCGTCTATTTCGCGCCGGGCGCCAGGCGCGGCATGGCCGGGCTTCTGGCTGCGGCCGGGGTGGACGAGATCGAATGCGGCTGGCTGGGCCAGGACGGCCTGGCCGAGTTCGTGCGCTGGGCCAGGGCCAGCCTGCCCCGGCCGGAGCAGGGCGGACCGGCCCTGTCGGTCTGGTGCCCCTGCCGCGAGGCCGACGCGCGCGAGGCCGCCAGCCTCGGCGTGGACCGCCTGAGCATTGGCGCGCCGTCCTCGGCCGCGCACCGGCACAAGCGCCTGGGGCTGTCCCTGGACGGGATGCGCGCACGCGTGCGCAGCGTGGTGGCCACGGCCAGGGCCGGGAAGATCCCCTACATCTCCGTGGGCCTGGAGGACGCCTCCCGGGCCGCCCTGCCCGAGGCCCTGGCCCTGGCTCGCACGGCCATTGACGCCGGGGCGGCGCGCATCCGCGTGTCGGACACCGTGGGCGTGCTCACGCCGCTCTCCACGGCCAGGCTGGTGCAGGCCTTCGTGCGCGAGCTGGACGTCCCGGTGGCCTTCCACGGCCACAACGACCTGGGCATGGCCACGGCCAACGCGGTCACGGCCCTGGAGTGCGGGGCGAGCTTCGTCGACGTTTCGGCCCTGGGCCTGGGTGAGCGGGCGGGCATCGCGGCCCTGGAGGAGGTGGCCGCCTGGCTGTCCCTGCGCGCCTCCGCCGCCCCCGTCCGCGCGCGTGCCTATGACGTTCCGGCCCTGCGGGAGCTGTGCCGCATGGCGGCCCAGGCCGCCCACGTGCCGCTGGCGCGCAACAAGGCCGTGGCCGGGGAGGACGTGTTCGCGGCCGAATCGGGCCTGCATGTGCATGGCCTGCTGCGCGACCCGTCCCTGTTCGAGCCCTTTGCCCCGGAGACGGTGGGCGCCACACGGCGCCTGGGCGTGGGGGCCAAGAGCGGCGGGGCGGCTGTCAGCGCGGCGGTCGACGCGGCCCTGGCCCGGCTGCGCAGCTTGCCCGGCGGCGCGTGTCGCCGCGATGCCGGCCTCATGGAGCGCGTGCGCGGCCTGGCCGATCGCCTGGGCCGCCCGCTGACGGATTCGGAACTGCTGGGAGTCCTGTAAGTTCGCCCCCAGGGCGGAAGGGAAACATCATGAGCCTGGAAACAGTTCTGAGACATATCACCGACGTCCTGTGGGCCGTGGGCGGCATCGGAGCCGCAGCGGAGCTCGGCCTGGACGGGGGTGACCATAATGGGCGCGGCCCGGACTCGGGCGCTCCCTGTTCCGCTCCGGCCAGCGGCGAAACCATCCCCAAGGAGGGCGAGCCATGCCGGAGTTCCTGTCCGAGCTGCTCCTCCCGGCCCTTGTCCCGCTAGGGCTGACCCTCAAGGTCTCGCTGACGGCCACGGCCGGGGCCTGCCTCTTCGGCATCGCGGCGGGGTTCGCCCTGTCGCGCCGGAACATGCCCGGACGCGAGCTCCTGGACGCCCTGTGCACCCTGCCGCTGGTGCTGCCGCCCACAGTCATCGGCTACTACCTGCTGGTGCTTTTCGGGCGGCGCGGGGTGCTCGGGCTGTGGCTGCAGGAGACCTTCGGCGTGAGCCTGGTCTTCACCTGGCAGGGCGCGGCCCTGGCCGCCTGCGTGGTGGCCTTTCCGCTGGTCTGCAAGGCCGCGCGCACGGCCTTTGAGGGTGTGGACCAGAACCTGGAGCACGCCGCGCGCAGCCTGGGCGCCTGCGAGGGCAGCGTGTTCCTGCGCGTCTCCCTGCCGCTGGCCTGGCGCGGGGTGCTCTCCGGCACCATGCTGGCCCTGGCCCGGGCCATGGGCGAGTTCGGGGCCACACTGATGCTGGCCGGAAACCTGCCGGGCCGCACCCAGACCCTCTCCCTGGCCATCTACGACGCGGTCCAGGCCGGGCGCGACAACGAGGCCATGTTTCTGGTGGTGCTGACCTCCCTGGTGTGCATCCTGCTGCTGCTGGCCTCGGGCAAATTTCTCAAGCTCTCCCCCCAAACCTGAACCAAAGGAGATTGCCATGCGGAAACTGAAATGTGTCCTGGGCACCCTGGCCCTGACCCTGCTGCTCGCCGTCCCGGCCCATGCCGGGGACCTCATCGTCTCCGCCGCCGCCAGCCTGACCAACGCCTTTGATGTGGCGAAGA
>Ga0209800_10001713_pt1 | contig 21567 bp, 25 predicted proteins | sample Higcelweek8metaG_FD_187174 | JGI IMG/M metagenome (GOLD analysis project Ga0209800, IMG submission 187174) | Freshwater pond sediment microbial communities from the University of Edinburgh, under environmental carbon perturbations - High... | ecosystem: Environmental > Aquatic > Freshwater >...
TCCGGGAAGTAATCGAGCGTAAGGGCGTTCTGTTCGCAAAACGATTGGCAATGCCCGCAACGCAGGCAATAATCAGCATATCCTTCTCGTGTGGCTGGGAAGCCTGTTCCGGTTGCTTTATCCAGAATTCCCAGTACGCATACGGTTGCACAGGTATTGCAACTGATACACTGGTTTTGATCGATAATAATTGTTGGCATGTTTAAGTGGTTTTGTTTTCAATTCAATTGGTGCCTGATCAAGCCAAATATAGAAAATATCGGAAGTATGAAGCCATTTTGAGATCAATATTTCATCAGAATTTTTCTTTGCAACTTCATTTTAAAACCACATTGGGATAATCTGTTTGTAGAATGCAGGTACCGTAAGGATATTAGCTCCTTTAGGAGTGCACTGGAATTGTTTTATCCCTTCAATTGGTCATTATAATTTGGTTGCCAACAGGTGCAACAAAAGATTGCAACGATGTTGCTTTGGCGCGGATTTCATAGGTTAGATCCGCACCAGCGCCAGAAGTTACTTTGAGCATTTATAGAAGAGTCTGGTATTTATTGTTTTTGAATTTAACTTATTTTATTAAAAACCCGAAAGAGAAAGTAATTATTTCAAGATTAGAATCATCTCCCCTTAATCGAACATCAGTTATTTGTTCAATTCCTTCATCTATTTCTGGAAATCCTACTTTAAAAGCATAATTGATATTTTCAAAAACTTGAATCAATTTTGAATTATACTTTATTTCTCGGGTAAACTCATTTTTTGATTTAAAATTTATATTTTCTCCATTACCAAATCCTAACCAAAATTGTTTACCACTATTTGTTCTTATTTTAAAATAAATTCTAAAAGTTTGTCCAATAGAGTTTAATTTAATTTCAGCAATAATGTTTGAGTTCATATTAACGTCAATATTTAATTGCAAATCTTTATGTTCCCAACCAGAATGTTGAAGAATGTAATCATAAGAGGGAAAAAGTTGAGTGCTATTTGAGGCATCTCTAATATTTTCTATTTTATTTAGTAGTGTGTTTTCTATCTTATTAAATGATTCAACTAATTTATCAATAGCTAAATTTTCATTTTTACCTTCATTTGCTTTTTGAAGTTCTTTAATTGTTTCATCTTTCAAACTGGTTGTAATTTCTTTAAATTTTTTTATATCGTCTGGTAAACTATCAATCATGCTTTTATATAGATCGCGAATTTTTTCTGTTTCAGAAATACGCTGCTGCATAGTTTTTAAAGTATCATTTTGAATTTTAATTTGTTTTCTAAGTCCATTCAATGCAAGTACAAAAAAAGTAGCTAATCCACCAGTTTGTAAAATGGATATTAATAATTGTGTAGTAGTTGAATTATCCATATCTTTATTTTAAGAGGTTATTAATTTTAAGATGATGGTTGAATTTAAAAACCATAATTTAATTTGTCTTTTCAATATGTGTATCTATTCCATTAGAGAAAAACCATCATTCATGTTATTAGGAAGAAAGCAACATACCTATATCCATTCAGGTTTGTAGTTGTTTTTACGTTAACAGTCGGCTGGTTGCTCATATTTCAGTTAAGATGTGGTTTTGTAACTCTGTTTTACTCCTCTAAATTAACCATATAATCTGAGTTGCCAAGTAGCTGAGGGTAAAAGTTGTGAACAATGACAGATGACCGGAAACAGGAGAGGGAATTTTAGGACTATTTTTAGTAAAAACACTGTTGCAGTTATGTTTTTCAACATTTCCATCCGTTTCTTACCGGTCAACCGGTTGATTTTTTCCGATTTACTTTCGAAATTGTACCTGCAAACCATTCCCGGCACCAACCGGGAAAACTAAAAACGAAAACCATGTCAGATACAATCACACAAGCATCGGCGCTAGAGGCCATTCAGGCCCTCACTGCCGACCAGATCAAAATCCCGACAATACCGGTCAATATTTATCTGCAAGAGGCAACCGACTTATATGAATGGTGCCTGCCCGATAAACCGAAACTCATAAAGGCAGACCTTGATGAAACGATTCTCGATTCATTGCCCCTTCGTACCGCACTTTGCCGCGAAGCTCAGGCAAAATGGAGCGTACAGCAGAAAATGAAACAGGAAGCAGCAAAAGCATGGAAAGAACAGTCGCCTACTGGTTTCGAATTGCGCGATCAGCTTCTATGTGACTTCCGCTATGCCTTTCGTAAATTGCCCGATTTGTTAAAAAGTGTGGCCGCCATCGATGCAGGTTCATCAAATGCTGATATGATCCAGGATCTGGCCGATTTGTCGGTACTGGGAAAGAAAAACAGTGAGCCGCTTACAAAAATTAATTTCGACATGAGCCAGTTGGATACGGCACATACTCTTTCTGCATCGCTTGCCTCACTTTTAGCACAGGTAAACGGTGAAAAGAAAAACGACAACGCTACATTGGTCTTCAGAAATAGGACATACTCGTACCTCAAAATGGCGGTTGATGAAATCAGGGACTGTGGAAAATATCTTTTCAGAAAGGATGAAACCCGTTTAATAGGATATAAAAGTGCACATCTGCGAAAAGAATACCGCAAATCGGTAAATGATAAGAAAAAAGGGAATGGTGAAACAAAAAATGGAGAAACACCTTAATCATAATTGAAGAAAAGGGAATTCATAGGATTATTTCTGCCGTCACAGGTTGATTTTAGTTGTCACGGGATGAATTATATCGTCATAGGTTGAATTTATTCGTCACAGGTTGATTTTTGATTGTCATAGGTAGTTTTAGTTCATCACAGGAAGAATTCATCTAATCAAAGGACAAAATAACCTGAAACTGGCTTTGAGGAGAACCCAAAATCATTCTGTGATCATTAAAATTTACCTGTGGCGGCTCTTTATATACCTGTGACAATTCAGATTCACCTATGACAGTTTCTGTTCACCTGTGACGATACAGAATTAGCCTGTGACCATTCAGATTGACTTGTGACAATCAATTTATTTCCTGAAGTGTAGTACAATCGCCTGTGTATGTTTCAGCGAAAGAGTAGTTAGAATTATTTCGCAATAATCTCCGCAAAAACGTCTCTGGTAATGATTCGCCTGATGTTTTGATTTGAGCTAATTTTGACGACGTTTCATTTTATAATGTACCCCAACCTGATAAAGCTGATTTATGTTGAAAGAGTTGTCAGATACATGTCCGCCAAAGAAACAAGGAGCATATTCATAGCAGAAAGCAAATTCAATACCCCAATTGGGTAAAAACTCGTAATTAACTCCAACACTGGCGTTCAGGGCATATTGGTACCTGCCAATTTCATTCATCGTAACCTGAGAAACATACCGGATCAGCTCCGTAAAGATTGTCGTATAATTCAACCTGAAATAATTCGTGAACCCCAAAGAAACAAATGGACGAACCTTTTTTATAGGAAATGAATATCTGAGTTGAATGGGTATTCTCATTAATTCAGTTTGAATCAATTCATACGTGCCAGGATTGAGAATGAAATACTCATTTCCACGATCTAAAAGAATGTAATTTTCAGCATTGTAGCTATATAAGATGTTGTAATATTCAACGCCTGTTTGCAACGAAAAATTGGGGGAAAGAATCTGTAGATTAGAAAGATTCAGCGTAAACCCATAACCATTTGCTTTTGATAAATTAAACGTGTTGGGTATTCCCCGGCCAACATTAAGCTGAGAATTGTAACGAGAATAGTAAAAGCCTAAACTATAATCCAAACGCCTGGCCTTGTCTTCAAAAATGACACATTCTTCATCTTTGCAGGTTATTTGGTGATAATCTTTAGCAATTTTAATCAAGTTGCTATTCGCTAGTTCTGAATTTTCAATTTTAGGGAATAGTTCAGGCGTTTCTTTCATATAATATTTTAATGTCCCGATATATTCTTTTCGATCAGTGTTATATCTTACATCATTTTCAGTCCTGATCTTTGATGAGTTTTTCAGTTCGATTAGAGAATCCATATCTCCTTTGACATAGTAGTGGGTTTCGTTGGCCGATGCTGAATAGGTTAAAATGCTGGCTTTCCCTTTTATTAACCACTCTAGAAATACCTTTGTTGGTACATTTTCCAATTTAATTTCGTCGGTTACAAAGTATTTTCCGTTAAGGAAGCGGTATCCAGCGATTTCGCCCGGAAGGTATTTAATTTCTGTGCCATCGGTTGTTTTCTTAAAAAAGCATTCATGGCAATTATTCATGGTGCCTTTGAATTTAATATATCCCTCAATGGTGTCGTTGTTGTTTGTGATGATAAAGCCCTCTTTGTATTGAGCATAGATAAATTCCGTTGAAACAAGCAGAAAGAGGAATAGGATAATTGGTTTTTTCATCCGAAAATAATTTGTTTGTTTAATTGCCGGATGGAACTCACATGACTTATTTTCATCCGTGTATGTGATTGTGTGCAAATATGTTCGTTTCATTTTAAGAATTTCTGGTTATTAGTTATAATTTCCATCAAAGAGAAATAGGCTGCCATACGCTGTTCCAATATCTGTAATTGCATAGGCCCTGAGATAACTATTCTGAGATGGCAACCCTGTAAGATAGCTGATAAAACTACCGGGACCGGAACCATCTGAAGTAAAATTGTCATCGATGGTGGGATTGCTGTGTAGCGCCCAGCATACACCCCGGGATAAAACGTTTAGGTTGCCCTCATCGACAGTTATCTTCAGGGTTAAAGATGTTGTGGTATAGCTTATTAACGAGTCTATTATTACAGTAGGAAGTTCAACTTTCTCATACTCTTTTTGGCAGGCGTTGGTAAGAGCGAAGATTAGTCCCATGATGATAACAGGAAAGATCCTGATTTTAGCAATTCCATTCATTGTTAACGCAAATTTTTTAATCATTTTAATTCAGATTTATAATGCCTTTTAAGCGGTCGAGTGAAAGAATCAAATTTGTATATTTTTTCGGTCCAAGCAGGTTGATGTTTATCTCAGAAGTTTCATAAATACCATTCAGATCGATTTTTTGGAGAACCAATATTTTACGAAGCCCAAGCTTGTCAATCTGTAACTTATAATCGTTATACTCTTGTCGGCTCAGTCTTAACTCTTTCAAATGTTTCCGGTATCCAAGCATGAGAATGAAACGTAACCCATTCCTGATGTTTGGGCAAAAGGTTTTGATAACGACCTCTTTCTCAGATATGATCACCTCGATGTAAGAGGGTTTTACAAGGGTTTCGAATAGTCCCCAAACAGAAAATAGAACGATGAATCCCAGAAGGGGAACGAGCTGGGATGAAAAATTCCATGAGAATGTTTTAGCACCAAAAATTGAAAGGATAACAAATAAGGGTATTGCTAGTGCTATGATCAGATTTGCAATAACATAAACCTGAAATGCTTGTTTGTTGTCGATCTGGTTTTTTATCATTTTACGTAGGGTTAGCAGTTTTTTTTCAGCCGCTGAATTAATTCAGCGATCGAAGGTTTTCCAATGCTTCAGGAAGATATTGATGAATGTTTTTCACTAAAGCACAACTCTCCAACTGATCGCAATCGGCACAGGTTTGAAAGTTTTTTGAATTGACACAATTCCGTATTTCACATTGAGTACAATGGCTGAATTTGGCCCCGGATTCCCTGCACCCTGTACAATTAATCATTTCAGGGGTTATGTCAGGGCTGAATTGAGATCTCCATTTTTCGGCGGTTTGGGCACGCAATTCATCATCATTCGTTACAGTAGCAATTCTTGCGTCGCAGTTGGCACAATTTATACCACAACAAGCTATTACTTTTTCCATGGGAACTTCTTTATTAAGGTTTCTATTTTAGGATTTATTCATATTCTTTGGTCGGAAAGAACTTAATTTCAATATTTTTATCAACCAGTTCTGTAAACTCTTTTTCTTGGTTTTGTCCTAATTTGTAATGGATTGGAATAACCATCTTTGGATGAATAAGGTTCGCGGCTTTTGCAGCTGTCTGAGGGGTCATCGCTGTTTTTCCTGTTCCTATCGGGATGATTGCAACGGTTATATTCTTTAATTTCTCCATTTCAGGAATGAAATCGGTGTCACCAGCAACATAAATCCGTGTATCGCCAAGCGAAAGCACATAGCCAACATTGTCACTGCCTTTCTTGTGCAGTTTGGAATTCAGGTTATACGAATCAATTACTTCGTATTTTAGTTTACCTAAATCAACAGCATCTCCCACCAGAACAGTTTTTAAAGTTTCCTTTTTAAGTGGTTTCAACAGGGTTTTAGAACCAATAAAGATGGTTTCAGGTTTTGTGAGTTTCGTATAATCAGCTTTTGAAAAATGATCAAGGTGATTGTGTGTTATGAAAATATAATCGGCCTTAACAGTGTCGTCAACCACCAGCGGATCGACATACAACAATAGGTTGTCGTATTCAATTTTGACACCGGCTGAAACAAAATCGGCTTTCATGATTCCAAGGATATTGAAATATACTGCCCCTGTTGATGAAATTTTGCAATTGCCTTCTTTAAAACTTTCGGGATTTGGCATCCTTAATGAACTCTGCTTAATGGTCATGCACGATTGGAGCAGCATTCCCATGATCAGAATGATGAAACTTGTTTTTTTCATTTAGGATGTTTTTGTTTTATGAATCATGACGTTAATGAAAAATTGCAACTTTGGAGTCCCAATTTCCACTTCTAAATTAGCGTTATATTTTAAGTTGTCAAGCGATTAGATTCTAAAAATTTTAATTAAGCAGCATGGAATGTTTTGTGTTCGATATTCGGGTCTGTTAGTTGCACTTCCATGTCATTATATATTGCAAATCATCCGCAGGGTTAATCTTGTCGTTTGAATGTTTAATCCAGCTGCCTGACAAGTTGTTGTAATGCGATGTCAGTTCGAAATGGGCCAACGCAATCCCCAGATCAATATCGTGTAACCCTATCTCTTCGTACTTTTTGTTGATTGGTTTTTTGAAAAAATGAAATTCATTTGTGGCTTCATCAAAGAATATTCTCCATGGTTGCGTATTTCCTGATGAAGGAGCTAATCGTACCATTTCAAGTGATTCGGCATATTTCGAAATCATTTCGTGACGAAGTGGTGTTTGTGATTGGTAATTGAAAAACAACTTCTCCCAATCCAACCTTTTTGTGGCATTCATGCTGAATCGCAATAGTTTATCTAAACTGACCTGTCTTTCTTTGGAATAGCCCACTATGACGATGCTCGGTATTTCAAAACCATCTTCAATGGTTATTTCATTGAAATAAGTCTCATCGAAAATCCCAACCCAGCAAGTTGAGATGCCCATCTCCGTGGCTTTTAAAACCACTTTTTCCAGCAGGTATCCGTAGTTTACCCTTGAATCGACGGTCGATTTTGAGACTCCGAGCAAATAGGTATGGTGACCTTTAATCATACCATAGTCAAGTTTCATCTTCCGGGTTTCATTCTTTTTCTCAACTATTCCGAGGTCTATGATCTCATCACCAATGAGTTTTTTGTTTTCAAGAATGTATTTCTCAAGTTCACTCTTATCGGAAGGTTTTAATTCAGCTAGTTCGAATGTCCTGCATGATTTTCGGATTTTTATTGCTTCGATGAGGTTCATATTTTGTCGTTTAAAGTTTATTGAATTAAAATATCATTCAGGTTTATCCCGAACATTATCATTATTGGCAAGTGGTACAATCAATCCCATCACGATTGATCCAACGAGACCGGCAGTTACAATTATCAGTTTCACGAGCAGCTGATGCACCAAAAATCCGGCTGAGATGATGATCATAATCCACATGAGAGAGATGGAATAGATTTTCTGCCGCCGGGTCATGCCTTTTCTTCGTTGGTAATTGGTGATATATTTACCCAGAAATTTGTTTTTTATCAACCAGTTATAGAGTCTGTTTGAACTCTTCAGATACAATAAAGCGGTTAAAAGCAGAAATGGGGTAGTGGGCAGTCCGGGAACAAAAATTCCAAGTATTCCCAGCATCAGCGAGATGGTACCCAAAAGGATTAGAAAGGCTTTTAACATTTAGATTGGTTGCATTTTTTCAACATATCGGCAAAAATATAAATTCCAAATCACAAAAAAACAAATTCCATAAATTGGAGTAGGATAGCTTTGAGCCTAAAGAAAGATCTAATTAGACATTGCCGAATCGAAGATCAGCGTTAGCTAATTGTCGATCGAATTAGATTTTTCGCAGTGCCTTCTTCTCACTGTTTTGTTTCTTTATTTCCAGTCTTTTTTCAATTGACGCTTTTGTCGGACGGGTGGCTCTTCTTGGTTTGCGTGGCGTAAGTGCTTTGTTTAGCAGTTCATGGAATTTTTCGATCGCTTCCTCTTTGTTCTTTAGTTGCGAACGGTCGGTTTGAACGGTTATAATCAATTCACCATCGTTGTTGATACGGTTTTTAAGTTTGCTCAAAATGATTTGTTTTTCCCTGTCGGAGAGTAGGGTAGATTGGTCGACAGCGAACCTTAATTCAACTTTTGAATTGACCTTGTTCACATTTTGTCCGCCGGGTCCGCTGCTTCGCGAGGTGGCAAAGGTAAATTCTGAAGAGAAATCCCGATTTTGTAAAATATCTGTCATAACAATTGAATCATCAATAAAAATCAAGCGTTCAAAGTTAGGAAATACAACATCATTGAGCCAACAGTCAGTCCAATAATCGCACCAACAAGAACTTCTTTTACAGAATGTCTCTTTAAGACGACTCTTGACCATCCGATGAGTATGGAAAGAAAAAGCATGGAAAAACCAAATACAGGATTGATGGGAATGGCCAAAAAAGCCAGATAAAGGGTTAGAGACACATGCAATGAGCTTTTAATGAAGTAATTTACCAGTTGAGAAACAACAACTAGGATGGTTGCAAAAAGAAGACTCAACGTGGTTTTCTCCGGTTGATGAGTCATGTAAAGTACCGCTGTTACTAAAATCATAAAGGGTATTGCAAAAAAGAATAACGATCGGCGTTGTTTCTTGTCCGACACATCAAAATTGGTGTAACTGCCATTCTTTGATTTTAGGTACATCCAACTGATTAAAGGAACAAAAATGCACCCAACAATCAGTAGAGTTAGGAATATGGCTGACTTTGTATCGTTTTTTGAAAATAAAACCACAATGACATACAAAGGTATCGTAACCAGCGGATGCCCTATGGTTGAAACTATTTTTGCCAGTGATGTTTTCATTGCGATTGCAAACATACAAAATTGCTCTATTTCTCTAACATAAAATTAACAACGACCAAATTAATCCTTATCATACAAATTAATTGATTTATTATGCTACTTTTGCGCCGCCTTTTAGAAAAATCTAAAGTTTTAACATTCAATTGTAAAGCATCTGTTCCGGGTAAAACTTTTTTAAAGGGGTTAAGTTACTATTTAGATTTTTGTGGTTCTGCTTCGGCGGAAAATCGGGTAGGAACAGTTGCAATTTATTAACCGGGTTGACCTGTATTCCAGGGAAAAATTTGAAACGGGAAAGCCCTAAAATTTAGAATATGTTATTTAAAGAAATGGGGCTTTCCGATGATATTCTTATGGGTATCAGCGAACTTGGTTTTGAATCGCCCACTCCAATTCAGGAAAAAGTAATTCCAATTTTAATTGAAAAAAAGCGCGATATTGTTGGATTGGCGCAAACTGGTACCGGTAAAACCGCGGCTTTTGGTTTACCACTGCTCGAAAATATTTCGATTAAGGATCTCTATCCTCAGATGTTGGTAATGAGCCCAACCCGCGAGCTTTGCATGCAAATTACGCGCGATCTCGAAAACTACAGCAAATACCTGAACGGTGTGAGCATTGTTGCCGTTTATGGTGGTGCGCCCATTGAAAAACAGATCAATTCGATCAGACAGGGAGTTCATGTAATTGTTGCTACCCCCGGACGGATTTATGATTTGGTACGCCGCAAAAAGGTTGATCTCTCGCGCATTAATTTTCTGGTGTTGGATGAAGCCGATGAAATGTTGAAAATGGGTTTTCGTGAAGATGTAGACGCCATTTTAGCGACAACACCACGGGAAAAAAATACGCTGCTCTTTTCAGCAACCATGTCGTCTGATATTGCTGCAATTGCCCGTACCTACATGAACGACCCCATTGAAATTACCATAGGTAACAAGAATGAAGGGGCTGAAAACGTGAGCCATATTTATCACATGGTACATGCCAAGGATCGTTATTCGGCATTGAAAAGGGTCGTTGATTATTTCCCCGATGTTTACGCCATTGTTTTTTGCCGTACACGTATGGAGACCAAAGATGTTGCTGCTTCGCTCATGAAAGATGGTTATGATGCCGAAGCGCTTCATGGCGACCTTACACAGGCCCAGCGTGACTATGTAATGCAAAAATTCCGTGATCGTAATTTACGTCTTTTGGTTGCAACCGATGTTGCTGCCCGTGGTTTGGATGTAACTGACCTTACGCACGTAATCAATTATAACCTCCCCGACGATGCTGAAAATTATACTCACCGTTCAGGACGTACGGGCAGGGCAGGGAAAGATGGAACTTCGATTTCAATTATTCACCTGAAAGAGATAGGAAAATTACGCGAAATTGAACGTGTAATTCACAAAAAGTTTTTACAGCTTCCTGTTCCTGGAGGAAAGGAAATATGTGAAAGACAGTTGTATAGCATGGTCAACCGGATGCATGCCATTGAGGTCAACTATGAACAAATTGATCCTTTTATGAGCAGTGTTCTTGATTTGTTTAAAGATCTGTCGAAAGAGGAAATAATCAAACGATTTGTGTCGATTGAATTCAACCGTTTTCTTGATTATTACAAGAATGCACCTGATTTAAACGCTGATGTAAGATCAGGCAGAGGCGATCGCAACGAAAGAAGTGATCGTGGTGATCGAGGCGAAAGAGGTGATCGCAGGGACAGGGATCGTGGAAGAGATTCTGATCGAGGCGAAAGAGGTCCTGTTAGAGAAAGAAGAGTGAGCGATCGCCCAATGTCGCGGGTTATTATCAACGTTGGAAAAGGTAAAGATATTTCAAAGAAAGAGGTCATCGAACTGTTGGTTTCTGCATCTGGAAAGAGAGATATTGAGATTGGACAGATCGAAATTTTCAAACGTGCCTCATCCGTTGAAATCGACAAAAAATTATCTTCAAAGGTGATTGGTGAATTAAACCGTCGTTTTTACAAGGGAATTAAAATAGAAGCTGAAGAGAATTTTGAATTCAAGGGTAACGATTTTCGCGACAGGGATAAAGGTCCACGCGGAAAAAAAAGAAGTTTCAATAACAGTAGCCGGTAATTGTTTATCAGTCGGTTATAGTTCAAAATAGTTTTTTGGGTTGATTGGTTCGGGTGATCCCATTGGTGTATTTATTGTATTGTAATATTTTTTATTCAATATAATATTCTCCTTTGGGATCATCTTTTTTTATTAAAATTGATTATTTCATTGTTAATGATTTTTCAATTTCAGGATCAGTACTCAAATATTTAATCAATTTTGATAAATTTGCGAGACTTCATACGAATCATAAATTATTCAAAAAATATTCAAGATAATGAGAAAAAAAGTTGTAGCCGGAAACTGGAAATGTAATACAACCCTTCAGGAAGGCGTTGAGCTGGCAAAAGCCGTTGATAAAGTGGTTGCCGAAATTGGCGCAAAAGATGTCGTAGTTGTGTTGGGAACCCCATTTACACACCTTACCAGTGTAGTTGCCAGCATTGATTCAAACCGTATTGGAGTGGCAGCGCAGAACTGTGCCGCCGAAGCCAAAGGCGCTTTCACGGGCGAAGTATCTGCAGCTATGGTAAAATCGACCGGCGCTAATTATGTGATTTTAGGTCACAGCGAACGTCGCGAATACTACGGCGAAACCAGCGAAACATTGAACAAGAAACTTGCCCTTGCCCTTGCTAATGGTTTAACACCTATTTATTGTTGTGGCGAAGCATTGGCTATTCGCAATGCAGGAACTCAAAATGAGTATGTAATCAATCAGTTAGCTGAAACTGTTTTTCAGCTTTCAGCCGATGATTTCAAAAAACTTATCATTGCCTACGAACCCATCTGGGCTATTGGCACAGGTGTAACTGCCTCAACTCAACAAGCTCAGGATATGCACCAAGCATTGCGCGATTCAATTGCAGCAAAATTTGGAAAAGAAATTGCGGAAGAAACATCCATCCTTTACGGTGGAAGTTGTAACCCTAAAAATGCCAACGAACTGTTTGCCAGCCCTGATGTAGATGGCGGTTTAATTGGTGGCGCTTCAATGAAAGCCGAAGATTTTATCCAGATCATTAACGCTTATTAAGTTTTTTATATAAATCCTAATCTCATCTTACCGGAGGCTGTTCATTTTTGGGCAGCCTTCGTTATTTGATAATGGAAAGTTGGAATGATGGAAAAATGGAAAACCCAACATTCCATTTTTCCATTTAATTTGAATACATCCAGTTTTACCATTTTTTATTTCTTCAATTTGTTAGTTTTGTAGATTATCAATTTTGTCATGTCGATTACTGAAAACCTGAAACGGATTAAAGCAACATTGCCTGTGGATGTGACGCTGGTGGCGGTTTCGAAAACCAAACCAAACGAAGCGATACTCGAAGCATATACTGCCGGGCAACGGATATTTGGCGAAAATAAGGTTCAGGAGATGGTGGCGAAATATGAAACTTTGCCCCGCGATATCGAGTGGCATCTCATCGGCCACCTTCAGTCGAACAAAGTCAAATACATTGCCCCCTTTGTTTCGCTTATTCATTCGGTCGATAGTCTGAACCTCCTTTCTGTGATCAATAAAGAGGGGCTGAAAAACAACCGTGTTATCTCTTGTCTGTTACAATTTCATATTGCCACCGAAGAAACCAAGTTTGGGCTTTCGCTTGATGAAGCGGTTGAACTGCTGGATTCAGCTGAATATAAAGCGATGAAATTTATCCAACTCAGGGGAGTGATGGGAATGGCCACTTTTACCGACAATACGGAGTTGATCCATTCTGAATTCAGGAACCTGAAGAACAGTTTTGGGTTTCTCAAAGGAAAATATTTTGATGGCAATCCCGGCTTTTCTGAAATTTCAATGGGCATGTCCGACGATTATCTGATTGCTGTTGAAGAGGGTAGTGCCATGGTTCGGATTGGGAGTACTATTTTTGGAGAAAGAAATTATGGCTGAAAGACTGAGAGACTGAAAGACTGAGAGACTGAAAGACTGAGAGACTGAGAGACAGAAGTAAAGAGAGGGTGAGTACTGTGAAATATGCACTGAGAAAATGTGTACTGAGAAAATGAGAAAAAGAGATAGCCGCTTCGCGGCGACATAATGGTAGAATATTGAGTAACACCAAAACCGTCCGCGGTAGAAAGTTGTTTAAAGTTGAAAATTTCCTTCGGACGGAAAGGGAATAATGCTAGACGATAAGCATCAAAATCTAAGGAACTAAGGAACTCAGGCACTTTTAATCAAATTAGTAATAACAAGCACAAGTCAATGAAAGCACTATTTATTGGAGGAACAGGGATTATCAGTTCGGCATGTACCGATCTGGCTATCGCAAAAGGGATTGAACTCTATCATTTAAACCGTGGCAGTTCCTCGAATATAAGACCGGTACCTAACGGGGTTATTCAACTAAACTCCGATGTCAGGGATTTTGAACAAACCTCGAAGGTGCTCGACGGGCTTACGTTTGATGTGGTTGTCGACTGGATTTCGTTTGTGCCCGAATATCTTGAAAATAACCTGAAGTTGTTTGCTGGAAAAACCAGTCAGTTCTTGTTTATCAGCAGCGCTTCCGCCTATCAAACCCCGCCTCAAAAATTACCTGTAACCGAGGAAACTCCTCTTGATAACCCATTTTGGGAGTATTCGAGAAATAAAATTGCCTGCGAAGAATTTTTGAAAGAGAATGCACAAAAATATGGGATGAAATATACTATTGTGCGTCCCTCGCATACCTACGATAAAACCCTGCTTCCTTTCGATGGGGGTTATACAGTAATCAAACGAATGCTCGACGGGAAACCTGTCGTTGTTTTGGGCGATGGAACTTCCATCTGGACATTGACACACCATAAAGATTTCGCGGTGGGTTTGGTAGGATTACTTAACAACCCCAAAGCAATGGATGCTATCTTTCAAATCACCTCCGACGAGTGGCTTTCGTGGAACCAGATTTACATGATTGTTGGGAAAGCCTTTGGAGTGGTTCCAAAATTGGTTCATATTCCTTCTGAAATCATTGCCGGTTATCACAACGAGATCGGCGATGGTCTGTTGGGCGACAAATCGCACAGCATGATTTTCGATAATTCGAAGATAAAAGCTGCTGTTCACGAATTTAACTGTAAAATACCGTTTGCCTTGGGTGTGAATGATTTGGCCGACTGGTATCAAAGCGATGCTGCCCCAAAGGTCATTGACGAGGAGTTGGATAAGCTTTTTGATCAGATGATTGAAGATATTTCTTCGATCAAAAGAGAATAATCTATTGTGGTACTCGTTTCCTATTTGTGACTTTTTTAAAAACAACATAGAATGAAGAAAATTGGAATCGTAATTTTTGCGTTCATTTTCCTTTTGATTGGTTGCGATGAAACCAGCACGACTGTATTCAACCTAAGTCAAGAAAGTTTTAGCAAAGTTATGACCGATTCAATGGTTATTGATATTGAATCGTATGGGGCTCAAATTGAAATGAAGGGTGATTTGGAGCTGACAGAAGGAGTATGTACGGTTTCTCTTAAAGCGCCATCGGGTGATTCCATTGCCGTTGATACCACTTTTGTAACTGATACCATTTTTTCAATTGATAACATTATTAATCTGACTGATACTATATTCAAAATTGATTCAATTTTTGTAACCGATACAATTTTTACGAATGACACCATACCTCTTTATGATTTCATCTATAACAAAAGTTTTCAGGCCACAACGACCTCTTCGATCAATGAAAAATTCGATCGTATCTTAGGTAAATGGACTTTTGTATATAAAATTGAAAAGATGGATGATATTACGAATCCGGAGGGGAGTTTTGATTTCGTTATCAAATACAATGATTAAAGAAATTCACAAGAATAAAGGTGCTTATTGATACTTCAAATTTTTATTTTCGCAATTCAAAATAAATAGATGACGGATCAAGAGGAATACTGGCAAAAGTTTGATGAGGCTTTTTTCAAAGATGGCTACAATCTTTGTAATACCTTTCTATCAGGGGGTTTTAATAAGGAAAACCTTTTTGCTGCACAGAAACAGCTTTATAAAGTAATTGATGAATTGAACAACTCATTACTTGCCAGAGCTGAAAAAGATGGTAACCCGTCAGGGTGTAAAATGGGATGTTTTTATTGTTGTCACCAAACGGTTTTAGCCACACCTTATGAATTATTTTATTTGGCTGAACTCGTAAAAACGAAGTTTAAAGGTGCTGCTTTGGAAACAATAAAAGAACGGGCAAAAAGCAAAATGGAAAAAACATCGGCACTTTCGATGGCGAAGTTATTGAAATACAAGCAGCCTTGTCCGTTACTTCACCCAGCCGAAGGTTTTTGCAGGGTTTATCAGGCGCGGCCTATGGCTTGCCGGATCTATCTTTCATCGGATGTTAAAAGTTGTAAAGATGATTTGGATAATCCAGAAGATGATTCTATTTTTCCGCAACTTTTTGAAATGCCCCTAAGGTCTGGACGGATGATGAACGAAGGTTTTCATGCCCGTATACGGCTGAACAGAAAAGACGATTTGCAGGCGTTTGAAAATACAATTGAAGAAGGACTTCTGAAAGCGCTCAACGAAGAGGCGTTCGATCATTGGCTGGCAGGTAAAAAAGTATTTAGAAAAATAGAATAATTAGACAATGTACAAATTCAATAATTCAGTATTTCAGTAATTCAATATTTCAGTATTAAGCAACTATGAAAGTAATAATCGACAACAAAATACCCTACATTAAAGGTGCTCTGGAGCCTTTTGCCGAAGTTATTTATCTGTCAGGGAAAGAGACTACTCCCGAAGTGGTGAAAGATGCAGATGCCATCATCACCCGTACCCGTACAAAGTGCAGCGAGTATCTGCTGGCAGGTTCATCGGTCAAGATGATTGCAACGGCTACCATCGGCTACGATCATATCGACACGGCTTATTGTGAAAAAACAGGAATTGAATGGACCAATGCTCCAGGTTGTAACAGTTGGTCGGTTGCCCAATATATTATGGCGGCGTTACATGCTTTGGCAACTGAGAAGAAACTTCAACTTTCGGAATTAACCATAGGTGTTATCGGAGCCGGAAACGTGGGATCAAAAGTTGCCCGTTTTTGCTCGGTTATTGGAATGAACGTATTGGTAAACGACCCACCTCGCCAACGAAAAGAAGGGGATACAGGGTTTGTAACTTTACATGAAATTCAGCAAAATGCTGATATCATAACAGTTCACACTCCTTTAACGTACGAGGGAGAAGATAAAACATTCCATCTGCTGGATGAGAAATTTATTGATGAGTGTGAAAACGATATTTTTCTGATCAATTCGGCACGCGGAGAAATAATGGATACACAGGCAGTGCTGGCAGCCCTTAAATTTGGGAAAATTAAGGAAGCAATTATTGATTGCTGGGAGAATGAGCCTTCAATTGACTACGATCTGCTCGATCACACCTTTATTTCTACTCCGCATATTGCAGGTTATTCGCGCGACGGAAAAGCCAATGGCACTAAGATGAGCATACAAGCTATCAGCCGTAAGTTTGGTTTGGGTATCGATAACTGGGAATGTAGTAACATCGAACTCCCTGAAAACACACATATTCAACTGGACGGAACCGATAAAACCGATCAGGAGATTTTGACAGAGGCCATTTTGAAAACCTATCCGATCATGGAAGACAATAAACGGTTGAAGTTTTCTCCTGTTACCTTTGAAAAACAACGTGGCGATTATCCTGTAAGGCGTGAATTTCCGGTTTATACAATTCAACCAGTCAATATTGGTCCGGAAGCCCTAAAAGTATTAGTGGATCTTGGATTTAAATTCTAATCAACGATTCAGATTCAGTTTTTTTGTTAAAATATTTATGTCTCTGAATTTAATACCAAATGCAATTTCAAATCAGTCTAAAGCCATTCCGGTATAAGTGGTTGGGAGATCGAAAAATAAGAATGTTGGAATAATGGGAAATCAATTCTCCATCATTCCAACATTCCATTTTTAATGAATTATATAAGAATTAGAATCCGATTTTATTAATCAGTTTCTGTTATTCCTCTTCCTGGTTTACTTTTTGTTTTTCAAACTCTTCCGGACTAATCTGATTGCCTTCTTCAAGTCTGATAACCCCGCTCTTTTCTATTGATTGAGATTCATTTGTTCCCTTCTGATTTTCCACATTTTTGTCTTGTTTCAAAAGTTGATCGAGAGATTCATTTTTCTCTTCTTGAGGTTGAAGTTTATAAAAGTGTGTGGGTTTATATTTCATGGCCCAAAGAAAGGGGAACCAGAAAAACAAACCTCCGATAATTGCACCGGGATCAGCTTCTTCTGTACGACAAATAGAACCATAAAAGCTATGATAATTCTCTTTTTCAATTCTAACCGAGGTACATGTGCCAATAATCTTCGTATCGGTCATTGAATAAGGGGTTGCTCCAACCATTTCACCATCAAGATATAATTCGCCACCACTGGGAATCGATTCAATTAATGTGGTACTGGCACAACTTGAGAATAAAACGGATAAAGCAATAATCGCTGAAATTGTCCGGGTTTTTAAGGTAAAATTTTTCATTGTTTTTAATTTTTTGGTTTAAAATACCTACTCAATTATTATGCCATATAATCAATTGATAGATAATGATAAAAGTAAAAAATAATTATTATAATTTTTCAAATTATAAAGACCATATTTTGGATTGAACCGTTGCAAAAAAAAATGTTTTTTTTAATATTTTTTTGAAAAGGGGAATAGGTCGACTGATAATCGCTTTTTAAACTATCAATAAAAAGAAAAATGGAATGTAGAAAAAAATGATGGCAACTTCTCGAAGTCCCTTTTCCCTACATTCCATTTGTATATCTGGTCACCTCTTTAAAGGTGTGTCAATCCTTAGATCGAAAATTCTTTAGCCGCTTTGATGAAAGCCTTGATGTTTTCAGTTGAAACATTGGGTGGCATTCCACCACCACTTGAAGCTATAAGCATCTTTTTGTTTACAACCTGACCAATCATCTCCTTTGTTTGTGTATAAACCTCTTCTGGAGTGCAGGCTGCCAGTACATCACGTGGTGGCAGGCTTCCCAAAACAACTAACTGATTGCCTGTTGCTGCAAGTATTTCATCGATACTTAAATCGAGTCCGGGATTATATAGGTTGATGCCAATTTCAGGATAATATTTGACTGATATTGAACAATCAGCGTCGTTATGGAAGAATTTAACACTGACCTCTTCATCGTAAAGTTCTTTCAAATAAGGAAAACCAAATTCCAGAAATTCATCTTCACCAATAAAACCCACGATATCATCGAGCATGAGCATTCCATCAATGGTTGAAATAGTTTCACGCTGTAAACGATGCCATTTCTTCAGGAAATCGGTAATGACCCTGAGTAGTTTATGAACTTTATCGGGTTCCATCATCATCGTTGTAAGCAGTTCAGTGGTTCCCATAAGGAACGATGCCACGTTTAATGGTCCCCTCGAAACAGAAAACCTGATTTTATGCCCGGCTGCTTCAATTGCAGGTTGTACAAGTTTTAAACGGTTAAGCATAAAAGGCAATAAACCATCGGTTTCGGGGTTTGGAACTTCAAGATTATCGATATCTTCCGATGAGTTGATAACTTTTTCGGCAAATGGAAATTCATTTTGCTGAAAAACACTTTTAGCGCCAAAGGCTGAAGGTTCGGTGCACATACCGTATTCACTCCAAAAACCCGGAAGGAACATAACTTCGGGAAATGTTTCCAACGCTTTTAAATTAGCCTTGAGCCACAAGTCGTCATTCGTAAAATAGTCGAGTATTGAAATGCCAAACCATTTTGGGAGCCACGGGCAATCAATAATAAACCCTACGGGCAAGGTGCCTTTTCGTTCCCCGTTGAGGGTTAAAAGCAAATCGTTCCATTGTTGATCTGTCATTAAAGAAATAGATTTAGTTAAATTTTGAATTTGTGTCTAAATTATAAACTTAAGAAGAAGAAGAAAATTTTTTTTGACAAAAAGGAAGCTTTATACCGATAAAAGAATAAATTTTACTAAAATTAGGACTTTACAAATTTCAGAATAAAACGGAGATTGAATGGAAACAATTAGTAATGAGATAGCGAAAGGAAAAATTTTAGTTTCTGATGGCGCCTGGGGAACATTTCTCCAACAAATGGGTTTAAAACCGGGCGAATGTCCCGAGTCCTGGAATCTGAAATTTCCCGAAAAAGTATTTGAAATTGCGAAAAGCTATATTGATGCCGGATCTGATATGATTGAGACCAATAGCTTTGGTGGAAATGCATTCAAGTTATCCTATTTTGGTCTCGGCGATCAGGTGTATGAGTTAAATAGGGCTGCTGCCGAAATTTCGCGCAAAGCTGCCGGACCTAACAGGCATGTGCTGGGATCGATTGGCCCAACCGGAAAATTATTGGTTATGGGCGACGTAACGTACGACGAATTGTATAATGCGTTTAAAGAACAGGCAATAGCCCTTGAAGCAGGAGGGGCCAACGCGTTGGTTATAGAAACCATGTCGGACCTTGAAGAAGCAAAAGCCGCGGTTAGCGCCTGCAAAGAGAATACCTCGTGTGAAGTGATTTGTACGATGACTTTTGAAAAATCTGGCGACCAGCTTTATCATACCATGATGGGGGTTACCCCCGCTGAAATGGTACAAACCCTGATTGATGCCGGTGCTTCAATCATTGGTGCCAATTGCGGGAATGGAATGGAAAATATGATTGGTATTACAGAGGAAATCAGAAAAGCAAACGCTGCTGTACCCATTCTAATCCACGCCAATGCCGGTTCTCCTGTTTACCGAAATGGGGAAACCCATTTTCTGGAAACGCCCGAAGTAACTGCTGGTTTTGTTCAACAACTGATCAATTCTGGTGCGAACATTCTGGGTGGCTGCTGTGGAACTACCCCTGAACATATCAGGGAAATTGCCCGGATTGTGAGGAATGATTAAAATGAAAATGTATCTGACGAACTTTAACGAGAATTAAAAAACGCTGTGATGAATTCAGAAGAGTTATTAGCAAAATTGGCCGAATGTGTTGAATTTGGCAAGGTAAATAAGAATGCACCATTTCCCCCCGCTATGAAAGGAATGGATGGCGCTGATGAGTTGACAAAACAGGCGCTCGACATGGGTATCAGTCCCGATGAAATTTTAAACGGAGCATTGATTAAAGCCATGGACAGGGTAGGCGAGAAGTTCAATCAAAAGAAAATATTTGTTCCCCAGATGCTGATTGCTGCCAAAGCAATGAATGCTGCAATGGAACACCTGAAACCATTTTTCAAAAGCGGTGAGGTGAAGCGCAAAGGAAAATTTATTATTGGTACTGTTGCCGGCGATTTGCACGACATTGGAAAAAATTTGGTTGCAATGATTGTTGAAGGCGCAGGTTGGGAGGTGATCGATTTGGGTGTTGATGTGAACGCGGCAAAGTTTCTACAATCGTTATCTGAAAATCCCGATGCCGTTGTTGGATTGTCGGCGTTGCTAACCACTACCATGGGAAACATGCAAAACATCGTTGCCGAGATAAAGCAAAAACACCCCGAAGTAAAGCTTCTCATTGGAGGGGCGCCGGTTACCGAGCAATTCAAAGTTGAAATTGGCGCCGATGGATATTCTTCGAATCCGCAAGGTGCTGTAACCTATTTGAACTCATTGGTCGCCTGATTCTCAAAACTGGAAATTGTTGGATAATATTAAAACTGATACTGTTTTACTTACGAATCTTTTGGGCCGTTCGAAAGAGTTGCAACTCTCAAATGATGATTTGAAGGTTCCTGTTGAAAATATCCTGAAAGGAATGGGTATGGAACGTTCTGATGCCGACGAATACTTGCTTAGCCTGATTGATGAATTGATCGTTACTTGTTTTAAACTGGTCGGACCCCGTGCTTCGTACGTACTTTCGGAGCAGGTTCAGGTTGATCTTTCAGTAAACAAAGTCATGATTGAAGATACCGAATTACTGACAGGCAAGATTGTTTCATCCTTTATGAAAAAATGTGTTGCCGTCGTCTTATTTTCAGTTACTTGTGGCGATGGGGTAGAGGGTCTTTCAAAACGTTTGATGAAAAACGGACATGCCCTCGAAGGTTTTATTGTCGATTTGATAGGTTCTGAACTTACCGAATCAATAGCCGGTTATCTTCACAACGATATTGAAGGGAAACTCGAAACCGTAGGATATGGTGTTACAAACCGTTTTAGTCCGGGTTATTGCAACTGGCCTGTTTCCGATCAGCAAAAATTGTTTTCGTTGCTAAAGGAAAATAATTGTGGAATCAAATTAACACCTTCATCGTTGATGCTACCCATCAAATCAGTGAGCGGGATTTTAGGCATTGGCCCTTC
>Ga0209800_10001714_pt1 | contig 21560 bp, 21 predicted proteins | sample Higcelweek8metaG_FD_187174 | JGI IMG/M metagenome (GOLD analysis project Ga0209800, IMG submission 187174) | Freshwater pond sediment microbial communities from the University of Edinburgh, under environmental carbon perturbations - High... | ecosystem: Environmental > Aquatic > Freshwater >...
TGATAAATGGTTTAAGTTGAACTGATTTAGTTTTTATAAACATAACTAGATAAAATAGCCAATACAGCCCGATAAAAGGCAAAAGAGCTAATCCAAGATAATGACTGTTCATAACCATAACAAACGAAAGTGCAGCATAAATAAAATTTTGATATTTTTTGGAACGAAGACTTTCAAAAAAGAAATAGACAAAAAGGAGGCTAAAGCAAGCCATAATGTTGGGATTCCAAATGAAATTGGAATATCTAATAGCCACCGGAGAAATTGCAAATAAAAATGAAGCAATAAGACCGGTAGATTGACTAAACCATTTTTTGCCAACAAAATAAACTAAATATATGGTAAAAATATTAATTATGGCGATAAAAATGGCTGGGCCAACAGGATTGTAATTTGATAATAGAAGAGCCGGTGAAATAAGATAATAAAAAAATGGACCGAGATACATGTTGCCAATACTAGTTTGAGGACCAATAAAAAATAAATTACCATGTTGGAGAAAATCCCGGATAATCATGACGTCCCGACTTTGATCTCCTAAAAATTCCATATAATCACTGATTCGGTATAGCCTAAGGAAAGCGCCAATAATCAAGATAATTATTAAAAGCCAATGTTTAGAAATTATTTTTTTAAGCATGGTGAAAAGTGGTCTTAAACCAAAATTTAAATAAATCAGAAAAACTATTAAAAATAACTTTTAAACTACGACCAGTAGCTTTTCCTTCTGTTCTGGGATAATGATGAACTCCAACTTCGACAATTTTAAAACCAGCCTTTTTGGTTTTAATAAGAAATTCGCTGGAAATAAAGGCTCCGTTTTTTGATTCTAGTTTAGGGATAGTATCAATAATTTTTTTATTAATTAATTTAAAGGCACAATCTATATCAGTGACTTTAAGGCCAAAAAGAATAAAAATAATCAGTTCCCATATTTTAGAAGTGAAAATAGCCATTTTAGATACTTGACGAGCGATATAATAACCGGCGACTAAATCAGCATTAGTTTCTTGTTGTTTGTTGATAAGGTTGGTTATTTCAGCAAAATCAAACTGACCGTCAGAGTCGGTAAAAGCAATCCACTGGTATTTTGAGTTGTATAATCCGCTCTTAAGAGCTCCACCATAGCCACGGTTGGGGTTATGGGTGATTATTTTTATATCCTCTTTTGAATATTGTTTTTTAATTTCTTCTAGAACTTTACCAGTATTATCTTTTGAGCCATCGTTAATAAGAATTAATTCCCATCTTTTGGCAATTTTGATTAGAGTAGGAATGGTTTTGGAAACAGTATTTTTAATATTTTTTTCTTCGTTGTAGCAAGGATAAAAGACAGAAAGCTCATCAATTAAAAATTGGTTCATACTGTATGAGTATAACAATAATGGTGGTTTTGGGGAACTAATACAAATTTACTTGACTTTTAGGTATAGTGGTAATATAATGTCCTATAATTAATTTTTAATATATTTAATTAGCAGGTGGAACACATGAAAAATAAATTATTATTGACCGCAGTTTTTGGAACACTAATGTTAGGCTCATTATTGATGCCTACTATGGTTAAGGCTGATTCTTATTCTAATAATGATAATAGAAAAACATTATCGATAGATAAAAAAATCAGATCATTAAATTGGAACTATTATATAGATAATATTTCAACCAATAAAAAAGTTTTTAAGAATGGTGAATTAATTGAATTTAAAATTAAGGTAACTAACACCGGGACTACTAATATGAAAAATATTAAAGTATCTGATAATTTACCTCCATTTTTAAAATTAGTCTTTTTCCCAGGTACTTATAATAGTACTGATAATAAAATTGAATGGACTATTGACGAACTTAACGCTGGTCATTCTCAAGAATTTTTAGTTAGAGCTAAAATCGATAAAGCAAGTGAAGTAAAAACTTTAGCAAAAGAAACTAATGTGGCTTTGGCTAGTGTTGATGGAATCAACGAGAAAGATGATGCTACTTATTATATAAAAAATGGAACTGCTAGTGCTGAAAGCACAGTGGAGTTACCAGAAACTGGAAGCATTGCTTTAGTATTAGAAACTATTGGAGTAATTGGAGCTGGAATCTCTGGATTAGCTTTGAGAAAGAAAATCCGCGGATACTAATAGTTAGTAGTAAAACTATAAAACAAATCCCCTGCTGAACGCAGGGGATTTTTAGTTATTATATTAATCTTATACTTAATTTTTTATTATATTTGTATTTATCATTTAAATTCATGTTTGGACCATACCACGGATCGTGTATTTTATAATTGCCATCATTACCACTAATAATTACTACAAAATGAGTTCCTCCAAAGGCTGATAGTTCAAGAATAACATAATGTCCTTTATTTAATTCTGAGTCGACAGTTGACGTGCTGTAAGATTGATAGCCATTCCTAAGTTTGTTAATTAAAAGCTTTTGGTCATATGAATAACAATTTCCACTATTATCACAAAAATTTTCTTTATTATTACTAATTTCTTCTGGTGTGATATTAATTCCTTTTTTATTTAAAATAATTGCATAACTAGTTATTGCACAACCTATATGTCCAATATCATCATTGTCATCATTGTCACAGATAGAACCATTACATAAAGAGTTTGGATTTATAGGGTTATTACACCAACGTTTATCCCTTTGGGAAAAATAATTATCATAACCATCTCCACTTTTTGAAGGTGAATTATCCAAACAAGCACTTCCACCAGCCCCACTGGAAAATTTTCTTAAAGCAGTAATTTCGTTTTGAACTCGAGTATATTCATCTTCAGTAACTTTTAAAAGACTGTCTTTGGCTTTTTTTTGATTATTGAGGCTAATTTTTTGTGAAGCTAGGGTTTTTTGAAGAGTTTCTAATTCGGTTTGTTTTTTTTCTTTGGCGGTTTTTTGAGTATCGTAGTTGTAACGAACTTTTTCCATATCAATTAAATTTTGTTTACTGTCGGCTTGAATGGAAGAAATATATTGGTGTTGTTCTAAAAAGGTGTTGATGTTGTCGGAAAAAAGATAGGCAAATGAAGGATATTTTTTTTGAAGTTTGTAGCTTTGAACAATTTGATTAATATAAGTAGTAGATAAACTATCTATTTGTTTTTCAAGTTTACCAATTTCCACACCAAGGCCAGATATTTCTTTTTCTAAAGTCGCAATTGATTTTTCGGTTTGGGTAATTTTAAGTAATGTTAATTGATATTGAGAATCAAGCGCTTTAATTTGACTAGTAAGAGTATTTTTTTGATTTAAACAAATATCTCTTATCTCTTTCAGACATTGCTCATAATTAGAATCCTCTGAGTTACATTGACCTAAATCACAATTTTTAATAGCAAAAGAAGTGCTTGCTGTTAGTAAAAAAAAACAAAAATAAAGTATTAAAAAAAAACTTTTTTTGAACATCAGATTAAAATTTGATATATCTTTTGACTCCGATGAGACTAGCAAAAAACCCGATAAGAGAGCCTAAAACTATTTCTGCTCCTAAAAAAATTAGATACAAGTTAAGATCATTAGGAACAAACTCAATAGGAGTGAAAAAGGAATTTATAAGCTGGCGTTTGATAATAAAAGCAGCGAAAACTAAAACTGAACCAACGAAACTACCTAAAACTCCATAAAAAATTCCTTCGAATAAAAATGGTTTTTTAACATACCAACTGGAGGCTCCAAGAAGCCGGCTGATTTTGATTTCATCTTTTCGATTGGTGGTTTTCATGCCAATAATTGAAGATATGGCAAAAAAAGTAACTAAGAGAACAATGGCGGTGATAGCTAATCCCCCCTTACGAATTGTATTGGTCCAATCAAGTAGAGTGTTAATAATGTCTTTTTGATAAATAATTTCATCAACGACATCAGTTCGAGTGGCATAATTTTGATAAATTTGCTCTAAAACTGCAGGATCAGAAACAGTAACTTCAACTGAAGCTGGTAGAATGCTGGCAGTAACCATTTCGGTTAAATCAGCGTTTCCTTGATTTTGTTGACGATAAATTTCTAGAGCTTTTTCTTTGGAAATAAATCTAACTTCTTTGATATTTTTATAATTAGCTAACTCTGTTTTTAGATTTTCAATGGCAGAATTATCTAAACCATCTTTTAAATAAATAGTGATTTCTGGTTTAGTTTCAAAATAATTAAGAGTTTTGACAATACCATTGGTAATAATGGCAAAAACAGAAATTAAAATAAAACTAAATGTCATCAATAACAAAGCGGTAAAACTTTGAATAGGTGAACGACGAATGTGATGCCAGCTAGTTTTGATTGGGTTCATGCTTTTTCTTTTTTTTAATTTTTTTAATTTTTGGTAAATTAGTTGAGTCAGAAATAATATTGCCTTCTCTGATTTCGATTTTACGTTTATTGAGGGAATCAACAATTTCCTGATTGTGGGTGGTCATAATAATAGTAGTGCCATTTTTTTCGTTGATATTTTTTAAAAGTTTGACTAAATTCCATGAATTTTCCATGTCTAAATTTCCTGTTGGTTCGTCAGCGATAATTACTTCTGGTTCGATGGCTAAAGCTCGGGCTAAAGCAGCACGTTGTAATTCTCCACCAGATAATTGTGATGGAAATAAATAACGACGACTATTAAGGTTAACTTCTTTGATAACCTCGTCAATTTTGGCAATAATTTTATCTTTGGGAAATTTAATAATGTCTAAGCTAAGAGCAATATTTTCTTCGACCGATTTATCCATAATAAGCTGATAGTCTTGGAAAATAACCCCAATTTTTTGACGAATCTTATCAATGTTATTTTTCTTGCCAAATTTAAGGTCAATATCATTGATAGTGAGTACACCATTACTAGGTTTAATTTGATTTAAAATAAGTTTTAAGATAGTTGACTTACCTGCTCCTGAAGGGCCAACAATAAAAATAAATTCACCAGGGTCTACCGTAAAAGTAACATCTTTTATAGCATTGATGAGGCCGTAATTTTTATCAACGTTATTAAAAACTATTTTCATTTTTACTCTAGTATTTTGATACTGCCAACATCTAATAACCAGCCAGCTTTGGTGGAATCATTGGTTTCACCTTTGACTTCAACTTTTTTACCAACAAATAAATCAAGATCAACAACAGATGAAGTAAGAGCGGCGTTTTGAGTTTTACCACCTTCACGTTCAAGAGTATGAGTACCTTCGCCATTGATACCGCCAGCTTTGACAGTACCAGTAGCGCTGTCGGCAAAAGTTTTGCTAGTGTTACCGTACAAAACACCTGCTTTTACTTCTTGGCCTTCAACAACTTGAGTAGCTTGATTTTCAACTAAACTATCTTGTTTAGAAACTGTATTAGTTTGGGATGGAAATAAACGAGAGGCACCAAAACCCACTAGAAGAGCAACGACAATAATTGCGGGATAGATATATTTTGGGGAACTTTGGGTAACTCTTAAAGATCGAACAGGTTGATTAATAGGATTGTTGGTAGATAGATTTGGTATGTCCATAAAAATTTAAAAAGCTAATAATTCAGTATAACAAAAATTAGATGATAGGGTATAAAAAAAGGGCCGTGGAGTGAGAGATGAAGTAAGTATGAAAAAATATGTTACACAAACTGTGTAGTCATAAGTTCCAACTTACCTCATCCTCACCCTCACGGCGACTTTGTCAGGCATTGCTGACAGGCTGGAGAGAAGAACCATAAAAGGTATACGTTTGCAAATTAATGCATTCATAAGCTTTTACGCTTTCCTTCTTAGCGAGTTCCACCCTCACGGAAATTTCAGCCGATGCTGAGAAATGCTGCTTTGATAACTGGGATTAACATCACTATGGTGACAACAAACGATATTGCCATCACTACAGCAAAAAAGAACCCTAATATGAGAAGCCGGTTGCTCACCTTGTGACCTTTGATATTACTGATCCAGACAATAAAAAAAGTCACATCTAAGCAAACCAGGGACCCCAGAAAGATGTATAACGCCACCTTCATTGTTCTTCCCCCTTTTTTTCTAAGGTACTTGTCTTAAAACAATATGGCGCGATTGCCACCTTAAAAATACGTTTGATTTTTTTAAGTTTATGTTTTGACTAGGCTAATAGTACTATAAATATGTCTTTTTGTCAATATTATAAGTCTTAAAGTAAAGAGTCGGAGAAGAATTGTTGGAAGGATTTATAGTCTTTGTCGGCAGGGATGAAGGTCCATTGTTTGTTGATAAAAGTCGTAGGGTGGTAGATTAGACCATCTTTGGCAGTGACGCCAACAGTAATTTCTTTTTTTTCTAAAGAAAAATTGGAAATATTGGGTAAAATAATTAAGCCAATTTGAGTTGCTTGAATATCAGTTATGTCTTTGGAGAGATCTTGATCCCAAAAATTGTAGGCATCAACTAGTTGATTAGCTGAAGTAATTAATTTGCCTTGTTTGATTTTTTGGATTAGGGCGTCGATGACTAATTGTTGGCGTTGAATTCTGGCCAAATCAGTGCCACCTTGGGCTACAGTTTCACCACCTTTGCGAGAACGAACAAACTCGGTGATATTGGAAGCGTCTAAGTGGATATTCCCGGATTTAAATTCAACTGTTTTATAGATTGAAGCGCCTGATTTGGGATCTTTGATGTAATCAGGATTAGGATATTGTTTGTCAACAAAACCAGTTTCTAAAACAACATCAATCCCGCCGGTAAGATTGACGAATTTAATTAAATTATTGGTGGTTAAAACAACAACATGGTCAATTTGTTGACCAGTTAATTTAGCAAATTTATCTTTTATGTAACTAAATTTATCTGATTGAGTTAATGATTGAGGATAAATTTGATTAACTTTGTCATTAATATCATAAAACCACAGATCACGAGGGATGGAAATAATAGTAGTTTTGTTGTTTTTTAAATTTAATGAAGCAAAAATAATAGTGTCGGTGGTTTCGGTTTTTTCGAGTGAATCATTGCGCTCGTCTAAACCCAGAATAATAAAATTCACTTTGTCTTTTTGTTTGTAAGGATTTTCTTGAGAAACTTGATTGATGAAATTTTTGAGATACTCAGCTGGTTTATTAATTTTTTTACCAATAAAATTGACCCCAAAATTAAAGCCGACAAATGATAACCCAAAAAGGCATAGAACTGAAAAGAAAACTATTTTTACTGATTTTGGCATAGTTATAATTTTAGCTCAGCTTGGATAAAGGCGTCAAGCTCACCATCAAGAACTGCCGTAGTATCGGAAGTTTCGTAACGAGTACGTAAATCTTTGACCATTTTGTACGGGTGAAGAACATAAGAACGAATTTGATGGCCCCAGCCAGCAACGACATTCTCCCCTTTTAAATCTTTTTTTTCTTGGTTTTGTTTTTCTTCTTCGATGGCCCAAATTTTGGAACTTAACATTTGCATGGCTAGCTCACGGTTTTGTTCTTGGCCACGTTGACTTTGACAAGAGACGCTAATGCCAGTTGGCTTGTGAACTAATCTGACAGCAGTAGAAACTTTGTTAACATTTTGACCACCATTGCCGCCGGATCTAAAAGCAGAGAATTCGATATCTTCGGGAGGAATCTTAAAATCTGCGTCGGAGCTAAAATCAAAAATTGGAGTAACTTCGACTTTGGCAAAAGAAGTTTGACGAAGTTGATCGGCATTAAATGGGGAAAGACGAACTAATCGATGAGCGCCAGATTCTCTTTTGAGATAACCATAGGCGAATGGTTGGTTAATTTTAATGTAGACAGATTTAATACCAGCTTCTTCACCGGGAGTAAAGTCGATGACTTCAAATTTCCATTCTTTACGTTCTAAAAAACGAAGATACATGCGTTGCAACATCGCGGCCCAATCCATAGCTTCGGTACCACCTTGGCCTGAATGAACTGACAAAATAGCCGTTTTGGAATCATATTTTCCCGAAAGATAGGTTTGAATTTCAAGCTCAGAGATAGCAGATTCTAATTTAGTTAATGAATTTTGGATTTCCATTTCTATGGATGGATCTGGATTTTGAGCCACAAATTCGATAAATTCATTTAATGTTTGAAGATCGGAATCAATTTTTTGAATTTGCTGAATGGTTTTTTGGAGGAAAGAAATTGATTGAAGTAACTCTTGAGCTTTTGTTGAATTATCCCAAAGATTAGTGTCTTGAGATTCTTTTTCAAGAGTTGAAAGTTTTTGGATTTTATCTTGATAACCGAGTTTAGTCTTGATGGCTTCAAATTTTGATTTTAATTCTGAAAGATCAATCATATTTATTTTTCGTCAATGTTTTTAATCATATCATCAGAAATGTTTTTAATAACGGCTTTTTTAATTTCTTTGATTTGTTTTTGAGGAAAACCGTCGAGACTGTTTTGGATTTGTTTTGTGGTGTTGGTAATAAACTTTCCAACAGTTGAATCATTAAAATTTTCAAGTTGATTTCGACTATCTTCTGGAAGTTTGGAATACATAGCTCCTAAAACATTAGATGACGAAACAGTTTCGCCAATGAAGACAGTAGGATCATTGGTAGATAGCTTAGGTGATTGATTTTGACTAAACCAACTAATCAATAAAAAAACTATAACTAAAAAGATAGCTAAACGAAGAACACTTTTAAAAGTAATCCGTTGCGGCTTAGATTTTTTTGACATTAAATTATTTGGCTAACTTTGAAGTTAAAAACTCTATGATAGTAGTATCACCTTGGAGACATTTTTTAGCAACTGGATCGAAACCAGTAGGGACACCAATCCCCCCATTTTCTATAATTTCTGGACAATATTGTTTAGCAGTGTTGTATAAATCTGTTTGGTTATCTTTGTTATTGTAAACTTCTTTGTAATTTATTTTTATTTTTGTATCAGTATTGTTTTTATCTAGCCAGTCTTCAACATTTTTACAATGAGGACATCCGTCACCCCAATAAAAAAAGAGGTCTGGATTGTCGTGAACAACTGTATTTTGATATTTATCAGTCTGAGGAGTAGAAGGAATATCAGTTTTTTTTGGTGGTTGAGACAAAAGATAAAATAAACAAAATAAAATACCTAATCCAACCAAAAAAGGAATTATTTTTTTAACCATTATTTAGTTTTTGAGGTAATGCTAATAATTTTATCGTCTTGGGTGATTTTGTCTAAAACATCAAGACCGGAAATAACTTCGCCAAAATTAACGTAATCTGAGGTTAAATGTTGGCAACCAGCGGTTGTAAAACAAATAAAAAATTGACTGTCGTTGCTGACTGTTTTAGTTTCAGGAGTACGAGCTAAACCAAGACTACCGCGAACAAAGGGAACATCATTTAATTCAGAATCTTGTTTGCCGCCACCCATACCAGTACCAGTTGGATCGCCGCCTTGAGCCATAAATCCAGGAATTACACGGTGAAATACAAGATTGTCATAATAACCTGAATCTGCCTTTTTAATAAAATTGGCGACAGCTTTGGGAGTTTTATCTTGATAAAGTTTAATTAAAATTTCTCCATTTTTAGTTTTTAGAGATACTATTGGGTTTTGATCGGTCATAGTTTTTGATGGTGAAATAGTAATACCAGCCGATGAGGTAGGAACAGTATTTAAATCCAAATTTTGTTCCTGATTAGACTTGGTAGTACAACCAGAAATAAATAAAGCAGAAACGATAACTAAACTGAGATATTTAAATTTTCGATTCATACTTTGATTGTAGCAAAATTAAAACTTTTTTATCACCCTGATTGATGTCTTCCTTTTGTTTTGAAACAGGAAAATCATGAATACTTTGCATTAATAAAGAATAAGAATATTTAAAATAAGCCCCAAATTGGGTACCAACATCATGAACAGTAAATTTATTATTAGTGTCGTCGTATCCTAAAATAACTAAATTATGATAATAAGGACCACCTTCTTTGAAATGTTTGTTTTCTTGGTAGAGAGTTTTACCATTGGCTGGAACAATTACAGGAATATCTTGAGACAGATATTTTTTGAGATCTTCAATGGTAGGATCGGTAATTATTTTAGTGGAATAGTTTAAATATTTTTGAGCTACAAGAGACATTTGGTCAATATTTACATCATGAGTGAAAGATTGTTGGGTTTCAAAATCGAATATTTTTAATAAATCATTTTTGATTGTTTGAGGATCAGTAGAAGTAATATTTTTATAAAAATAATCGACAGTGAGGAGCGAAGCCTCTTCGCAAGCATCTTGCCAAGGTTGATCCCAGTTTTTTTCGGGAGATTGAGGGACAAAAACAGTTTTGATTTGGTGTTTATTGGGCAAACCAGAAGAAAGTATTTTGGTCGGCTCTGGGGCAATAGTTTCTTTGACTTCTTCGACTTTTTGAGAAATTTGATTAATTTTATTTTCGACTTTATTTTTTGGGAAAAATTTATAAATTAAGAGACTAAAAGCGACTAAAATTATAAAAATAACTGAAATAAGGGTTAATTTATTTTTAGACATGACTTAATTATATATTAATAATTAGCTTTAAGTAAAAATAGTCCATAAAATGGCCAATTATTTATAATTTGCAGATTGATATTTTTATAAGTTGTAGTACAATAATCGAATGCCAAATTTGACCGATATTCGAAACGTCGCAGTTATTGCCCATGTTGACCATGGAAAGACAACTTTAGTGGACGCTTTATTAAAACAAACACATACTTTTAGAGATAACCAAGACGAAATGTCGATGGACCGAATCATGGATAGTAATGATTTGGAAAGAGAAAAAGGAATCACGATTTTGTCTAAAAATACTTCAGTATTTTATAAAAATACTAAAATTAATATTGTAGATACTCCGGGTCATGCTGATTTCGGTGGAGAAGTAGAACGAGTTTTAAATATGGTTGATGGAGTTTTGTTGATTGTGGATGCGGCTGAAGGGCCGTTGTCGCAAACAAAATTTGTGTTGAAAAGAGCTTTAGAAAATAAACTTAGAGTCATTTTGGTTATTAATAAAATCGATAGAAAAGATCAACAGGTTAAAAAAGTTTTAGCTGATACAGAGAATTTATTTTTATCTTTGGTGGACGATCCAGAATTATTGGACTTCCCTACTATATATTGTATCGGTAGAGATGGGAAAGCATTTAAACAAATGCCTGAGAATATGGATGAACCAGCCAATATTAGTCCAGTTTTTGAACAAATTTTGGAAACAATTCCAAACGCAGTCAAAGATATTGATGAACCTTTCCAAATGTTGGTGTCTAATTTTGAAAAAAATGGGTATTTAGGTAAATTAGCAGTAGGGAGGATTACTCGAGGAAAAATTAAAAAAGGAATGTCGGTATCTTTGGTTAATCCAGATCAAAAAACTAAAGGTAATTTTAGAATTGAAAGAATGTATGTTAATGAAGGAATTAATAAAGTTGAAGTAGATGAAGCGGGTTCTGGAGAAATAGTATATTTGGCGGGAATTTCAGCCATAGAAATTGGACAAACTTTGACTGATATCAATTGCCAAGTGGCTTTGCCAATGATTGAAATCACTCCGCCAACACTTAAAGCAAGTTTTGGCCCAAATACAGGTATTTTTGCCAAAGATGAGGCAAGATTTTTGACTAGCCGTGAACTTAAAGCCAGATTACATGAAGAAGTGGAAACTAATTTAGGTTTAAAAATTGAAGATGATCCTAACGATGCTATTAGAGTATTGGTTTCTGGACGAGGAGAACTTCATTTAGCTATTTTAATCGAAAAATTACGACGTGAAGGTTACGCTATGGAAGTAGGTAAACCAGAAGTAATTTTAAAAACAATTGATGGGAAAACTTATGAACCAATTAATGAAATGATTATTATTACTCCAGATGAATACGTGGGAACTATTACCGCTGAATTAGGTAAAAGAAAAGCTGAAATGAAAGATATGACAACTGATGATAAGGTTGGAGTAAAAATGACTTATAAAATCAGTGAAAAAAATGGTCTAGGATTACGTAATTCTTTGGTGTCGGCAACAAAAGGAACAGTTTCGATTAATACCCTATTTTTAGGCTATGAACCAAAGCAAGATGATAATAATAAAAAAGACAGAAACGGAGTAATGATTGCCTTTGAAACCGGAAAAGCTTTATCTTTTGGTCTTGATTTGGCTCAACACCGAGGAACTAATTTTATTGATCCAAACGAACAAGTATATGAAGGACAAGTGGTGGGTTTAAGACCAGTTGAAGGAGATTTAGAAATTAATATTTGCAAAGGTAAACATTTAACTAATACTCGGTCTTCGGGAAACGATGATAATATCGTTTTGGCACCGGCTGTGAAATATTCTATTGAAGAATCTTTGGATTTTATTAACGCAGATGAATTGATTGATGTAACGCCAAAAAATATTAGATTAAGAAAGAAAATTTTATCTAAGGTTGACCGGGTAAGAGCACAGAGATCTAATTAGCTACTCAGATTTTCAGCCTGTCAGCTTATCAGCTTTTTATAATTATTTTAATTGGTTTTTGATGGTTGAGGAGATGTTTATGAAATCTTCATCGGTCATTTTGATATGAGGAATAGCGCTTAAAATTGGGCCAATATTATCAGTGTTGTTTCTGGGAATGATATGGATATGAGCGTGAGGAACTTCGTTGCCAATAGTTAAAAAGGTAACGAAATCTGGATTAAGAGAAGAATTTTTTAGACTGAGGGCAATTTTTTGAGCTACTTGCCAAATTTTGTCAAATTCTGGAATGTCGTAAACCCAACGATAATGTTTTTTAGGAATTAAAAGAGTATGACCTGGACTGGTAGGATTGATATCTAAAAAGGCTAAAAAGAGATCATCTTCATAAACTTTGTAACAAGGAATCTCCCCAGTAATTATTTTACAAAAAATACAATCGTCCATAATTATTGGTCTATTTTGGGGTAAAGTTTTTTGATAATAGAAAGAATTAATTCTTGGGCTTTGTCGAGACTCATATTTAAAGTAGCTCCGGCAGCAGCTTTGTGTCCTCCGCCACATTTGGTAGCCAGAGCAATTTTTGACATGTCATAAAGTTCACTGTTTCTGGTTCTAAAACTAACCTTAACAACTTCCGGTTGAATTTCAACCAAAGTAAAAGCAATATTCCAACCAGTAACCGCTTTAATAGTGTTGGCAATTTCAGAATAACCACCAATAGAATTAACATTTAAATTATTTTTAGTGATATCTTGATAAGAAATTTTGGCAACAGCTACATGATTAGCTAAGAAAGTTTCTACTGATCCAAGAAGAAGAGAAATAAATTTTAGTCGATCTGGACTATCATTGTTTTCGATATCAAAAATAAGTTTGGGAAATTTGGGATAAATCTTGGCTAGTTGTGAAGCGATATTAAAAGTTTTAAAAGTAGGATTGAAATATCTAAAACCACCAGTATCGGTATAAATGCCAACGTAAATACAGGCGGCAACTTTGGGAGTGATTTTAATTTTTTTATAAGTTAAGAGTTCATAAACCAACTGAGCGGTTGAAGAGTATGATGGTAAAACTAAATTTAATTTGGCAAATTTATCATTACTTTGATGATGGTCAATAACAATTGTTCGAAGTTTTTTTGGAAATTTTAATTCAGAAATTTTGGTAATTTGTTTAGGGGAAGATGAGTCAAGAATGATAAATAAATCATATTGAGACATATCGATTTGAGTGATATTTTTGGGAGTAATTTTATCTGCTCCAGGAAGAGATAATAAATTTTTGGGAAATTCACTGTCTCCTTGAATTAATGTCACTTCTTTTCCCAGACTAGTTAAGACATGGTAAAAAGCTAACGATGAACCGGTGCAATCCCCATCTGGACTAGGATGTAAATGCATTAAGATTTTTTTGGATCGATCAATTTCTTTCCAAATTCGACGAGCACAAATTTTGAAACTAAGCATGCTTTTATTTTAACAGTTAAATGCTAGAATTAACTAATTATGAATAAACTAGTAACAACAAAAGAACTTTTCGAAAAAGCTTTAGCTGAAAAGTATGCTATTGGAGCTTTTAATATAAATAATATGGAACTACTCCAGGGTATAGTGGCCGCTGGAGAAGAATTAAGATCGCCATTAATCTTACAGGTCTCTGCTGGAGCTAGAAAATATGCTAATAGTAAATATTTAATTAAATTATCTGAAGCAGCTTTGGAAACTTCAAATATTCCAATTGCCTTACATTTAGATCATGGTGAAGATTTTGAAATTTGCAAAGCCTGTATTGATGATGGGTTTTCTTCAGTAATGATTGACGCTTCCAGATTTGATTTTGAAGAAAATATTAGATTAACCAAAGAAGTAGTAGATTATGCCCACAGTAAGGGAGTTGTAGTAGAAGCTGAATTAGGTAAACTAGCTGGAATTGAAGATGCAGTTGCAGTGGAAAGTGCGAACGCTATTTATACCGACCCAGATAAAGCCAAAGAATTTGTAGATAGAACTGGTTGTGATTCTTTGGCGGTAGCTATTGGAACTAGCCATGGAGCTTATAAATTTAAAACTGAACCAAAATTAGATTTTGACAGATTAATTAAAATTAAAGAATTAGTAGGATGGGAATATCCATTAGTGTTGCATGGATCTTCAAGTGTACCTGCAGATATAGTGAAAATTTGTAATGATTTTGGCGCAACGATTGCTGATGCAAAAGGAGTCCCTGAGGACATGTTGGCTCAGGCAAGTAAAATGGGAGTGACTAAAATAAATGTAGACACTGATTTAAGATTGGCATTTACGGGACAAATCAGAAAGTTCTTTATGGAAAACCCAGCTGAATTTGATCCAAGAAAATATTTAGCTCCAGCAAGAGATGCAGTAAAAGAATTGGTAATGAGAAAAATAAAAGTGTTTGGAAGTGAGAATAAGGCTTAAATAAATTTATTTTAAATATTAAATAACCCGGGTTGCCCCGGGTTATTTTTATTTTTAATTAAACAGAGTTAATTAGCCAAGTCGATATTCTAGTTTTTCTCTGTCGTAGATATGAGTGGTTTCAATGAAACGAATTTTGCCAGATTTAGTAGTCATAACTAAGCTGGTAGTACGAGCACCACCGCCAAAGAATCTAACTCCTCGGAATAATTCTCCGTCAGTAACTGCAGTGCAACAAAAAATGATACTCTGGCCACTAGCCAATTCATTGTGTGTATAAATTTTACCTGGTTGTCCACCCATTTTAATTAAACGTTGTTTTTCGGCTTCATCTCGGATCCAAAATCTGGCTTGCATTTCACCTTTGAGACAACGGATACCAGCAGAAGTAACCACACCCTCTGGTGCAGCACCGATTCCCATAACTGCATGAATACCTGAACCGCCCATACAGACGGCAACTCCTGGGACCAAATCGCCATCTGGAATAAGTTTTACTCGGGCGCCGGCTTGTCGAATTTCAGAAATTAATTTTTCATTGCGATCACGATCTAGAACAACAATGACTAAATCAGATACTGCCCGATTTAAAGATTTGGCAATTACTTCTAGATTTTTGGCAACTGGAAAATCTAAAGAAACTTTACCGGCAGCTTGAGACCCAACAATAAGTTTTTCTAAATACATATCCGGAGCGTGAAATAAACCACCTTTTTCAGAAGCGGCTAAAACAGAAACCGCACGAGGACCAAAAACAGCGGTAGCATTGGTATTTTCAAGAGGATCGATAGCAATATCGACTTCAGGGCCTTTGCCAGTTCCAACTTTTTCACCAATATAAAGCATTGGGGCTTCGTCTCGTTCACCCTCACCAATAACTATCTGGCCACGAAAATCTATTCGATTAAATATATCCCTCATAGCGCTGACAGCTTCGAAATCAGCTTTTTCTTTGTCTCCAAAACCAGCAGTATGAGCAGCGGCAATAGCTCCAATTTCAGTGACGTGAGAAAGAGCTAAAGTTAAATTTGAATCACTTTCATAGGTAAAACCAGGATCACATTTGGTAACAGAACGTTTGGTATTAAACATATTTTAATTTGACCTAAATAAAAGGTTTTATAGTTTAATTAATAATTTGAGAGTGTTCTTATTATATTACCAAAGGGCTATTAAAGGAAATCGTTTAGCCAAATTTTGGATAACAACATTTTTTGTATTTTTTTCCAGAGCCACAAGGACAGAGGTCGTTGCGGCCAATTATTTGATCTTTTTTGATTGGCTGAGGAAGTGGTGGCAGTTCGAGTGGTTGATTATCATTTTGAGTATTTGCTTCAGGAATATTTTCCATTGATCCTCCCCTACCTTCCATAGCATTTGGAGGAGTAATGGTTTGGGGAGCGACTGGCTCAAGACGGAAAAGTTTGCGAGCTAAATTGTATTCGAATTGACCCATTAATTTTTGGAACATTTCAAAACCCTCTTTACGATATTCAACGAGAGGATCTTTTTGAGCATAACCACGGAGACGAACACTGTCGCGAAGATTATCAAGAGTGGTTAAGTGTTCGACCCAAAGAGGATCAATGGTGGAAACAATGGAATAAGCAAGGATACTGTCAGCAATTTCTGAACCAAACATTTTAACTCGAGATTGCCATTGATTTTTTAGCAGATCAACTAATAATTCTGATGGATTACTACTTTTTTCTAAATCTTTTTTCAATTGACTTTTGTCGCTAGAATTCATAGGCAAAATTTCCATAAATTCTAGAATTGCCTTTTCAATATCAGCTTTTCCGGTATCATAGGACGTATTGATACTTATCAAACTATCAATTTGATTGGAAAGATATTTATAAACAATCTCTTGATTTTTCTCGGGAGAGAATTTTTGATTATATAGTACTTGATCACGAAGTTTATAAACTATTTGACGTTGCTTGTTGATGACGTCATCGTACTCAACCAAATTTTTACGAGCATCAAAATGAAAACCTTCAACTTTGACTTGAATTTGTTCGATAACTTTGGAAACTAGTGGATGGGTTAGTGGAGTGTCTTCGGGCATATTGAATCGGCTCATGAGAGAACTGATTTTTTCACCGCCAAAGACACGCATAATTTCATCATCAAGGGCAATATAAAATTGAGAAAATCCCGGGTCACCTTGACGACCAGCACGACCACGCAATTGATTGTCGATGCGGCGAGATTCATGGCGCTCGGTACCGATAACACACAAACCACCTAAAGAAATAACTTCATCGTGCTCTTTTTTCCATTTACTTTTTTCAACGCCATCTTTTGGGCCGCCTAAAATAATATCAACACCTCGGCCAGCCATATTAGTAGCGACAGTGATACTATTTTTTTTACCGGCTCGGGCAATTATTTCAGCTTCAGATCGGTGATTTTTAGCATTTAATACTTGGTGAGGTAAACCTTTTTTGTGAAGAAGTGAAGAAATAATTCCATTTTTTTCAATAGAGGTAGTACCAATTAAAACTGGTTGACCAGTTTTGTATCTTTCTTCGACAAAATTGGCAATAGCGGCATATTTAGCGCGTTGAGTTTTGAAAATTAAATCGTGTTCGTCGATTCTTTGAAGTGTTTTGTGAGTAGGAATAGAAACAACATCAAGATCATAAATCTTTTTAAATTCTTCAGCTTCAGTGAGAGCAGTACCAGTCATACCGGAAAGTTTTTCATACAATCTGAAATAGTTTTGAAAAGTGATGGTGGCCCAGGTTTGGGATTCTTTTTGAACAGTGACACCTTCTTTGGCTTCGACGGCTTGATGAAGACCATCAGACCAGCGACGACCATTCATCATCCGGCCAGTAAATTCATCGACAATAATTACTTCACCGTCTTTGACAACATAATCTTTGTCTTTTTGAAATAGAGCCGTAGCTTTGATAGCATTCTCGATATAATGAATAGTTTCAAAAGACTCTTCGTAGAGGTTGCCAACGTTGAGGGTTCTTTCAACTTTGCGAATACCATATTCTGACAAAGTGGCAGAGCGAGATTTTTCATCGATAACATAATCAGTCGGTTGAAGTTCGGCGGCAATTTTGGCAAATTTATAATATTTGTCGGTAGGTTGATCGTTGGGAGAAGAAATGATTAATGGAGTTCGGGCTTCATCAATAAGAACAAAGTCAACTTCATCGACGATAGCAAAATAATGAGGGCGTTGAACTACTTGATCTTGATGTGGAGCCATGTGGTCACGAAGATAGTCGAAGCCAAACTCGTTGTTGGTGCCATAAGTGACATCGGCCTGATAGGCTTCTTGACGAGAAATTGGTTTTAGATGAGCTAAACGATCATCAATTTTTTCCGATTCATCGGTATATTCTGGATCTAATAAAAATGATTGTTCGTGAATTAAACAAGAAGTAGAAATACCCAAGAGATTTAAGGCCTGAGGATACCAACCAGTACCGACACGAGTAAGATAATCGTTTGGAGTGACAATGTGCACTCCACGACCCGTAAGGGCATTTAAATAAGCTGGAAAAATAACTGAGTGAGTTTTTCCTTCACCGGTTTTTTGTTCGGCGATAGCACCTTGATGAAGAGTGATGGCTGACATGAGTTGGACATCGTAAGCTCGTTCGCCAATAGTACGTTTGACAGCTTCACGAACAACAGCAAAAGCTTCTGGAAGAATATCATCTAAAGATTTACCTTTTTTTAGGAGTTTTTTGAAATGTTGTGTTTTTTGCGACAGCTCTTCATCATTGAGCTTAGTGATACTTTCTTCAAAAGCATCTATTTTCTCAATTATTTTTTTATAAGATTTGATTCTTTTTGAATTTTCGTCAAAAAGGTTTTTTAGTGCTTGAAACATAGAGTAATTATAGCAGCAACAAAAGACCTTATTTACTCTAAAGTGAAACGGAAGGGAAAAACTTATTTTGAATATTTATATCAAAAAGTATTTATGGATTTAAAATTGTTTTTCGTCCTTAAGGGACTCATCAGTATAGAGAAAAATCTATATAAACAACACATTACCCCATAACCAATAAAATCAGAACCCAAACGGTCCAAGCTCTGATTCCTGGTTAGGGGTAATGTTTGTTCTGGATAATGAGGGTAGGTATGAGGTTTTTTGGGCAAAATGCTATTATTTTTTTGCTTCGAGAACCTCTTGCCATGTTTTTGCCGGATGCCAGTTGGTCAGATCATTTTTTTGATTCAGGTCATCCTGAAGTTGTGCAGATTCTTCCTTTGATAGACCTTTGACATACTGGTCCCAGTTTCTGAACCAAGCCCAGTATTCGGGAGTAGCTGCGCCATCAATGCGCGGATGTTCAACACCAAATCTGGTGACCTGATCAACGGCGATCTCGATCTTTTTTTGCAATTCGTCAAGCGTATTTTGGATCTTTTTAGGATCCTCATGGATACGCCCATCCGCCCATTCATGGTTTATTCCGAAGATAGAACCACCGAGTGAGTTAATGATGCAATAAAGTTCGAGCTCCGCGCATTCTTGACACACCTTAAGAAAATCTTCCATTTCAAGCAACCTCCCATTATCTAGAATATTTTGTACCTATCGGCACAAATAAATTCTATCTTTAAAACTTATTTGTACCGACAAGCGTGTAAAAGTGCTTGTAAAGTATTGTGTATTTAGACAAAATACATTACCAGGCTCATTTTACTAAAAAAATATCAATAAGTCAAATATTATAGGATTATAATGATAAAATATTTTTTACAAAAAAAATAGTATCTTTACAGTTTATTTAAATTTCTTTTAATCTACCTCTAACCGATTTTTGTCGTTCGCCATTGTTTGAAAAAAGTACAAAGTTTATTTTGATCTAATGAAATTTGAAATATACCGTCGATATTTTGATTTTCATTTGTGGGAATAAAAAATCTAGATACCTTCCAATTAACAATTACTTCTGTTTCTGAATATGAAATTATTTTGTAGTCAAAAGAAATATTTTTTTGATTAATAGGAACCACTTCCCAAAGTTTTCTAATTTCATTTATAGAACTAACTGGGGGATTAAAAACTGATTCGTAATAAGCAATGTTGTTTGGATTGAATAAGTTTATAACTTGATCGACATTTTTATCACACCAAGCTTTACCAAATTTGTTTAACCATGTTTTAAATTTTTCTTCCATTATTTTTATTTATAAAAAGACCTGCCCGCCTTTGTTCCGAAAATCGGAACTCCGGCGGGTAAAGGTGGCTCCTCTAGCTTTGTGAAGGTTTGATAACGTCGAAGTTGGTATAGGGTCGGAGGACTTGGGGAATAATGACGCTACCATCAGGTTGTTGGTGATTTTCAATAATAGCCAAAACGGCACGATCGGTAATCATGGTGGCATTTAGAATGTGAACTAATTCGTTTTTACCATTAATTTTAACTTTGGTGTTGAGTCGTCGAGCTTGGTAATCGCCACAGTTGCTGCATGATTGAGTTTCGCGATAAGCGTTTTGACCTGGGAACCACGAATTGATATCGTACATGCGACGATTTGGTTGGGGTAAATCACCAGTACAATTTTTGACGATTTGATACGGAATACCAAAATCTTGCATAATTTCTTCTTCGTTGGCTAACATTTCCAAACACATGGCATCAGAAATTTTGTAATCTGGCAGAGTAAAAATGTTCATTTCGACTTTGTTGAAAAAATGGACTCGAAGTATGCCTTTCATATCTTTACCATAAGTGCCAGCTTCACGGCGGAAACATGGTGAGAAATTGACGTATTTTAAGGGTAATTTATTAGCATCTAAAATTTCATCCATGTGATAAGGGACAACGGCATGTTCAGAGCTAGAAATAAAAATTAAATCATCTTCAGGAATGGAATAGTATGCTCCCATTAAATTTTTATTGCTGGCGTAACCACATTTCCATTCACTGGAACTTTTGACCATAGCTGGCGGAATCATGCCGATAAAACCTTTTTTGATAAGTTTTTGAAAGGCATAAAACATGACAGCCATTTCAAGAACAGCACCTTGGCCTTTGAAATAACCAAAACGTGAACCAGAAACTTGGGCGGCTTTTTTGACATCAATAATGTCGAGTTTTTCGCCAAGATCAGCATGATCAAGAGGTTGAAAATCAAATTTGGTCGGCTCCCCTACTGTTTTGTAAACAACATTTTCAGACTCATCTTTGCCAACGGGAACATCACTAGCTGGAATATTAGGAATTTCTTCGAGGATTAAATTTTGTTTATCTTCCAAATCTTTTAGAGCAGTTTCTTTTTCTTTAAGATTATTTTTGATTTCAGTGGCTTGTTTTAATTGTTCATCGGTTGGTTTTCCCTTAAATTGACGAGTTAAACCATTTTGATCGGCACGAAGTTTTTCGACACTGGATAAAAGTTCACGGCGAGAGGAATCAAGTTTGATAATTTCGTCAATGATAGAAGAATCTTTTTGACGATTAATTAATGCTTGACGGACGGTTTCTGGTTCTTGTCGGAGCAAATTGATGTCAATCATAATTGGTAATATTTTAACAAATTAAAGTGGTTAAAATCTACGCAGATTAAACGCAATTCAAACCCCTCTGTCACTTCGCGGCATCTCCCCTTGATGAAAGGGAGAAGCTAAACTTTTTTATACATGTAAACTGCATCGTCGAATTCGCCTTTTCTTTTTAAACCACCAGGAAGTTTTCCATATTCAATAAAGCCTAATTTTAGGTATAAATTTTGAGCAATTTGATTTTGACCAAAAACTTCAAGA
>Ga0209800_10001715_pt1 | contig 21526 bp, 17 predicted proteins | sample Higcelweek8metaG_FD_187174 | JGI IMG/M metagenome (GOLD analysis project Ga0209800, IMG submission 187174) | Freshwater pond sediment microbial communities from the University of Edinburgh, under environmental carbon perturbations - High... | ecosystem: Environmental > Aquatic > Freshwater >...
TGAATGCTTCGAGCTTTTTATTTTCAGTGACTCTTTTTTTCTTCTCATTGCTTTGAAAAATAAGTTCTTTATCGGCAATGAGTAGTTCTGCGGCTCTTTTTTCTTTTTCCTCATTCTGGTACAGAAGTTCTTTATCGGCAATGATTAATTCGGCAGCTCTTTTCTCTTTTTCCTCGTTCTGAAACAGAAGTTCTTTGTTAGCCAGAATTAATTCAGCAGCTCGTTTTTCTTTTTCTTCATTCTGAAATACAAGTTCTTTATTGGCTGTAAGCAATTCTGTTGCCCATTTCTGATTGGTTAAATCCCTCATTACCATGATGGCTCCTGGTAAATTACCATTGTTGTCGTTAGAATAAGAGCCTGTTAAAAGCACATCGGTCAATTTTCCGTCGACATGTTTCAGTGTCAGGAAAGCATCGGCCACGCTCTCTTTTGTGAAAACGTCATCGCACACTTTACGTGCCTGTTTTGGCAAGCTAAAATATTCAGAAAAATCACTACCAGCGATTTGCTCTCGTGTCAATCCAAGAATATTTACTGTAGCCTGGTTCAGGTCAATAATTCTGCCCAGCGTGTTAATGGTGATCAATGGATCGTAACTGATTTCCATCAAACTGCGAGCATATTGTGATACTTGTTGTTTCATTTCGTGCTAAATTGATTTTCAGAGTTCCTCAATCGGATTTCTGTGTCTGTCTTTGAGATGTCTGAATTCGGATGGTGTTAATCCGGTAATTTTTTTAAACTGGTTCGAAAGGTGTGCCACGCTGCTGTATTGCATGCGATATGAAATTTCGGTCAGGTTGAGCTCGTCGTACAACAATAATTCTTTAACTCTTTCGATCTTATGAATGATTATAAATTGCTGAATAGTAATTCCTTTTACCTCCGAAAAAAGATTCGATAGGTAGGTGTAATCATATTTCAGTTTCTCGCTGATGTAGTCTGAGTAGTTTATTTTTGGTAATTCGTCGGCATAATGCACCATTTCGATGATTACACTTTTTACCTTTTCAATCAATACAGCCTTTTTGTCATCCATCAACTCCAGTCCGGAGTCAAGAAGGGCTGTTTTAAGGTTATCACGTTGGTCCTCGGAGATGTCTTCCATGATCTCAATTTCTCCTAAGTCGACGACGATGAAATGAAGTCCGAGTTTTTTAAGTTCTTCTTTCACAACCATCTTGCATCTGAGGCTCACCATGTATTTGATATATATTTTCATAAAATATATTAGTTGTTGTGTGCGAATAAGCAATGAAGCAGATAGTTACTTCACAGTTATTCATATTTTATATTGGAATTTTAAAACAGAAATAGAAAATGAGATGTCAAGATACTTGCGGAGTTATTTATAAATGAACAGTATACTTCGTTTTCGTTGTTTTTCAATATGAAAACTAAAAGCAGGTAGTAGAAAGCAACACAATGAACAGTGTATGATTGACCCAAACGAATATTAGATGTAAAACACCTGATATTAAATTAAGTTGTAAAGTTAGCTATTAAAATCCGATAAACAACATTTTGACAAAAACTTGACAAATAGAATCAATAAGAAAGCCTACATTTTGGTTGTTTATCTGTATTTGTCTTACTTTTTAGTGGCTTTTTCGGATACGTCAAATAGAATTGGCATTTGTAATGTATTGTTTGATAGTGTGTTGTGTCATTGGCACGGCCTTTGAAAAGCTGTGCAGACAACATCCCTGTTCTTAGTGCACAAGAATAGTTCTGTTTATTTTACAAAAAATGTACAGTTTATGAGTCAACGCAATGCATTTTATTTGGATGGAACACTGACCATTTGCCGTGAAGGAGACGTCTTTCTGGGAAATGCACAGATTCGATTGCTGAAACAGGTTTTGAAAGATGGTTCTATACATGCAGCAGCCAAAAATCTGAAAATGTCGTACCAACACGCGTGGCATTTATTGGATAAAGTCAATCAACTTTCGCCACTGCCGGTATTAATACGGCAAAAGGGAGGGAGAGATGGAGGTGGCTGTGTGATTAGTAATTATGGGCTGAAATTAATCCGGACATTCGAAGCTAAAGAGTTGGCTCTAAAGGATTTTTTGGCTAATAACAATGCTGAATTCGACAGCTGTTTTTTTTGACAATCGATATACTTTCGAAAGCATATCGCTTTTTTTTTAAGTAGCGTTATTCTATAAATAATATAACGATATGTAATTTGCTATTTATTCATTTACAATTTACCATTTATTGGTAATTGCATTAATTAAATTAGGGTATGAAAAAGATTTTAAGAATATTTCCATTTATTGCAGTCTTAACTTTTACACTATTTGTGCGTGCACAAAACGTTGTTATCGACGGAGAAATTCGTCCGCGCACCGAGTATCAGGATGGTTTCAAAACACCTATCCTTGCAACCAACGACCCGGGCTTTTTTACATCTCAACGTACACGGCTTGGTTTGACTTTTACCAGCGGTTTGCTCACAGCACAAATTACCGTACAGGACGCTCGCGTTTTTGGACAATACTCGAGTACCGATGCAACTGCTTCCACAGGTATTTATGAAGCTTGGGCTGACATGGTGCTTTTCCCGGGTGCTTCACTTAAACTTGGTCGCCAACCCATAAAGTACGATGATACGCGCTTGTTTTCGGCACCAGCGTGGAGCATTACAGGTACAACGCACGATTTAGCATTGTTCAAATACAATATCAACGATTATCAGGCACACATTGGTTTGGCGTACAATAATAAATTGGAAACTGCAACCGAAGTATTTTATGTACCGGGGAGTAAATACCGCTCTATGGGTTTTTTGTGGTTGTCAACTCCAGTCATCAGTGGCTTTACATTGAGTGCAATAGTGATTGACGAAGGATTGCAAGATACCTTGGGATTGGGTGGACTGGCTAATTACAAAAAAATAAAAATGGCTCAAACGCTAACCTATGGCGGTAATTTGAAATACGAGTCGGTTGATTTTCCATTGTCGGGACTTGCCACAGCTTACTTTCAAGGAGGAAAAAATGTAGCAGGTAAAACAATGACCGGAAAAATGGCGGCTTTAAAGCTTAATTATCTATTTACTAACTCCATTGCAGCAAGTCTTGGAACTGATTATCTATCGGGCGATGCCAATGGAACTTCTGATGGAAAGGTGAGTAACTTTAAAAAGTTGTACGGAGCTGACCATACTTTTAATGGGTATATGGATTATTGGAACACGCCACTCGCTACTGGTTTGCTGGATTATTACGGTAGTGTAACAGCAAAAATTGGAAAGAACTTGACTATGGAAGGCGGATATCATATTTTTAATACGGAGTATGCCGGAAAAAACAAAAAAAGTATTGCTTATAATAAAAATATTGGTTCGGAATTCGACTTTTTAATTACTTATAAATTAAATGCATGGACAACTGTTCAGGGTGGTTATTGTAAATATTTTTCGAACAATAATACGCTGATATCGAAAGATATAATTGTGTCGACGGCTACAACTCCTGAAGTTCGAAGTCCACAATGGGCATACTTGATGTTTACCATTAAACCATCGTTCCTAAAAACAGCCCCCTAAATTCCCCGAAGTAGGACTAAATAGCGTATTTCTTGAAAAATCAAATATAAACTATGTCTTCAAAAGTTCCCCTTGGGGGATTTAGGAGGCTAATAATCAAAAATATGAAAAGAATAATATTATCACTCGCAATTTTGCTTTCGGCAATAAGTGTTTCGGCTCAAAAAGTAAATGTGGCGGCGGCAGCAAATCTTCGATATGTATTGGAAGAAATTAAAACAGCTTATGTGACCAAATATCCAAAAGCGAAAGTGAATCTGACATTTGGAAGTTCGGGTACGTTGGTACAGCAAATTTCGAATGGTGCAAATTTCGATTTTTTTATGGCTGCCGATGACGAGTTTCCAGTAAAATTAAAGTCCAAAGGGCTAACAACCGGTCCAATTAATGTGTACGCTTATGGTAAACTGGCTCTTTACAGTACCACCTTGCCAGTTGATAAAAACGGATTGGATGTATTTAAAAATACGAGCGTAAAGAAAATAGCCATAGCAAATCCTGAAACTGCACCTTATGGCGAACGTTCCATTGAGCTATTGAAAAGCTTAAAACTTTACGACGATTTAAAACCTAAAATAGTATTTGCAGAAAATATTTCGGCAGCTGCGCAATATGCTTTTACGGGAAATACTGAATTAGGGTTCGTTGCTCTTTCGTTGGCATTAGCTCCCGAAATGGATGGCAAAGGCAACTATTATATTATACCTCAGAAGCTATATAAGCCTATTGCACAGGCTTGTGTGCTGATTAAAAAATCGAGCGTAAACACCGAGGCTACCAAATTCAGAAAATTCGTGCTATCGCCAACCAATAAGGCCATTTGGGAAAAATACGGGTATGATTTGCCTGCAACTAAATAACTAAAATACCTTTTCTAAAGTTCAAAACTTTGGAAAAGGTTGTAACTGCTAAATTATGAGCGAAGACTTTATAAACACATTGCTCCTTACCGGAAAGCTGGCAGGTTGGACAACCACCATTCTTTTTATAATTGGTTTTCCCATTGCTTACTTGTTAGCTTATCAACGCTTTTGGTTTAAATCCCTTGTGGAAGCAATAATTAGTATGCCCATGGTATTGCCTCCAACAGTTTTGGGGTTCTATATGCTCGTGGCTTATAGTCCGCAAAATGCTTTTGGCGGTTTTTTGGAGAAATACCTTGATGTGCGACTGGCTTTCAGTTTCGAAGGTGTATTGCTGGCAAGTGTGGTTTTTAGTTTGCCGTTTATGATACAGCCCTTGCAAAATGGGTTAACGGCCATTCCTGTAAGTTTTCGCGAGGCAGCCTACACGCTTGGAAAATCAAAAACGGAAACGTTTTTCAGAGTGCTGATTCCTAATATGATTCCAAGTATTGTGACTGCATTGGCCATGACGTTTGCACATTGCATAGGTGAGTTTGGTGTGGTAATAATGGTGGGTGGAAATATGCCGGGTGAAACACGAGTAGCAAGTATTGCCATTTACGACGAGGTGCAAGCGTTGAATTACGATGTGGCTAATCAGTATTCATTGGTGTTGTTTTTAATTTCGCTGGCAATACTGACACTGATATATAGTATAAATGGGAAAAAGAAATTAATGCTTTAGGAATTTAACCACATAGACACTAGGACATATAAGTTTTTTCTATTGATAACTAAGTGCCTATGTGGTTCAATAAAAATAATATGCTAAAAATAGATATCGAACGCGAAATGCTTACTTCGGAAGGTAAAAACCTGCTGAAAGTGGATTTGGAAATAGCCGAAAATGAATTGTTTTGCCTTTTCGGGCATTCAGGGGCGGGGAAAACTACTTTGCTCCGTATTTTAGCAGGACTTTTCAATCCTGACAGTGGATTTATTTCGTTTAACGGACAGGTTTGGTACGATTCGTCAAAAAAGATAAACTTGTCGCCTCAGCAACGCAATGTAGGCTATATGTTTCAGGATTATGCGCTTTTCCCGAATATGACAGTACGTAAAAATATAGAATTTGCGCAAAAAACAAAAAATGCCGAGGAGGTAGATACATTGCTTTCGCACTTTGGTTTGGAAGCACTTCAAAAACAGTATCCGGCTAAACTTTCGGGCGGACAAAAGCAACGCGTGGCATTGGCGAGGGCTTTGGCGGCTAAACCTAATTTGTTGTTGCTTGATGAACCACTTTCGGCACTCGATTACGAGATGCGTTTGAACTTGCAGGAAGAAATTCTGAAAGCGCATGAATTATTGAATTCAGTAACGTTGCTTGTCAGTCACGATAAAGATGAAGTGCGTAAATTGGCTACATCAGTTATTCTGCTTCGGAATGGAGCGATTACAGCGCAGGGAAAACCGGCTGAGGTATTTTAAATTTTCAATACAGACAACAGTTTAAAATTCAATTAAATAAAAGTGAGGATATGAGATTAAGTACAAGAAATCAATCAAAAGGAATCGTAAGTTCTATTATATGTGGCAAAGTAAATTCTGAGGTGATAATTAGCTTGCCCGGCGATGTCGAAATTGTGTCGGTTGTGACAAATAGTGCTATAAAAAGTTTGGAACTTGAAGCAGGTAAAACTGCTTATGTTTTAATCAAGGCTTCGAATGTTATTATTGGTATTGATGTGCAAAAAATCAGTGCCCGTAATGTGTTGACAGGTAAAATTTCGTCCATACTCGAAGGGTCGGTTAACGATGAAGTTTCGATAAGTCTGGGAAGTGATTTTACGGTTACGGCTATTATTACCAAATCGTCAGTTGCTTCGCTCGGGCTGGAAGTCGGTACAATTGCCAGTGCCATTATAAAACCTTCGGATGTGATTTTAGCGGTAGATTAATTATTCATTAACTTTTCCAAAGTTCAAAACTTTGGAAAAGTTGTAATATCTGTTTATGGAACAAATTATTATTCATCCTATTGGCATAATTCGCACACCGCATACCGATGTGAAAAATATGCCCATACAACCCATTGCTGCCGAAGGAATTCGCGGTGCGATTGAACTTTTACCCGAATATGCTGCCGGACTGAAAGATATTGAAGGCTTTTCGCACATAACTTTACTTTATTGGTTTCATAAAATTGAAGGTTACGAGTTGGAAGTTGTGCCGTTTATGGATACTGAAGCACATGGCATTTTTTCGACCAAAGCGCCTAAACGTCCGAATGCCATTGGTGTTTCCACAGTAAAGCTGATTGGTGTCGAAGGAAACATCCTGCACATTGAGCAGGTAGATATGCTTGATGGTACGCCACTTATCGACATAAAACCTTTTTATCCACGTTACGACAATCGTTTCGATGTAAAAATTGGTTGGTTAGAAAAAAACAAAGATCTTCCGCTCGAAAAACTCCGTTCGGATGAAAGGTTTAAATAAATGTTGATTCCCGATTAAACTATTTAATATGGCGTTTGTCTTTTATGAGAAATAAATACTGCTTATGAAACTCAAAACACTTTTCTTTACACTTATTGTTTTCAGTAATACGATTCTCGCTCAATATTCTGATCCAAACATTCAAAAACCAAAATCAGGTTATGGCTCGGATGGAGCACATACTATTGGAGTTATTGCTTTCCGAAATCCAAACTTTCTGACTAAAGACATTGAGATTTATTATCCGTTGGATATACAAACTAAAGTCCCAACTATTTTTTACAGCCATGCTTATGGTGGAAATCTATCAGAAAATATAATTGGAATGCTTCAATATGTTGCCCGAAAAGGGTATGCAATTGTTTATGTACCCTATCAAACATCAGCTGTAGTGAGTGTAGATGAGCGTTACACCAATCTGACAGAAGGCTTCCAGAAGGCAGCACGGGATTATTCTAACATAATTGATACTACAAGGGTTGGTTTTATGGGGCATTCATTTGGTGGGGGAGCTTCATATTCTATTGCTTATAAGTGTTTTACGCAATATGGCTGGGGAAATAATGGCCGGTTTATATACGCTTTGGCTCAATGGTACACATATAATCTGACTCAGGATGAATTGGAAAAATTTCCTGCGGATACAAAAATATTAACTGAGGTTTTTGACGAAGATACAACAAACGATCATCGAATGGCTATTGACATTTTTAATAATATCGGTGTAAATTTTACCGAAAAGGATTTTATTGTTTTGAAATCCGACACAATTTCAGGTCACGTATATTCGGCGGAACACAATATGCCAAACACTTCGGCAGCTTTTGATGCGCTTGATTACTACGCTTATTATCGCTTTATTGATGCTTTGTGTGATTATACCTTTAATAAAAATCCGGAAGCTAAAAAGGTTGCTCTTGGTAATGGAAGTGTTGAGCAACTAACAATGCCCGGAGGATTGAAGCCCTTGATACAAACTGATTATCCCGCGACTTCATATTCTCAATCAAAGTATGTTTTTACTTGTGACAGCGAAGAAAATCCAAGAAAAGGTTTTTGTGTTTCAACCGCTGCAGAAAACGATTTACATGAAGTAAAACAACAGTTAACAGTATTGCAAAATATTACCGAAAATAGTTTGAAGATTACGTTGCCTGAATGTAATACGTACGATATAATGAGTGTTTATTCTGTTTTGGGAAAAATAGTTTTTTCCACTCGAACATTTGGCGGTTGTAGTCTCGAAATTAATATTCCAGAATTAAAATCAGGACTTTATTTTGTGCGATATAATAAGTTCGCAGCTAAGTTTATCTATAAATAATTCAAAAAATTACAGTTCACATAATTTGGAGGTCGTATTTCAATTCCGTATTGTCATTTCTTTGTAAACGGCAATGCCTATCATTTTGGTCATTTGTCTTTGACCCGACATGTTGCTTGGTAGCGAGAAATATAGAACTCCATCGACGGGTGTTACAAAATCAACACCTTCCTTTGTTTTTATTTTCGACAAAGCTTCTTCGAATGTAAGTGGCGCTTTCAGGAAAATAAGATCGTAACGATATTAGTCAGGATAAACGCCAAAAACCTTCGGGAGTAGCATTTATAATTTGAATCAAAGCTTGTTGTGATAGCAAAACAACTTTCGAACTGTATCCAAAACGTTCCGATAATGCTTTCTCAATTTGCTGTGTGAGTTTGAGCTGATCGTTTTCGTTGCTATCAAATAATACATGACCGCTTTGACTGTAAGTAAGCACGTTTATAAACCCCATTTCTTCGAAACATGTTTTCAGGTCAGCTATTTTAACAATATTATTTCCACCTACATTTATGCCGCGGAGAAGTGCGATGTGTCTTTTCATAAATAAATTTGTATTTCGGAAAAGTTTACGACGATCCGACTACTGACAACTTATTTGAATTGTTTCAAACTGAAAAAGCTTTATATTGGGTTGCAGAAGAAAATGCTCAAACTTTGGGTGGTTGTGGCGTTTTTCCAACTGTGGGTTTACCTAATGGTTGTGGGGAGTTACTGAAGTTTTACCTATCATCCTCAACTATGGGAAAGAGAATAGGAAAGATTTTGCTTCAGATAGTTTTAAGCTCTTCAAAATAGTTGGAATACAAACGATTATGTTTGGAAGGTTTTCCTGAATTGGAAAGTGCAGTGAAGAATTACAGGAAATATGGTTTCAAAAAATTGAAAAAACCATTGGGCAATTCTGGTCATTTTGCTTGTACTGTTTGGATGACTAAAGAATTATAAGTAAAACTTTTCATTTATAATTTTTGTAATTTTGACGATTAATACTACTTAAGTATTACTTAATAGATCAGGATAAAAGTTACCTTTTTGTCCTGATCTGTTTTAATATGTCGATAATTTTATCGTACTTTGCTGTAAATACGGTTGCTTTTTGCTGTATTTAAAAGGAGACTACAAGCAATATATTAAAACAATATGGATTATCCTATGTAAGTATGTTGTAAATGAGTATAAATGGAGAAGAAAAAGAATATTGACAATACATCACGTTTTAAGGATAGTTTTTTCGAATCATTTTTTCGGGAAAACTATTCCAGACTCTATTACTATGCCCTAAATTTTATACCTGATTCTGAGATATGTAAAGATATCGTAAGTGATGCATTTAGACATTTATGGGAAAAGGAAGGCGAAATAGTAGCAGAGACTATCCTGTCGTATATGTATACTCGGGTTCGCAATTTATGTATTGATTATATTCGACATCGCGAAGTTGAAAATGCATATGTTACTGAACATATACATCTTATATCTGAAATGAATGATGATTCTTGGATGGAAACTGAAGATAGGATTCAAAAGATAATGGAAATCATAGAAACTTTGCCTCCTATGACACGTTTTATCATGGAGCAAAATTATCTTCAACGAAAAAAGTATAAAGAGATAGCCGACATTACCGAAATGACAGAAAGCGGAGTTCGTAAACATATAATGAAAGGTTTAGAGGTAATCAGGAAAAATTTTTCGATAAAATACAAAAAAGGTGGTAATCAAAATTAATCTAGTACGTATAATAATAAGATACAACCAATATGTCTAAGGAATATACAAATAATGATTTCTCTCAGAATTCAGATTTTCCCACTGATGCCCAGTTGGAGTTTGAATGCCGACAGGCTTTTCTTCGCAAACACTTTGTTGTGCCCGAAGTAAATGCCGAGTGGAATAGTTTCCGTGAGAGTATAAGTCCTGACTTGAATGTATCTCAACAAGCTAAGCTGCTTAGAAAAGGTCGTACTCGTTATTTTGCGTTCGGAGTGTTTGCCGGAGTGGCGGCCGCTTTATTGGTGCTTGTGTTGGTGCGTGGGTATGATAGCTATTTGAATCAGCAACCTGTAACTATTTTTGTGGCCGAACAAAGAAGTAATGAGATTACAATTGATACAGATAATGTTTCTTCATCAATAGTTGATGCAAAGGCAATAAACGATCCGCACTCGGGAGAAATTATTGATCTGAATAAAGCTGATTTCCGGAAAACTTCTGTAACTGCTATGAAAACAAAAACAGTGAAAACACCTTACGGCAAGGATTATCGGGTGATTTTAAATGACGGAACCGAAGTAGTGATGAATGCCGATAGTAAGCTTACTTTTCCTTCTCGCTTTAGTGGAAATGAGCGTGTAGTAAGTTTAGAAGGTGAAGCTTATTTCAAAGTTGCAAAAAATCCGAATATGCCATTTATAGTAAAAACCCGGAAGATGGATACGAAGGCTTTGGGCACTGAGTTCAATGTAAAAGCTTATAAAAACTCCGATCCTCATGTAACTCTCATTGAGGGAATTGTAGAAGTAAATATCCCACTTGTAAATAAAAAAATACGTATGGAGCCTAATGATGATCTTTCACTCACCAATAAAACTTTAAATATCCGCAATGTTGATACGGAGTATTACATTCAGTGGAAAGATGGATTCTTTTATTATGACAATGTTTCATTAGGAGAAATAATGTCTGATTTAGGACGTTGGTACAATGTGAATATTGAAATTGATAAACCAGCTCTTATGGACTACCATCTGCACTTTGTTGTAAACCGCGATGCGAAAATTGATGAAGTAGTAGAGAATTTGAATAACTTCGGGTATCTTGATGTGGTTAAATTTGGAAATAAGATTAGCATTAGTACGAAAAAAACACACAATTAGGGACTAAAATGATAGTTGATTCGTATTATGCCTATAATTATTCTATTATTTGTGGGTTAATACTTCAATGCAAAATGGTGATTAAAAGTCGCACACTTTACCTGTTGTAATTTTATGGATGGAGTTGACTCCATGCCATCTTCTCCCAAGATAAAACTAAAGGGGTTCGAAAATTCAGTTGGCGAATTTCTGGTATTGTCGGAATGGTCGGGTGATCATTTGCTTTATTATCGTTTTATCTACGAATTCCCCCTTAAACAATAGTATTTTTATCAACTTAAAAAAGCTTTGTTGCTGAGTGCCGTCACTCAGCAATATGCGTTTATATTTCATTTAGTCATTCGTAAATTACTAATTATTATTTTATGAGAAAGAATACATTGATCCTGTTTCTATTTTTGTCCATCTCAGGTGGGGTTTTTTCGTCTAATTCCTTTAAAAGTCTTGTCAAAGAGTCTGTAGCAAAATCCAAAACGGATACTGCTGGTGTAATTAAAAAATATAATGACATTTTGAAAGAATCAACAACAAAAAAAGGTTTGTTGACAACTCATTTTACAAAGAAAAATAAGCTTTATTTTGAGATTTCAGAATCGGATTTTTCTCATACTTACTTGCTGGCTAACCGCATTGCGTCGACCAGCAATACCACAGACTATGTTGCAGGACAAATGGTGACCAATCCGCTGGTGGTTCGTTTTAGCCGAGACTCGGTAAATGTGTACTTACACAAAGTGCAGGTTGGTAGCGAAGTTGAGCCGGGTGCTTCGATCATGGCGTCTTTTGAACGCAATTTTCTAGATCCAGTGTTGAAAGGTTTCCCCATCGTATCTACTAATAATGGGAATCTGGTGATAGATGTAACAGAGTTTTTTGGCGATAACGAGAAAAGCATTAGTCCAATAAAACCGTCGAATCCTCTTTCGAAACTTTTTGGAGTTTCTTCTGGTCTGAAAGGCTCATTTGTTTCCAATGCGTCGAACTTGCAGGAGGTGAAAACATTTCAGAAAAATATAGAAATTAAAACTATGATGACTTTCACTACTATGCCGCTTGATGAACCTTACACGGTAGTGGTTAATCGTTCATTGGTACTCTTGCCAGATAACCCAATGCCAATCAGGTTGCAGGATAATCGGGTAGGATATTTTAGTTCTGATCGTAGTTTATATACCACCAAGGCTGATAAAATATTGTCGTACGCGCTAATACACCGATGGAGACTGGAACCTAAACCAGCCGACCGCGAAGCGTATTTTAAAGGGCAACTTGTGGAGCCTGCAAAACCTATTGTGTTTTATGTCGATTCAGCTTTCCCCGAAAAGTGGGCACGTGTGGTGAAGATTGGTATTGAGGACTGGAACAAAGCTTTTGAACAGGCTGGATTTAAACAAGCAGTAATAGCACGCGATTATCCCAGAAACGACCCCTCTTTTGATCCAGATGATATGCGCTATAGCTGTATAAGATATGCCACAACACGAATTGCCAATGCTATGGGCCCCAGTTATGTCGATCCGAGAACAGGCGAAATTCTTTCAGCCAATGTTATCTGGTATCACAATATCCTCTCTTTGTTGCATAATTGGCGTTTGACTCAAACCGCAGCGGTTGATCCACGTGTACGTAAACCTGTTTTCGACGATGATGTGATGCAAGAGTCGCTTCGGTATGTGGCTTCGCACGAAATAGGACACACATTGGGATTGATGCACAACATGGGTGCAAGCTTTGCCTTTCCGGTAGATTCGTTAAGGAGTGTAAGTTTTACCCGTAAGTATGGAACAACTCCGAGTATTATGGATTATGCCCGCAATAATTTTGTAGCTCAACCAGGCGATTATGAAAAAGGGGTGAGATTAACACCACCAGTGTTGGGCGTATATGATATTTTTGCCATTAATTGGGGCTATAGACTAATTGAAGGAGCAAAAACGCCTCAGGATGAAAAAATAACACTCAATAGCTGGATTGACGCAAATAAAAAGGATCCAATGTATGAATTTGGAGCACAACAGGTATTTGGGCTGATTGACCCAACTGATCAAACAGAGGATTTAGGTAACGATCATATTAAAGCTGGAAATTTATCCATCAGCAACTTGAAAATATTGATGAGTAATTTGGAAAAATGGACTTACGAACCTGGCGAAAGCTATGAAAATGTGGAAAATACTTATCTGGAAGTAGTGCGGCAATATATGCGCCATGTGCGTCATGTGGTTCCGTATATTGGTGGCGTAGAATTTAAGGAGATAAAACAAACTGAAAGTTCGACTGAAAATGCTAAGCATTATTTAGATAAAGCTAGTCAGCGCAAGGCAATGGTTTGGCTTATTGACCAGATGAAAACGTTCAACCAATGGCTTGTGCCGGTTGATTTGTTAAAGAGGATCGAGTTCGATCGGGAATATACCGACAAGTTTCAGACTTCAGTCATAAATTCGTTGTACAATTCAAGTACGCTGTATCGCATTGCCGAAGGAGGAAAAGTGGATCCAATTAAAAATTACTCGCTGGAAACTTATCTGGCGGATGCTTTTGCCGAAATATTTAAGACGTCTCTTCAAAACAAGCCATTGACCAATGATGATATAAATATTCAGTCGGCTGCTATTACATTATATATTAAAAACTGCGGCTTAAAAGAACCTGCTGCAAAGGCCGCTTCGGCTTCATCCGATGATGGTTTTGTCGATTTAAGCCCTTCGCTACCATGTAATCACCCTGAATGCAATAGTTACGAAGGCGATCATTCATTTCTACGGATTAATTTTGCATTGCCTACTTTGCGTCCGGTGATGTTAAATTCGATGATGACTGCTCAACTTCGAAAAGTGTTGCTCCTGTACAAACAAAAGCGTACAACAACTACGGATACTAAATCGTATAATTATTATGATTTTCAGATAATGGCTATCGAGAAAGTTTTTAATAAATAATGAGGTAGCTCTACCAACATGGTGATGCATACAGTGTTTATTTAAACGTTGTATGCATTATCCATTTTAGATATATTAATGGGGTGTTTCGCACTTGTTTTTGTAAATGGTATTGTTCGTGTATAATATCTCATTGCCACTAAAAATGAGAAAAAACTGACTATTCGTAAAAAAAAAGAGGAAATGACGGGACTAAAAAATAGCATAATCCGTATTAATTATGTATTTGTGTTTTATTGATATTATTTGATTATATGAGAAAAGAAAATTGGTTGGATGGATGTGGGAAATTGTTTAAGAATAAGTTGACAGTTGTATTGTTGCTACTGCTCTTTTTTTCTGAGTTAGGTCTGGCTCAGTCTTCCAAAGAGAAAGTGGTTAGAATAAGTATAGAGGCTAAAGACGAACCAATGTCGGTTGTCTTGAAAAAGATTGAGCAGGCTTCGCACTACAAAATCATTTTTACCTACGATGAGATTCAGAATTACAAAGTTACTGTTTCTGTTAAAAATAAACCGATTAATGAGGTTATTCGGACTGTAATCGGAAATTATCCATTGGCCTACAAGGTTAAGAACATCTTTGTAACCATTTACGCTATTAAACCTGAGGAAGCCCAGAAAAAGGTATCTGGGGTAGTGATAGACAATAATGGGGAGCCGATGATTGGAGTGAACATTTTAACTGATAAAGCAGGACTCATGGATGTCACTAATATTGATGGTGAGTTTGAAATTAATATACCTGAAGGTCAAACGGTTGAAAACGTTTTTTTTTCGTGTATTGGACAAAAAAAAATGACAGTTGCATATACAGGAAAACCTCTATATGTAACGATGGAGGATGATACAAAACAGTTGGACGAATTGGTGGTAGTAGGCTACGGTGTTCAAAAAAAATCGTCACTCACCAGTTCCATCGAAATCATTAAAAGTGAAGATTTACTGAAAATGCCTACCGCTAATCTGAGTCAGGCGCTGGTTGGGCAAGTCGCCGGTTTAAGTGTAATAACAACCACCGGAGATCCCACGGGGAAAGACCCCAAAATGAGTATCCGCGGTATTGTAGGCGAACCATTGTTGGTAATTGATGGAGTTCCACGTTTTGGAACAAATACTTCCGACAGCGAAACTCGCCTCTCGGATTTGAATCCTGATGATATTGAAAGTATATCTATACTCAAAGATGGTGCTGCCGCTGCTGTTTACGGAGCACGTGCTGCCCGTGGTGTTATTTTGGTTACTACCAAAAGATCTGCGGGCGATAATAAGATACACATAAACTATCGCGGACAATATAATTTGCAAAAGGCCACCCGCTTTCCCGAATTTCTGAATGCTTATGACTTTGCTAAGCTTTTTAATCAGGCCTTGTCTGTTTCTCCGTCATTTGACGGTAAATATTTCCCTTATACCGATGCTCAACTCGAACAAATACGTACTAATAGCGCTCCAAATACTTACGGAAACGAAAACCTTTTCGATTACTTAAGTGATCATGGTTCCCTGATGACACATAGTCTTTCCTTAAACGGTGGTTCGAAAGATGTTAAGTATTATATTTCAGGGGGATATGCCAATAATACAGGATTATACAGCGGAGTAAGTCGTGATCGCTATAATTATTCTATAAAATTGGATGTAAACCTCTCCAAAAGTCTCTCTTTGTCAATGGATGTAACCGGAACCCGTTCGGACAATAAAAATACCAGCTACTCCACAATCGACGCTGCTTATAACTTCGCACCTACACAACTCCTGCAATACCCCGACGGGCGATTAACTAGTCTGGATGGAAGCAATCCATTGATTGCTGTTAGAGGGCTTGGTGGATATGTGCAGAATAAAGCCCGTATAAATTCGACTAACTTAACATTACGATATGCATTTCCATGGTTGAATGGACTAACTGCCTATATAAGGACTGTTTTCGATAACAACAGTGCACGGATCAAAACATATTCGTCGCCTGTAGCGCTTTATAAAACTAATTCTACTACTGGCGAAATTGAAGTTGATTCAAAAACAATATATCCGCAAGCAAATATCTCGCTGACCGAAAACGAACAGAATCTTGATAATAGATTACTGGAGGCGGGACTTAATTTCGATCGTATTTTTGGTGAAAAGCACAATGTAACCGGGCTGCTACTCACAAATTACCAATCTACTCAAAATCGTTATCTCTCTGCAACGAATAGTTCTTTATCGGGGGAATATCCTGAAGTAATTGGAACTGGTGCAACGGGGATCATCAATGGTATTGAAAGCAAAACAGAACGTGCTTCAGTAGTGGGAAGAGCTACCTACGGATACGATTACAAGTATTTTTTTGAAGGAAATTTTCGTGTAGATGGCTCAACCAAATTTGATCCTGATTACCGTTGGCAAATTTTCCCCTCGTTTTCCGCATCGTGGGTCGTTACTAACGAGCCATTTTTTAAAAATTGGAAACAACCGGTTCTTTCGGCAATAAAACTGAGAGCTTCTACCGGCTGGTTGGGTGATGATGGAAATATCGATAATTATTCGTATCAGATGAAATACATCTATACCAAAAATTATGGATATAGTTTTGGAACGGGTAACACAGGATTTGGTGTTATCCCAGCTACCGAGGCTTTTCCCAACGTAAATCTGAAAATGGAACAAAGGCATGACTATAATCTGGCTATGGATTTGGGCTTTTGGGACAATCGTTTTAGTTTTACCTATGAATACTATTGGCGTTACCGTACTAATATGATTACTCAAGTACCGGCCTATCTTTATCCACCATCGGCCGGAGTAGGAGGACGTTATCCGTATGTAAATATTGGTGAAGTGAAAGAATGGGGGTGGGATGTAACTCTCAGTCACAAAAATACGATTGGTCATATAAAATATAATATTGACCTGATGGTTTCTAAAATGGATAATCAGGTACTCGATTGGGGTGATGAATCGTCGTTGATAGAAGGAAAACAGCGTAAAGGTAAATCGTACATGACATGGACGCTTTATCAAGCCGATGGATTATTTCGCTCTCAGGAAGAAATTGATAACTATAAAGTAGATCAGGATGGTTATCAAAATACAACATTAATGCCAGGTGACATAAAATACGTGGATATGAATGGTGATGACAAAATAACTGAACAGGATATGGTGTATGTAAAAAACTCTTCATATCCCGATTTTTCTTTTTCAGTAAAAACAGGCTTTAGCTATAAAGGTTTTTTTGTAAATGCTATTTTTCAGGGACTGAAAGGTTTCAACCAGCAGTTAAATGAAATTTACTCACTCTATAACTCTAGTTTGCCAAAATTCCAAAACTACCATCTTTATGATTCATGGACTGATGACAACCCTAATGCAAAATATCCGCGTGTGCAGTTTTCTAGTGTCAATAGTAACAACCGCAGAGCTTCCACTTTTTGGATTCAGGAATGTGATTTTATCCGCCTACGGTCTCTTAATATCGGATACAGCTTGCCGACGAGTTGGTTGAAGAGTTCAAAAATTTCATCGGTCAATATCGCTTTACAGGGTGGTAATTTGTTTGCTTGGTCTACATTAGATAATGTTGACCCCGAATCTCTTAGAGGGTATCCGGTACAGCGCAGTTACGGAGCTTCGCTGAGCGTTGGTTTTTAATGTTTTAATGTGTGATAGTAATGATGAAAAAGAATAATATACTACTGGTTTTAGTTGTTTTAGTAGGAATGTTAAGCTCCTGCGATACATTTTTTGATGATTATGCAGAAGATAAACTACCAGAAGATAAAATATGGACAGACCCACAGTTGCTGGATGGTTATGTGTTACCTTGGTATAGAGGTATCAACAATGGATTTAGCATTTACATGCCCACCAATGCCCTTATTCGGGGGCTCGGACGCGAATACCTGCCTTGGTATGCTGATCAGATGGCTGTTAGTAAAGCTGAATGGTATTCAGCAGCTTATGGCGATATTTTGAAAAGCGACCTAACCGAAATGAAGCGTCGTGCTCTTTCGCTCTGGAACAGTTACTACGAACAGTTGCGTTCGGTTAACTTATTGTTACAACACGAGAAGGACATACCCGGCGCAGATTTCAAAAAGCGTGTATTGGGCGAGGCGCATTTTTTTCGTGCTTATTACCATTACTTGCTCTGGAGACAATACGGTGGGGTACTTATTACCACAGAAGTGTACGATCCACTGACTAATGCAAAGAAAACACCCCGAGCCTCGTACGACGAAATGGTCAACTTTATTATAGCTGAAGCCACGCTGGCACAATCGTATCTGGAGGATGTTACTTATTTAGCTGAGGACAAAGGGCGAATTACCTGTGGTGCAGCCATGATGCTCAAAGCTAAAACCTATATGTGGGCTGCCGGTGCGCATTTCCAGAATCAGGAGAAATCGTATTTGGGCTTTACCACCGATCGCTCTGCCGAGATGCTGGAAAAAGCCAGATTGACCTACGACGAACTAATGAAACTGGATTACTCGCTTGTGCCTATCACGGGAACTACTCAAAGTGATATTGTAAAAGGTTATCGCGCTATTTTTCTTACAAAGAACAGTCAGGAATCCATATTGGAAGTACAGCACTCTAACGATGGAAATTACAGCACTGGCTTTGGTCATAAACTGGATAGAGAAGCTGCATCTCCTTATTTTGGAGGAGTAACGGCAGCTTATACACCTACGCAAAATCATGTGGATGAATATGGTATGCAAAAAGGATATACTTACAATGCTCAAGATCCGTATAAAAATCGTGACTATCGATTTTATGCCAATATACTTTACGACAGTTGTACGTATCGTGGGCATGTGATGGAGATTCATTATAATAAAGTGAACGGAGTAGAAAAGGCGGCTGTAGACTTAACTCCATATGGCGAATCGGCTACCGCAGCTGTAACTAAAACAGGATATTATTTGGGGAAATTTGTAGACGAAGCGCAATCCATTGACAATAATGAGACAACTGCCAGCAAGCAAAATTACATTATTTGGCGTTATGCCGAAGTATTGATTGATTATGCCGAAATAGATTTCAAACAGGGTCGATTAGGAGATGCTCTCGACAAAGTGAATCAAATACGTCGTCGGGCCCACATGTACGACCTCGATGCCATAAGTTGGGAGGCTATTCTGAATGAACGAAGGGTAGAAATGGCTTTTGAAGAAACAACGTATTGGGATTTGTTGCGATACAATATGGCTTCACAAAAAATGAGTGGAGCTACTAATCCTGTAAAAGCCATGAAAATTGTGAAACAAGATGGTAAACCAACTACTTATACTGTTAGCAATATGGATAAATATCCTTCAAGGGTACGTTTGTATAGAGATTTTCAGTATTACTACCCTATCCCATGGGATGAAATACGCTATCAGAACATCGAACAAAATCCGGAATGGGTGGAGTAAATAGAAACAAAAAAATATACATATACTTATAAAAAAAGAAAAACAATGAATAAATTTTATGCAACAGCGCTGATTTTGATGCTGGCAGTAGGTGCCACCAAAGCGCAAACTAATTTGTTTGATCCGGCAGATGTAGATGCAAATGGCTGGATTTGGTTTGATACGCAAGCTAAAATTGATAAATATATTGGGCAGTCGGACAACGAAAACGCGAAGTACAATGAAAATGGAAAAATTATTCAAATGGTGTCGGCCGGTTTTGGCGATTATGTTGATACGGAAGTATCGCCCGATTTTAAAGGAACCGGAACTGATGGTGTCCTCGAAACAACAGGTGCTCATGTAGGTGCAATAAAAACAGCTCCTTCGTCAGCTAATATGACTGCCAATGGAGGAGGATTTATTGTAAAAATGCCATCGTGTATTTCATTTAATGTATGTGTGTCCGCTGATAGTAAGATGTATGTACGTTTATTAGGTACTACAGTCGCAGATAAAATCACGAGCGACTATACCATTGCTTCAGCTAAGTTTACTACGGTATTCAGACCACTTGCTTCAGCGGGAATTTTCACATGGTCGGATATGGAACAACTAAATACTGGTTTTGAACCCATATTTAAACTGGCTTCAACATCTACTATGTATGCTTATTTTCAGAGCTTGACTAAAAACAATATTTATATTCATGGAATGAAGATACTTACTGCGCAACCTTCGGGAGTAAACGATGTAAATGTCGATACTCAAAAAGTATTGTTCGATGGAAAAAATATTCTGTTGTTGGATAAAGCCAGCATAAAACTCTATAATGCTCAAGGTAATTTGATGCGTGAGACGGTAAACAGTTCTTTGTCGGTGGTAGATATAACCAAAGGAGTTTATATTGCTCATGTAACTTTTGCTGGAAATCAGAATATTACAAAGAAAATTATCATCCGATAAAATCATTTCCGAATGAAAAAAATCTGGATAAATACGCTCCTGCTTTTGTGGGGGATGGTTGGTTTATTGTCTGCTCAGCAAAACAAAGGGACGCTTTCGAATCTGGTATGTTTGGTGCGCTTTGCCGACGAAGATGCTTCTGTATTCGAAAAAACAGCTACAGCTTATGAATCTCTGTTCAATGCAGAAGGAAATGCTGATGTTTCCATTTACAATTACTTTAGGCAGGCATCATACAATCAGCTTAGTTGGAAAAGTCACTTTTATCCCGCTATTACAGGTACACAGATCATTTCATTTCAGGCCTCGCATACTCGCAGCTATTATTTGCATAGCTCCAGCATTAATACCGATGGATATAACATAGATAATACGGCAGATGCTTTGTTGCGTGAGCAGAATCTGGTGAAGGAAATTGCTGATTATCTCAACGGCATTATTCCGCAGGGGACTAACTTGGATGCTAATGGAGATGGAGTGATTGATAATATATGTATTATTCTGAGTGGAAATTCTGAGCTCAGTGCTAAATATCTTTTATGGCCTCACCGTTCTACTCTTTACCTTAAAAGTGCAACTATAGCTGGCAAAACGGTAAACGAATATATTGTGCTTTTTGAAGGTGGTAACGGTTGGAATTCGTTGAACCCGATTCCATTGAATGCAGGTGTGTTGTGCCACGAAATGTCGCATACGCTGGGTACGCGAGACTTATATCACACTGCCAAGGGATTAAATCCTGTTGGAGTCTGGGATTTGATGTCCGATAATCAGCTCGTACCTCAAGGTATGTCGGCTTATACCAAATACAAGTATTGCAAATGGATTGACAGTATCCCAGAGCTGAGAATGCCGGGCACTTATGCTTTATATCCGGTAGGTGGAACTGGTCGGGACAAAATTGCATATAAAATAAAATTGGCTGGTTCCAATGAGTATTTTGTGCTCGAATACCGACGAAATCTTCCACCATTCGAGGCTAGCCTGCCAGGTTCGGGGTTACTCGTCTATCGCATTAATCCAAACTTTACAGGCAACGAAGCGTATGATGGCTCGTCAAAATTCGACGAACAGTACCTTTTCCGCCCAAGTGGAACTGTAACTGCTGATGGAAATA
>Ga0209800_10001716_pt1 | contig 21518 bp, 21 predicted proteins | sample Higcelweek8metaG_FD_187174 | JGI IMG/M metagenome (GOLD analysis project Ga0209800, IMG submission 187174) | Freshwater pond sediment microbial communities from the University of Edinburgh, under environmental carbon perturbations - High... | ecosystem: Environmental > Aquatic > Freshwater >...
GCCTTAATACACTGCAATTGTTCATGGACGAATACAAGTTTAATTTTGGCAACTCCACAATTTATCAACGGTCGGGGGACAATGAATTCTACAAGGTAAGCAGCAGCATTGCCTCCGCCGGCATCGAAAACAAGATCGACATCAAGTGGTCCGATCAACTGTCAGCCAATGGAGGTATTGCCCTGAAAACCTATTCGTTTTCACCATTTCATATCGCCCTTATCGATACGTCTTTTCTTCTGCCAAAGCCCGTAGTGCGTCAATTCGAAAGCGCTGTGTTTGCTCAGGCCAATTACCTGATAAAGCCAGGACAAACCCTTGATGCAGGATTGCGCTTTTCAGGTTTCGGAAATGCAGATGCACCGTTTTTCTCGCTCGAACCCCGCTTTTCATATCACGGTGTGTTTAGCAACGATTTTTCGATAAGTGCATCGGCAAGCAGAATGACGCAGAACATCCATCGCATTGCCAATCCAGGGATGGGAATTCCCCTTGAATTATTTCAACCTTCTGACAGTTTTCTTCAGCCCGAAAAATCGTGGGTATTTTCGCTGGGAGCAGCCAAGGATTTTACAATGGGAAAAAGGCAAATGTCGGTAAAAGCAGATGTCTGGTACAAGAGAATGTGGAATCTGGTGGATTTTAAAGATGGATTTGATGCCATTACAATCCTTACGTCCAAAAATTTTTCTTCCGATAACAATGCCTTGTATCTTACGCAGGGAAATGGCAAAGCTTACGGAATTGATATTTCGGGGATTTATACTTACAACAACTTAAAACTTTCGGCCGATTATACGCTTATGCAGGCGCGCAACCGTTTTGATGAACTGAACAATGGACAATGGTTTGCCGCCTCTACCGATATAACACATTCGGTAAGTTTAACTTCGGAAGTAAAGCTCAAAAAGAACTGGATATTTACAGCCACATGGCAATTGCGTTCGGGCAGACCGGTGACATTGCCTACAGCCATTTACGCTGTCTCCGACATTGATCTCGGCTCAGGACTTGTAACATTTTTAAAGAATGATGCCGACATTTACCATCAGAATTTTCAATTCGTAGAAACCGGGCGCAACAATACACGCATGCGCCCTTTCCATAAATTGGACATTGCCCTTAACCATACCTATCTGTTCAAAAAGAAATATACAGCCCATCTATCGTTGGGGTTGTACAATGTATATAACAGAGCTAACCCCGCTTATTATTTTATAAGCAAGGAAAAAACAAAAGATGGACAATACTATCCGGTGCTGAAATCAATTTCGATGTTCCCGATACTGCCATCCTTTTCGTGGAGCGTGAAGTTTTGAAAGTTTCGGATTTCGGGAGGCAAAGGTGCAGGCAAAGGCGCAGGCAAAGGTTTCTTGTCTAAAGTATAAAGTATAGAGACGACCTCGTTTGCAACGAGGGGTAAATGGTTGAGCGTTTTCAATGCAAAAAAGATAGTTTTGTAAATAAAAACCGTAATATATCATAGAAGGATTACATATCTCTTTGTTATAAACAAATAACAATAAATCCCTCGTTGCAAAAGAGGAGGAGTCTGAGTTAACTAAACTCATCTTTTCAAAGGTTCTCAATACTGTTTTAGTAAGAATTTAAAACACAATAAGTTCACATTCTTACACTTGAAAAGTTTTTTAATATAGGATTAAAAGATTTCCTTTCTGCATACTATATACCAAAATTTCTGAGACGGTTTGTCACCCGAATTATTAACAGGTTCGCTTATTTCCTCAGTAGACAACAACCCATAATTACCAAAATCTAATTGAATTGAATCTAAGTCATAAAAAAACAGATTCAGTCCAGACCATGGTTCAAAAGTATCTTTTTCAATTTCAGCACCTTGACCATATCTAAAATCCTGCTTCGAGATTGTAACAAAAACCATATATCCATTAGGTCGAAGTTGATTATAGCAATCTTTAATCAATTTTGTTCGTTCATCTTTTCTTAGCAAATGTATTAAGGAATAACTGAATATCCCGTCATATAATTCTTGGTCAAATGGCATCGAATTGACTGAACCATTATATACTTTCACAGTATCTCCGAAGTGCTTTTGTGCGATATCAACAGCCGTTTCTGAAATCTCAATTCCGGTTATTTTGAATTCATTATCTGCAAAAATCTTAGCATTTCTACCGTATCCAAATCCAGGAATTAATATATTTTTAATTCCTTTCTTAATAAATAATTCCAGAGTATCAACCGCTGAATCAGCAGGTTCCCAACCCCACATTTCTTTACGCTCTCTAAAACTTGCTTCCCAAAATTCAGTCATATTATTTGTTTGATTATTATATTCGTTTAAATTTTATATGAATTCACAGTCTTTTTTATTTTTTTGCAGCGCCGCCTAATTGAGTCACACCATGGAGTTTGGCTACGCCGATTTTCAATTCACCATCGCGTTCCAACGGAACCCTCTAAATCATTCGGGGCAAGCTGTGCTTGAAAGTTTCCCTTCAAACAGCTCTTTATGTTATAAATTAACCCGACATCTCCTTGCTGCGTCGCAGATGTATCGGGTGTCGTTCCGACCGCTGGAAGCATAAGTATTACCAGCAGTTGCTATTTTTATTCAAAAGATAGTTCATTTTTATTTTCTTCTTTTTTTAAAATTATCTTTTTAGATGTAAAACTATCATTGACTTCATGTGGATATTTATAAATTTTCACCTTTAATATCCCATCTTCTACATATAGTTGAAAATCTTTTTCCATTCGCATTGCAAGTTGATAATTTTCATTTGTTACAACATTATAACCTAAGATTTCTTCACTTATAATTCCAGAACCTATATACCTATTTGTATAGATTTCATAAATACTATCGTTGTCAATATCAGCGATAAAAATATTTTTTGTTGGCATTCCATTAAGGATTGTAAAGACGTTGTTATCTTTTATTAAAATTACAGCATTTATCCAAGCATATTCGACATCAACTTGATATAGCTGTCCTCCAATATTTGACCAAATTTCATTTGTTGTTATTTCAATTAACTTTATAGCCGAATTTATATCACCTTTAGTTCCATCTTTTTTAAATTTATTTACGATGAGATTTTTTGCTTCTATTGTATCAATTCCATTTTTCGGAGAAATATAATTTCCATTTATTTCAATTGCTTTTAATGCTATATCTAAAGTATCATTGTTAATTGATTTTAACGTTATTTCTCCAATTGCATATAAACATCTTGGAAAGAGCAATAATATTATTCCTATTATTTGATAGTATTTCTTTAAACTTTTCATTATATTTTTTTGTGTTGAAATTGCCCCTAATTGAATCACGCCATGGACTTTGGCTACGCCGATTTTCAATTCACAATCGCGTTCTCACGGAACCCCCGAAATCATTCGGGGCAAGCTGTGCCTGAAAGTTTCCCTTCATACAGCTCTTTTATGTTATAAATTAACCCGACATCTCCTTGCTGCGTCGTCTCGACCGCAGGAAGCATAAGTATTAGCGGTTTGTTGTTTTCTTTAGTCGTTCGTTATGACAAACGAGTACATTTTTCTTTTCGCCATGCCAGTAATGAAATCCATTTCCCTGACAGTTTTTATAATCCTCACATTCGGCGCACTTTCCTGTTTTCGTCCAACTTCTGTCTCTGAATAATTCGTATTTTGTCTGCCAAACTGAAAAAAAGTTGTCTTTGTAGATATTCCCTTGTGCAAATGTTCGGTCAATGTTAGGACAAGCCGAAATTGAGCCGTCAATTAATATCGAGCCAATATTTATACCTGCACGACAAAAGAAATTCGAGTCACGTACTTTAGATTCGTATTTGCCAACAAAGCCTTCACAACTGAATTTTACGTCAATATCTTTTCTTGTTCTTGATTCGCTGATAAAATTCATCAACTCTATAAACTGATTGTCGGTCAAAAACATTTCATCATCTTCTTTTGCTCTTCCAATGGGAACAATTGTAAATAGTCGCCATGCCTTTACTCCTTTCTGAATCAGATATTTTCGTATTTCTTCAAGTTCATGAAAGTTACGTTTATTTACGCACGTCACCACATCAAAGTTCAGTCGAGAAGAACTTGCAGCAAGTCCAATCGCAATATCAACCCGTTCAAAACTCTTGTCATTATTCCTTAGCCAGTTATGCGAGCTTTCTAAACCATCAACACTTATTGTAAGTGCTCCAAGTCCGGCATTCAGCAAAGATATGTGTTTCTCGTTGTCATACAAATAACCATTGGAAACCATACTCCAACGCATGCCACGTTTTCTGATTTCCCGACCGCAAAGTTCAATGTCTTTTCGTAAAAGAGGTTCTCCTCCGGTCAGTACTACTGTGAAGTGTTCACACGGAGATTCAATCGTATCAAGTGCTTTCAGAAAGTCATCAAGAGGCATGTCTTTATAAAAACTATCTTTCGAACAATCACTTCCACAATGTCTGCAATTCAGATTACACCTTGTCGTACATTCCCAAAACAGATAATTGAGTTCATGGTGCTTTGTTTCCGATTTTTTGAATTCTCTAAACAAAACTTGTTTTAGCTTTGTAACCATTTACTTTTTTTCTAATTCAATATTCAAATAAACTTTAGGTTGCTTGCTCTGAAGTACCGAGTCTTTGATTATGATCAATGTGTCTTTATTGGAAAACCAGCTATTCTGGGTAGAGTCTATGTCTGTAAATTTGATATTTACATTTTGAAATATTCCGGTGTAAAATGAGAACTTCCCATTTTCATCGGTCTTCGCATATTCTACACTTTCGGAAACCGAAACCTTAATTCCTTTGATAGGAAGGCCTGATATTTTAGATGTCACCTGTCCTTCAATTAATAAATCATTCCCAAAGTCTTGTGGAGTACCATAGCAAGCTTGAAACACAAATGCAACTGAGGTTAAACAGAGTCCTCCAATAATTTTTCTTTTCCAGTCTCTTTTCATAATTTTTATTCTATTTAGTTGTACAATGTTGGTTATTTATTTACAATAACCGTTTGCAATCAATTGTATTTTACCATTTGTAGAACAACCCACCATCAAACTCAAACTTCTCAAACGCGTGTTGTACGCCTTTTACATTTTCGGTAGACGAAGATTCCATTGTCCATTCGTTTTGTGTTATTTTGTAATTAATTGATCGCTTTGCCCATAGCCACGATGTTTGAAATAGAAATCCGATTGCTTTGCTATCAAATTTGAGAATATCAATCTCTAAAGAGGCTTCGGGGTTTATAAAAACGGTTGTTGATGGAGTAAAACGATAGTTAAGCACTGTTTGGTAGTAACTGTTTTTATCTCTCAGGAAAATAGAGGTTTTAAATGGAGATATAAACATAAGTCCGGCATGAACTCCTAATTTTAAATGAAGTGAGCCAAGGTTTAAGGGCGATACTGCACCAATTGAAACTGTGTGGTCGTGCAAATTCCATTGCGGATATTGTTCAGTAATAATCTGAGTGTACATATTACGATAAATCAAACTCTTTTGAAAATATTCCTCGTAGTTATTGAGCAATTGCGGATAGACATAATAGCTTAGTGCTAAGCCCAGATATGGCTTAGGATAATAAGTGCCTCTTAAGTAAAAAGTATTAGGAGTGAAACCTGGATCCACAGTAAAACGCAAATCGGTTTCGATTAATTCATTCCATTTTTTATAGTAGCTAAATCCCAGATATTCATAAATTGCTTTGTAATTAGTTTTGTCCCAGTCTTCGCTCAAATAATAGTCAAAAAAATCAATATTATCAGAGCTATTCAAAGGTGGTTGGTCAAAATTTCTAACGCCAAACCAAATAGCAAATTTGCTGTCGGGTTTTTCTGTTTTTTGGCTAATTGCAGTTGCAGAAAAACTGATTCCTAGTATCAAGATGCAAATTATACGATTATTCATCATTAGTGTTTTGTGAATTTTAAAGATGTGATTTGTCGTTTACGCCAGTTGCAGTTAATTGCAGTTCGTTTGTGAAAGCTGATAGCATTCGTCCATCTGATAGTTCAATATTGACTACGAATTGTGCTTTGGTGTTTTCAATATTCAGTTTGCAAAAGAAACTCATATCAATGGTTGGTCCACCAATAATAACATCTCTGTTAATAAGCGGATATAGTTTGTCTATTGGAGTGTAGAGTTGCGATTCTGACGGAATGGCTACAAAGTATTTTGTAACATCGGTATTTGCCGCAATTTGTTCAGACATTTTGAGTAAACTGAAAATTCTGATATCTACAATTTGTTGTTCGGGTTTAAAAAGTTGATAGCAGTCGCAGGTAGTTGCAGAAGCTGCACTAAAACCCCAGTTTGCGTTATTACATGCATAATATTCAATGTAAGTATCAATTGTAGAATCAGCAACAACGACTTTGAAAGCAACTTTTGAACTAGACATAGCATCTGTTTCGTTGTAAATAACATCTCCATAATCCCCGGCAGTACATAGATTTTTTATGGTTATCTCATTGAGCTGCATGGGAGTAGTTTCATCGCTACAACGACAGCAGCTAACAAATAATCTGACGATAAAAATCAGAAAAAGAATAAACATAATTTTTTTCATAAGCAATGTGTTTTGGTTTAAAGATGCAAAAGTAATAATGTTTGTTGCATGTAGGAGTATACGTTTTATGAATATAAAAATATTTTCATACTGTATTTTAAATATGAGTCTTTTTTTTTGATAATTCAAAAAATGTAATGTATTTCTATTTATTTGTCATTTTTCGTGGTAAATATCATCTTTGCAGTAGCTTTTTGCGGACAAACTGCAAAATCGTGTGCTTGAATACCACGTAAAAAACAAGAGTAAATGAAAAAACAAGTGTCAGTCACCTTTATGGTGCCGGGGATGCTGTTCACGGTATGCCCCTCGTTCTACCGGATATCCTCAATCAATGTATAAAGCTTTGCAGATGTCTGAGCAGAACCAACCCCAACAACCTACGCCAACTCTAGCCATTTAAAGAATATCCGGCAGGACAGGGGAAGTAGCAGTAGGTGCAACTATCGCTTATTCTATAACAGCCTGACCACGGTTTCCAATTCATATTATTCTGCAGCCAAAGGGGTGAAAAACTCGATTAGATTTTCTTCCGGGTCTCTCAGGTGTACCACTCTCATTCCCCAGTCGGGCATATCGGTAGGTTCATTGATAAAGCGAATATTTTTTTTTGAAAATGCCTGGTAAATGTCATCTACATTCTCTACTTCAAACGATACCATCATTTTCTCTCGGCAATCTATTGGCTGAGTTTTGTCACTATTACCAACAGAAGGTGCCATATAATCTGAAACAAACAGGGCAAAACCTTCTATTCCTTCTGCAACTTTGAAGGAAGCATAACATCCATTTTCATCGCCCCAAACAGGTACGAATCCAAGTTTTTCTGTATAAAACTTAAAACATTTCTTGTAGTCCTTGACTAATAATCTTACATTACTGAATTTCATAAATAGCCTCCAATTTGAATTTATTTTTTTGTTTGAATTTCATTTTTTTACATCCCTATCCAAGAGAATTTTTGCTTGCAGCCTAAAGTTTGACAATATGGCCAGCAAGGGATTGCGTAGTACTTTCCTGTCAAACCACTACGCTGTTTGAGCGGGCTACAAACCTTGATATTTACCACATTGCCTGCCATTACTTATACAAAATGTTAGCCATAGTGCTTTTTATTTTTTAATCACTTCGTATCTAACCCATATTGCTCCACTATTAAACACATGTGATTCAATATATCTCAATCTGTTTGGCAAAATTTCAGGGACCTCAATGTCTGGTGAGTTAAACAGAATAGGTGTTTGAAAACCACCATATATCGAAGGACTAAAAAGTATATTGATTTCATCCAGTAAATTCTCACGTATCAATGCTCCGGCAAGTTTTCCACCAGAAGCAGTTAAAATACATCTTACATTTAAGATGTTATAAAGCTTGTCAAATGACTCAGTCAAATTAACCCTTTCCTGGCCAGTTATTAGATATGGAATCTCTTCCTTTTGCAAAAAAGCCAAATATTCTTGAGGTGCATTATAACTAGTCAAATGAATCATATATGTTTCAGGATTATCATTGAATGCTTTATAGCCATTACGAAATCTACCACGTCCATCAACAACAGATGTCCATGTCCTCCGACCTTTTCGATTGATAATTCTCTCAGGTAAGTAATCCTGATACAATAACTCTTTATCTCCTGTGTATTCAGGCAATTCTTTTATCTTATCAGTCTCTGAAATCAACATATTGCTTCCTTCTAAATAGAAATCAATATCATGCAAAGATTTTACTTTTCCATTGAAATATTCCCAGTCTTCATCCCTTAAAATAAAAGGCTTTAATGAATCATCAATAGGTGAAAACATAGTAGAATTTGGCATAAATGAAATTCTACCATCAATCGATGAGGTTACTTGTAATATCACTTTGGGTCTATTCATATTTCTGCTGTGTCTTTTTTTTTTGCATTACACCTAATCGAGTCACGCCATAGAGTTTGGCTACGCCGATTTTCAATTCACCATCGCGTTCTCAGAGAACCCCCGAATTCATTCGGGGTAAGTTGTGCCTGAAAGTTTCCCTTCACACGGCTCTTTACGTTATTAATTAACCCGACACTTCCTTGCAGCGTCGTCCCGACCGCAGGAAGCTTAAGTGTTAGGGCACGTATTTTTTTATTAATCTCCATTTCTCATCTCGTCTGTCTAGACCTAAAAATCCATTTTTCACACTCCAATAAAATCGTTCAGCATAGTTGTCTCTTTCTCCGTAAGAACCATCTGATTCAAATACTTTGACATCATTATAACTTAAGCCATTTATTCTAAGTTTGGTTAGGGGTATTTTGTCAAATTCTGATTTCCCAAATGAGTATTTTCCGTAGTACCAAGACCTTTTCATTGCAATGTCAAATGTAATTGAAGTTCCGTCTTCAAGAGCCACTAGTTCAATCAGAGAATTTCCTTCTAGATATCTATCGTAATTAGGGTCAGTTCGCTTGTCCCTTACTCTATAGATTTCATGTTTATCTGGAAATAATTCAAAGTCTCCCAAAGGTGTTGAATAGTTTTCGATTCCTTCAAGAAAAATTGTATCTCTGTCATGTTTGTCTGATTCGAAAATCATAATTTCATTTCCACGGTATGGTACAATGTCTAAGTCCTTTTTAGCAATCTTATAATTTCCTCCACAACTGAAGAGAGATATTGAAGTCATTATGAATATTAGCTGTCTCATAAGTTTTTTTTCAACATGTGCACGACCGAGGCGTGTGTTATGCGGTCGTAGTTTGGTTGTATATATTTGTTATTCTTTTCGCTTATACAGTAATGTAATGATTGTAAATTAATTCTAACTTTGTTTAACTGAAATAATCGTCGATTATTTTTAGTTCGAAGTAGTTATTTTGTACTTCTCTTCTTGTTGATTTATTTTATTACGTCTTTTAGTCATTCATTACTTTCTTGTCTTGTCGAAATGCGATTTTAACCAAGTGTGTATAGTGCGTTTTATTTTTACTGTTTGTTTTTATGAAACTTTTTTGATTACCTGATTCATACGAGCTGATAAAGTTCCAGTAACCTCTATCGTCTCTATGTCGAAATCCCAAATCCATTCATTCAATATTTCATTTACTTGTTGCCTAAGTTCTGATAATTCAAATTCTGGACAGGATATTAAATCTGGATTCTCAATGGGCACAAATACCAAAAGATCAATTTCTTTAATTATGTTTTGAACTTTGTGATAAAAAGGCTCAATATTTTCAGATTCACTGATAGCTTGGATATATGCCAATAAATCAATTGGACATCTGTCAAAAATGACATTGTCTTCACTCAATGAGATTTGTTTTATTGAATATTCAAGTTGTTCTATAAAATCATCAATATTGGGTGTTTCATAAAATATATGTCCAAGCTCCTCTAATTCGTAATAAGGCTCAGGTCGAAGTGTATAATTACTAAAATACTCAAGTAATTTTTCTGCTAACGTTGTTTTACCAACTCTATGTGCTCCTGTTATTGCTATTTTCATTTTAAATGCTTAGTTAATCAAAAAAGTCCAATTCGTCCTTAGAAAATCTGCGAGGAATTGTCCGCAAAGTCTGTCTCTTTTTATTTTTTACTATGCCGCATAGCGACCGAGACGTATGTTAGGGGCTAGGCGGTTAATCATGATTATTGATTCACTTTCTATTGTTTATTTGATATATCATTATAACTTCAGTGTCTTTCTTTAGTAATAGCTGTCTGTTTTCGATTGAAAAGTTGTCTACAATAGCCAATGAATTCATTATTATATCTTCAATGTTATCATCTGGTCCACAGCCTTTTCTTGTCATCATGGTATTCCCAAATTTAATATTATTTCCTATTTTCGTATATTGTCCAAAAAAGCTATTACAAAATGCAAAACCACTAAAGTTTCCATTATTTGAAATTTTTAAAGTCGAGTTATTATTTCTTATAGGAAAAGATAAATTCTCAAAAGCACTTGTTTTAATAGACAACAAGCTACATTCAATATAATGAATGGTCTCATTTGCATTAAGTTCTTCATTTTCATTAGCAACATTGTTTATGTTCTCTTGAGTGCTTGTGCTTGTATACAGATATGAAGAACAGCTGACTAAAGTTACTAATAGTCCACAAGTAAATAAAACAATAAGTATCTCTTTTCTCATATTTGTTTTTTCTTGTTATTTCAAAAAAGCATTTCACTAACAATTTGATTCTTTTTGAACCGCTTAAATCTTGTCCCAAATACGCAAACTTTCTAAAAAATGGCAAAGCTTTTTTCTTTATCTATCGTGACTACAAAATTAGTCTATTGAAAAATCGCCTTAGTCGTTTTAGAAAATTTAGTTATTTCAACTATAATCTGTTTTTTTCTTTTTCTTCCGATAGCCCCTAACAAGAGTCTGCGCAAAAACTCCCTGTATCATTTGTATATTCGGATACCTGACTGAGAAAAAATTCATCTGCGTAATTCTCAGCCATTCCATTTTAGTTTTTGCACAGTCTGACGACCGAGGCTATGGGCATTTGGCGGTTTGCGGGAGCATTCGCTGTCGTGAAACGACAAGGTGAATCGAAGATCAGCGAAGCTAATGCGGGCGCAAAACCCGCTAAATGCACAGCTTGTCCCGATTTATCGGGGTCAGCTAGCCAATGCGCATAGCGTGTGTTATGGGGTCGTTTTTTTTATGGTTGAATTATTGCATGTGGTATTTTATCAAATTTTTTATTAATTAATTCATCTACTAATTCTGTATTTAATAAGATTTTTCGAGAAAACTCTTCAAAGAATTTGTCATTATTTATGATTGCCATTTTCTCAAAATTTCTCAACCTAACTAATGTGCTTTTAGCGCTATTCTTAAAGACATACGACAAATACAGAAAGAGAATCGCAAAAAAGAATACTAAAACAAATTGAATTCCGATATTAAATTTTAGAAAAAAATAAATATGAGTATAATAATCAATTTCAGTATATATCAAAATTAGTTTCAAAAGAAAAGCACTTGGTAATAAAAGAGAGTATAAAAAAAATAAGCGACTTAATGAATAAATAAATCTTGATTGTTGGTCGAGATCATGGATTCTTTTGATTAATGCATCTGACCTCTCATCTATTCGTAAAAATAAATCATAAATTGGTCTAGAAATCTTACTTGAGATTTCAATGTTTTGTATTGTTTTGTTTATTATCAATTCTACTGCACTAATAACCGATTCCGTTTCTTCTTTATAAAATTTGACTTTAGTTAAACGAATAAAAGGCAATACAATTAGCCCTAACAGTAGTGATAGCAAATAACCGTTAAAGTTTAAAAATATATTCAAATAATCAGGAACACATATTAATACAAAAAGATATGATAAACCTAATCCAATAATTAAAATATTAGCAATACTACCTTTTGTTAAATCTATATTCATATTTTTTTTTCTAAAATGCCACCTAACGTCTGAGACTATGCGCATCTGCGGTTTGCGGGAGCTTTCACTTTCGCAAAGCGAAAAAGTGAGTGCGGGAGTAAATACTGCTAAGTGCATGTCAGCCAGCAGGTGAGCTAAGAGCGTGTGTTATGCCATCGTTATTTTATTCATCAATTTCAAAGTCTTCGAATACTGAAATAATATCTATGCTATATTGTTCAAATAAGGCTTTTAATTTAGATAAGTCGTAAAATTTGACATTTATAATGTTTGTCTTTTTGATTTCTTTTAAATATGTATAAAAATGATTACTAATATGCCTTGACATGTCATCTTCTGGTGTTTTCTCAATAATTACACTTAACATGTCAAATAATTTTTTTAGCTCATTGTTTGAAGGAAGTATTTGGTTTTTCCTCAGAAAATTAACTTTTTCGTATAAATAACAATGTGTTGAAAAAGCTTTTACTTGAAACTCTTCTCTATTATTTATCAATGCAAGAATCAAATTTTCACCTTCCTCAAAATATGGCAAAGCCATTTCTTTGTCAGATATAGAATTTGCTTGTTTTAAAAAGTTTCTAGCTACTGCATTTTGAACCATATACGAATTTGGACTTAATGATTCGGCTTGTCTAAAATGATTTAGAGCTTTGTCAAATTCTTCATCTATTTGCTCTGCAATACCAACCTGTAGCCAATAATTATAATTGTCATTGTAGAATGGTTGTATTTCAAACAATAGATTCTTAATCTCTCTTGTTTTAAGTTCTAATCTTTTTCTTAACAACTTTTCTTTCATTAATGTAGCTTGAATCTCATTCCAATACGAATGAGAATCTTCAGTAACTTGTGGAGAAATTGTTACTAAAATATTTTTTACTATTCCAATGATTTCGTGATTGGTTAGTTTTCTTCTAATTGTTTTGGCCAAAAATAAATTTCGTAGTTCAATTCCATTATATTCATTGAACTTGACAAAATCTTCTACATTATTCAAAGCAGACTTAATTTGACCAGGATAGATTAGATTTAATAATTCTATTGGATAATAAGATAAATCTAAAATTTGAAATACAGTTAGACCTATTAAAATATCTTTTCCTATTTCTAGATGACTAAATGATTTTTCAAGATTATCTTGAAATCTCTTATAAAATCCTTGTCCATAAGTTATTTTGAAAAGAACATTTGATATATCATTGCCAAACTTTATTTTCTCGACTCTGGATTCCTTTGAGTATTTCTTTAATTGACCTAAGTATCCTTTTACATCTAATTTCCTTTCAATTTCTACTGATAATTGATCATCAATTGAAGGGTCGATATGATGTTCATAAAAATCTTCAGTTATTAAATTATATTTTTTTCTACTATGAAAAAATGGTCTAGAAGCTGTCAGAATCAACAATTCCTTGTCTCTTGGAAAGTTTTTCATTAATGATTTTAGAGCACCATAATAATAACTTCCGTTATCAATAATCAAACAAAATTTATCATTATCACTATCTCGTGCATATTTCACAAGCGAAAAGGAATCAAATCTTCTCCCAAAGAATTCTAATACTTCAAAACCTTCTTTGAATAGTTCATGACCAAGCCTCTTTAAATATACTGATTTCCCAGTCATTGTTTTGCCAACTAAGCAAAATGTTGATTGATTGATTTTGTATTTTTGTAGGTATTGACGGAATGTACTAAAGTCATCAGAGACTTTTAAATTAATGAAATCCCAATCATAAAAAATATCTAACCATTTTGGTTCGAAACCTAAAAAAAGATTACTTCTGTAATTTTTGAAACCAGAATATTTTTTTTGATTTAAATTGTAATTATAAAATCCGTCTAGAAATACTTTTTTATTTGCCGGCAGTTTAGCTGAAGAAGCTTGTAGTATTTCAGTTTCAATAAAATTAGCGAATTGTTCAGTCGTCCACTCAATTATTTTACCACCAATTCCTTTTATCTTTGTTTTGAAGATAATTGAAGGTTTCGGATTTATGAAGAATAATCTTCCTTTAGAGGATATACCTCCACTTGTTTCATAAAGTTTTAAATAATAATCAAGATTGACTTCGCTATAATCAGTACCAACAAAAATAAAATCTCCAAATTGAATGTCTTGACCAAATTGATTAAAACGATAATCTTGGGACTTTAGCATTGAATCAATGTAATCATTAGCACTAAAAACAAATTTGCCAGATGGATTTCTTACACAACCATGTAGCTTAATATATTCAATTTTACCACTAGTATTAATAAGCTTAGGTCTATTTAGATTTTGAACATTAATCTTATTCGGAGGAAATGAATTCTCAATAATATCATCTATGTTCGTAGTGTATATTTTTTTCCATTGATATTTTGAGAATATAACGTGAAAAGGTTTCGGTTTACAATCAGCATAAATTTCAACTAAGAAATCTTCTAAATGTTTATCTGTCCTTTCATGGATACAGTATTGACATAGGTCTGACAAAGAACTTTTAATTAACTCCTCAAATTCAGGTGACTTTTCCTGTATCTTTAATAGTTTCTCAAGTATTTCTTTTTTTAATTGATATCCATCGGGCAATGAATCTCCATTCTTAGTCAGTGCAAACTTAGAAAACCCTGATCCAGTAAATAGAATTGGATTATCTCTTAAAAGTAAATTCTTTAATTCCTTAATGATTTCTTCCATATGTAGTATTTTTTTTATTTTTTATAATGGGGCCTAACGACCGAGGCTATGGGCACGGGCGGTTTGCGGGCGTATTCGCTGGTCGCACAGCGACAAAGTGAATGCGGGCGCAAAACCTACTAAGTGCACGTCAGCCAGCCTGTGAACATAGAGCGTGTGTTATGGGGTGTTATTTAATTGCAAATCAATATAAATTCCTAATTCAACATATGAGAAACTTATAGTTTTTCAATCTCCATTTTTTTGTATTTGTCTGTAAAATCTCACTTAAAGAAATATTCATTTTTTACTTTAATTGAACAATATTATCAATATTTACTAATGATCTTCCCATTTCGTTGGATTTAAATATTGAGTCTGTAACATGATCTAATAGGTTATTTACGATTTCCTTTGTGAAACTCATTTCCGATTCATTTTTTCTTAACAAATTCACATCTATATATTCGCCTACATGATCACTAATTATTTCTTTGATTGAAGAATCGAGAAAATAGGTTAAGGCAAAACCTAAAACTTGACCAATGTCTTTTAATCTCAATTTTGGTTCATTGTTAATAATCTCGGCAAGTAATAAAGCTGATTTGTCTTGAATTTTTTTTATTATTTCAATCGATTTTGTATCAAAGATTGATTCTAAATCAGAGTTTTTTTGATTTTCTACGGTTGATAACAAAAGCCAAATCGGGGTCTTGTTGTCAAAATCTGAAACTCTGACTAATGCACATTCATTATAATTTTTTTCTATACCATTTTTTATTAATTTTTTCATTGAAGGCCAAGTATCAAAAACAATATTAATATCGATATTTTCTTTTCTTAGAGCAGAAAAAACATTTTCAATATGAGGCCAACATGTCGCTATATAATATGAGTTTTCATCTTTTGGAATGCAGTACCAAACCATATATTTACTGAATACAGTTTGTTCAAATTCAATATATAAATCAGATTCTCGATAATACAATGCCTCCTCAGATTTATATAATCTTTTCATCTTCAATCCAACATTAGAGTCAATAAAAGGTCTCATTCAATTATTAATTATATAGTCCAACATAGATAAATAAATATCTTCTTCTAAATAACTGTCTAATTCTTCTTCAGTTAGTCCAATTTCCTTAGATAAGACAACAAATAATCTCAGAATATCCGAAGTAAATTCTTTTTTTTCGTCGTCTGTGATTTTTCGGTTTAGAATAGCTGCAACAATTTCTAACTCTTCCCTTGGTTTTGTTTTTATGCTTTCAAAATGCAAAAGTGCCTTATTGGATTTATCGCTCTTGTATTCAGTCAAAACGATCTTCATTAGGTCTGATTCAAAAAAAGATATGTCTGCTAAATATCTTTCAGCAGTCCTTTTGTATGTATTAACTCTCGAAGCAGAATTTCTAATAATTGATGGAGCAAGATATACATTAATAAATAAAGTAGGAATAGAATAAATACTTATCCACTCATTGTCGTTAAATTTTTCTCTGTAATTCATCTTTTCGTTTTGATATTTGGTTGATATTTGTAATATATTAAATGTTTTTTTTATAATACCCCATAACAATTTATATCGGCACCTAGGTGACCTTATATAGACTTTAGTCTTTGGCTTTTATATTGTTTTTCTTTCTACCCCCCAAAGATATGAACTATTTTTTAAATTAACAACTATCTATTAAATGATTATAAAATAGGACGTATTATATGGTAATTTTTTATAATAAATACGGACTTTACTGAAGGTAAAGCCCGTATGGAAGGGAATGTTGAGCTGAATTTAAAATGATAAATTAAATATATGCTGTTTCACACTCAAAAAAAAATGTTGCAAGTAAAGCTGCTTCATCTTCCATTTCATATAGTCATTTTTAGTCATTTTTAGCATGTCGACACATAAATACAGCTTTATTTGCAAAATATTTTAAACTTTTATTTTTCGTATTCAACTATTTGTTTATTTTTGCATCCGACTTTCAACATGTTTGTTATCTTATGTTTACCTTAGTACCTACACCTGATTTGCAACAACTGTATTTTGGCAGGAAGCATTGAACTGTTGAAGCGTTGAATTGTGGAACGTGCCTGTGCCTCCTGTTACCCGAAACGCGAAACTATCTTATAACCTACTATATTTTATGGAAACAAATTACTTCAATTTATCACCAAGTCTGTTGTACCTGATATTGGCTTTAATTTTGTTTATAAAACGGTCGCCCAACAGAAAAGCGAACAATTTTTTGGCGGTGTTTTTTGTTTTAATGGCCTTATACACCTTGCTTGTTTACCTGCATCTCTATTTTGTAAAAACCGACAAGCTATCCTGCCTCTCCTATTACCTCCCCCTGGATGCAGTAGTAATGACACTGATGAGTCCCTGTTTCTATTGCTACATTTTATCCCTGCTCAATCGCCCGCTGAAACCGACCCGATGGAGCACACTCCTGCATTTAATACCCTTACTTCCCGGCTTGATATTTAATCTGATATTTGCGTTCGAACCTGTGGCCTACCGGGTCGACTGGTTGATACATGATTTTTATGAAGGAAGTACGGTAATGATCGTTATTAATGCAATATTGTATTTGCAGGTTATTTTTTATCTGATCATTAGCTATCGGGCTGTAAGCAAACAACAAAAAGTATCTGTTTATGTCGAGAACAACGGATACAGAACCAATATAACATGGGTAAGAATATTTATAATCGTCAATATCTTTATTGTCTGCCTGTCGTTGCCGATTTGTTTTTTTATACACAACGAACAAACCAATATATTGATAGGGCAAACCGCCATGAATATTGATCTGATTTTTCTGTTTATCCTCACAGCGCTAAGAATTGGCTCCATCGACACCGAAAAAATAGAAGCAAAGAAAACTCCGCATCAAATAAACGAAGCCCGGGCAGCCAGCCAATGGGCAAAGCTCACCACCCACATCGAAACACATAAACCTTACCGGGACGAAAACTGTTCGAAACGCTCGCTATCGGAACAAACCAATATACCCGAACATCAACTCACAACACTACTCAACGATTACGCCGGAGTAACTTTTGCCGACTATATCAACCGGTACAGAATAGAAGAAGCGCTTATTTATCTCGAAGACAAAAGCAAAGAGCGAAAAACGATTGATCTGATAGCCATTGAATGTGGTTTTGGTTCACGAAGTGCGTTTTACAGGGCTTTCGAAAAAAAACACAATACCACGCCTACCGCTTACCGAAAACAACACGATAGAAATCAGAAGGTTTAGAAGTCCATGTTTCTCACACTCATTCTCCCCATCGTTTGCAACGAGGAGGAATAGTCCGTAGGCTTCGGCGTGAGCGTTCGACTGAGCTCACGCCGAAGCCTACGGGGAACTGATTTGTGGTGATTCCTATTTTCTATTGATATACATTCCCTACGGGAAATTATTTATCTATACTCCCCCCCGTTTGCAACGAGGAGGAAAATGGTTGAGCGTTTTCAACGCAAAAAGATAGTTTTTGTAAATCAAAACCCTAATGTGTCATCGAAAGATTACATATCTCTTTGTTACAAACAAATAACCATAAACCCCTCGTTGCAAACGAGGGGGAGTCAGGAAAACGTTGGAAACGCCGGCAGCTGGCAAATACAAAAAAAGATCAGCAACAAGCGATTAAAATTCACAAACTTTAACGTTTTATTCCACGCACTACCGCGCGTCACATACCCAACACATAAATACCATATATTCAACATAATAAGCACGAATATACAACACAAATACATCCCGATCCTCAACCTTATTTTTGTCCTTTTTCAACAAAAATGTCGCGTTTTGCAAAATGAAACATTTTTCTCAATTCCTATTTATAGATTTGAGCCGAAAATGTTGATACAGAAACATTAATATCGATTGAACCTGTTTTACGAATATTGGAGCTATTAAATAAGCTATGCCAGTAAAGGGAAAGCTTTTTTAGAACAGAAATATTCTACTTTAAGAGAAAACGATCTCCCCCAAAGCAGGAAAGATTCAAGCTAAAGCAGGGAAGATTTAAGCTAAAGCGGGAAAGCTTCAAGCTAAAGCGGGGAAGTTTCCTGCTAAAGCGGGGAAGTTTCCAGCTAAAGCAGGAAAGATTCAAGCTAAAGCAGGAAAGTTTCCTGCTAAGGCGGGGAAGTTTCCTGCTAAAGCGGGGAAGTCTCCTGCTAAAGCAGAAAAATTCTATTCCATGTATATCTTGTGCACTTTAAGCTAATTAATATTATTGATATTCAAATACATATTTCTCTAATCAACAATTAATAAATATTTAAAATTAAACATTATGTCTGATTTCATTCCTTTAAGAGATGCCGACTTTAATGTATGGCAGGGAAGTTTAGTAGCGATTATTGAACCAAATCTAATCGCTTGGGGTATTAATGCCGACGATTTTACTGCACTAAAATCAGAGCAAACCACATGGCAAACCACCTATGCCAAGGCAAGTAACAAACAAAACCGTACTTCGGCCGATGTAAGAGCTAAAGACGAAGCCTGTATGCAGTATAAAAAATCAATCCGCGGCTTTGTATCGCAATGGTTAGCCAACAATTCAAAAGTAACCGATGTCGACCGTACGCGCATGGGACTTACCGTAAAAACCGGAACACGCACGCCAACTCCCGTACCTGCTACAAGCCCCGTGGGAATTGTCGATTTTTCGGTACGCTTGCAACACACAATTAGTTATTACGACGAAGCCTCAGCCCACAGCAATGCAAAACCAGCCGGCGTACATGGTTGTGAAATTTACATGAAAGTAGATGGCGAAGCGCCTAAAGATGTATCGGAGTTAACTTATTTGGCTACCGATACCGCCAGCCCCTATGTAGTGAAGTTTGATGGAAACAAAGTCGGCAAAACGGTATACTACTGGCTCCGATGGGTAAATACGCGTAGCGAAGCCGGACCGTGGAGCACTACAGTAAGCGCCATGATAGTAGGCTAATGCCGACAGTATTCATGGGGTGACTTGCGGGTTACCGCGTGATTAAAATAAAAAAAACGGAGTCCGTCAATAAAGCTAAAAGTGAGGGTATGGCTTTGAGCCATACCCTCACTTTGTACAAACCGCGGTATGTTCGACATCTGTTTTTATTAAAAAACAAGATGAAGGTCTGCTCAATTCTGCCTGTTTCTCGCACCTTTTTGATAAATAAAAATAGTTTGTCCTACTTTTTTTCTTGTGTCAGGCTTTAAACCACACATAATCAGCTATGTTTAAAAACGCCTTGTCCTACTTTTTTTTACTTAATATTTTGGGATTTGATTGTTAAGTATATAAATTTACATTCGAGAAATACTATTTTCTGAGAAAGAGGTGGTTAGACAAATAACCAGGCAATAACGCTGTAATATGAAAATAATTTGAAGCTATTACTAAGGCAGGGCAAAAGACCCTGTAAATAAAATAAAAAAAGCGGAGCCGGTCATTATATTGTTTCACGCAACTTAACCGACTTCCGCCTATCACTCACTTAAAAAAGAAAGGGACATTACAAATTTACACAACATTATCTACAGAAAGCAACAAAAATAACTTTAATTATAAATTCTTGACTGGCTTTCGGTCTTTAGCAGAGGATTAAAACAAAAAAAAGCAGAATCGGTCATTATATTGCTGAATACAAGCTAACTCTCGCTTAGAAACGATAAGCATTGCGTTATAAACTTATCATTTAAAACTGGAATCCAGAAACCATAAAAAAAACTGGGGCAGAACCGAAAAGCCTAAGAGTAGGATGAATAAACAAATAAAGTATTTATGAAAAAAGTTATTATTTTAATAAGTGTAATCGTATTAATTATGACTGCATGTAACGATTCAAGTGAGATTAATCTGAATCAAACATTCAAGCAAACAGATCAGACTAAAGGGATGCAAAGGATTGCCCCTTTGAACGACACAATACAAGTTATTTTAGGAACTGCTCCATATCCAAGCCCTTCCAACGAGCTACAGTTATGGATAAGTAATCCTCTTTCATTCGACCTAGGAATATATCTTAAAGTAAAAGAAAGTAAAAATCCATCTGATTTGCTATTTTGCCCGACAATTTACATTCCTGCAGGTCAGAAATATGTAAATTTTGATTTACCTGATTATAGAAAATCTGTAACTAAATTAGGCTCAGATAGTATTGTTGTAAAAACAATCTCAAAATTGTATGTTCAAATTTGTGGACTTGAAAACAACCAGAATAATAAGTTTCTGATTGATTGCTCTATTCTTCAGATTAACTATGATCTTATTAACAACAGTATTACTACTGCATCAAGTAATTGGGGATTTGTAAAACTTGGATTATTAAATAGAAGTTCTGTGAATTTCTATTTTATTAATGGTGGTTCACCTGGAGGAGGAGGTGGCCCAATAGTTCCGCCATCATTACCAATTGATTAAATAGTTATCTCAACGTCAATATCAAGCGCAATATATCTGGTGCGGAATGACCGAGACTCCCCCTTGTTTGTAAACGAGGGGGAAATGGTTGAGCGTTTTGAATGCAAAAAAGATAGTTTTGTAAATAAAAAGCCGTAATGTATCATCGAAGGATTATATATCTCTTTGTTATAAACAAATAACCAGAAACCCTCGTTGCAAACCCGAGGGGGAGTCAGAGTAGGCTACGGAGAACCGGGAGTCCGTTTTATCTAAAATAAATTTACTCAATAATTGAAATTAAATGAATATCCGTTTCATTACCTACTTCTTTTGTACAAACTCTCTTTAAGGATCGACCTCGTCCGGTGAGCCAAAAAATGGAGTGAAGTAGGCGTAGAAAACTTTTCTGTTTGAGTCCCGACGTATTTCGTCGGGGCGAGTTTAAAAGTTTTCAGCCTGCGAACGACTAATTTTTTGAGCGAAGCGGGCGCAGT
>Ga0209800_10001717_pt1 | contig 21504 bp, 8 predicted proteins | sample Higcelweek8metaG_FD_187174 | JGI IMG/M metagenome (GOLD analysis project Ga0209800, IMG submission 187174) | Freshwater pond sediment microbial communities from the University of Edinburgh, under environmental carbon perturbations - High... | ecosystem: Environmental > Aquatic > Freshwater >...
GCCCACAGCTAACGGCTCACGTCCGTCATCCATCCATCTGTGATAATCCGTGTCAATCCGTGGGCAACTCTTCCTCTTCCATCTTCTCTATTCACCATTCACCTCTTCCCCGCTCCCCCGGCTACCGGCTACCGACTACCGACTTCCGGCCCCCGGCCAACTGCCCACAGCTAACGGCTCACGTCCGTCATCCATCCATCTGTGATAATCCGTGTCAATCCGTGGGCAACTCTTCCTCTTCCATCTTCTCTATTCACCATTCACCTCTTCCCCGCTCCCCCGGCTACCGGCTACCTACTACCGGCTACTGAATACCGCCCCCAATCTTCCCCCCCTCATTCTTTTCTTTCAAAAAACGTAAAACAGTATATCTTTCAGGTTTATATCCGACAACGCTCAACACCCAACGACTTAACCATGAACAAGTCAGAAAAAATCTGGATGAACGGCGAGCTGATCAACTGGAGTGACGCGAAAATTCACATCCTCTCTCACGCCATTCATTACGGATCATCCATATTCGAAGGCATCCGCTGCTACGAAACCGCAAAAGGCTCGGCAGTCCTCTTCCTTGACGAACACATCAAAAGACTCAGAGACTCGTCAAAAATATACCGTATCGAAATACCCTACTCCGAACTGGAGCTGAAAGAGGCCATCATCGCCACCATTAAAGTCAACGACCACAAATCCTGCTACGTCAGACCCATCGTTTACCGCGGTCAGGGTGCGCTCGGCGTCAACCCCGCAAGGGCATCCATAGAAGTCGCCATCGCAACATGGGAATGGGGCACCTATCTCGGCGAAGACGTTCTTGAAAACGGTGTCGACGTCCGCGTCTCGTCATGGAACCGCCTTTCGCCCAACACCCTGCCATCATGGGCAAAAGCCGGAGGCAACTACCTGAACTCCCAGCTCATCAAAATGGAAGCGCTCATGGACGACTACGCCGAAGGGCTCGCCCTCGACCACAACGGCTACGTCTCCGAAGGCAGCGGCGAAAACATCTTCGTCATCCGCAACGGCGTCATCTACACCCCGATGACGGCCCAGTCGATCCTTCCCGGCTTCACCAGGTACGCCGTCATGCACATTGCCCGCGAACTCGGCTATGAAGTTCATGAAACACTGATACCGCGCGAAGCCCTCTACGTCGCCGACGAAGTCTTTCTCACCGGCACCGCAGCGGAAATAACGCCCGTCAGAAGTATCGACAAATACCCGGTAGGCAACGAAAAACGCGGCCCGATAACCGAAGTGCTGCAGCACCACTATCTTAAAATCGTTCAGACCGGCGAAGATCCCTACAACTGGCTGACCTTCATCTGAACAAGCAAAGGAAGGCATGAGCTGGAAAACCATAATCGGTCAGAAACAGCAGATCCGTGTTCTGCAAAAAGCGCTTGAAACCGGACGTCTCGCTCATGCCTACCTCTTCACCGGCCCGGAAGCCTCCGGCAAAGAGAGCGTAGCCTTCGAACTGGCCCGCACGCTCAACTGCCGGAACAACAACCGCGATTCCCAAACCGGCTCCTGCGGAACCTGCCCCGACTGCATGCAGATCGACAACTTCATGCACGCCAATATCGAATACATCTTTCCCGTTGAAGCCTCCCTGCTCGACTCCGGAGAATCCGCAAAAAAAGAGAACAAAAAATTCAGCGAAACAAAAGAGCGCTACGAAGCGCTCCTTGAACAAAAAAAACTGAACCCATACCTCACGCCCGCCATGGAACGCTCCATGGGCATTCTCAGCGAACAGATCGTCGCCCTGCAGCAAAAAGCCCTCTACAGGCCATCCGAAGGCCAGAGAAAAATATTCATCATCTCGCAGGCCGACCGGATGAACCCTGCGGCGGCCAACAAAATCCTCAAACTGCTCGAAGAACCGCCGGCCCACATTCTCTTCATCCTCATATCCTCGCGTCCCGAAGCCGTGCTTCCAACCATCCGTTCCCGCTGCCAGAACGTTCGGTTTCAACGTCCCGGCCCGCTGGAACTCCGCCAATGGATTCAGCAAAACCGCCCCGACATTCACGAACCCGAACTCGGATTCATCGTCAGCTTCTCGCGCGGCAACCTTGCTCTTGCCTGGGATCTCATCAACCACGGAGGCGTCACCGGCGACATACCTGTCATTCAGCTCCGCAACCAGGCCCTCGACTTTCTTCGTCTCGTACTCACGCCCAACCGCCTTCACGAAGCCCTCTCCGCCTGCGAAAGCCATGCCAAAAACCTCTCCAAAACCGAACTGCCGCTCTTTCTCGGCGCACTGCTGCTCTTCCTTCAGGACGTCAACCACCGCCTGATCGACCCCCGATTCCAAACCCTCAACAACCCCGACATAACACCATCGATCGACCGGTTCGCCAAAAACTTCCCAAACCCCGACTTCCTCGCAATCTCCACCATAACAGAAGAAGCCATCCGTGCCATTGACCGAAACGCAAACCCCCTCCTCGTTCTCGCCGACTGGACCGCCCGGATCAGAAATATGATTGTAAATAAATAGCCGGGGGAAGGAGTATCGCTTCGCGGGAGAAGAGGTGGAGAAGGGAAGAAGTGAATAGATGGGAAGTGAATAGGGAAGAAGTGACGAGAGGGCAAGCGTCCCACGTCTTTTTCATCTGTGAAAATCAATCCCCAATCCGCGGGAACCGCACTCGTCTTCTTCAATCCTCCCTCGTCACCTCTTCACCATTCACCTCTTCCCTTCTTCCTCTTATGGCTGGATAGCGGGAAAGCGTGAATGGAGAAGAAGTGAATAGAGGGGAAGTAAATAGGGAAGAAGTGACGAGAGGGTAAGCGTCTCCAACTTTTCCATCTGTGAAAATCAAATCCCCAATCCGCGGGAACCGCACTCTTCTTCTTCAATCCTCCCTCGTCACCTCTTCACCATTCACCTCTTCCCTTCATCCTCAATCAGCGGGAACCGCGTTCTTTCTTCCCTCAAAAACCCGGCGCCTGAATTGATCGGCAAAGCCGGGCAATCCAGGCGCTAATCTGTGAAAATCCGTGTCAATCCGTGGGCAACCTCTTCCCTCTTCCCTTCTTCCTCTTATGGCTGGATAGCGTGAATAGAGGGAAAGCGTGAATGGTGAAGAAGTGAATAGAGGGGAAGTGAATAGGGAAGAAGTGACGAGAGGGTAACCGTCTCCAGCTTTTCATCTGTGAAAATCAGATCCCAAATCCGCGGGAACCGCACTCTTCTTCTTCAATCCTCCCTCGTCACCTCTTCACCATTCACCTCTTCCCTTCTTCCTCAATCAGCGGGAACCGCACTCTTTCTCTTCATGGCTTGATAGCGAGATAGCTTGACGGCTCAATGGCAAGAAAGCATAACCCATAGCGCTTAACCCAATCTTACCGGGCTTCCGGCCCACAATCTCCCCCTCTTCTCTATTCACTTCTTCCCGGGCTACTGAATACCGGCTACCGACTTCCGGCTCACTGCCCACCGCCCACGGCCCACAATCTTTTCATCCGTGTCAATCCGTGGGCAACCTCTTCATTCTTCCCTCTTCCCTCGTCACCTCTTCACCATTCACCTCTTCCCTTCTTCCTCTTATGGCTTGACAGCTCGATAGCGGGAAAGCGTGAATGGTGAAGAAGTGAATAGAGGGGAAGTGACAAGAGAAGAGAGATGGGGCTTCAGCGTGTTCAAGTGCTTTGTCCATCTTCCCTCGTCACCTCTTCCCGCTCCCCCGACTACTGGCTACTGAATACCGGCTCACGGCCCACCGCCCACGGCCCACAATCTTTTCATCCGTGTCAATCCGTGGGCAACCTCTTCATTCTTCCCTCTTCCCTCGTCACCTCTTCACCATTCACCTCTTCCCTTCTTCCTCTTATGGCTGGATAGCTCGATAGCGGGAAAGCGTGAATGGTGAAGAAGTGAATAGAGGGGAAGTGACAAGAGAAGAGAGATGGGGCTTCAGCGTGTTCAAGTGCTTTGTCCATCTTCCCTCGTCACCTCTTCCCGCTCCCCCGACTACTGGCTACCGGCTACCGGCTACCGACTTCCCACACTCTTCCCTCCCCTTCTGGACTTCACCAGGACAGTCTCCACCCTGCCAGCCCAGAAAACTTCACATCCGATCCTGCGCTATCGCCTGTCAAACCACCATAAAAACTCAGACTTTCATCGATGACAAAACTCATGTTGACTTCGCCTCTAAACACATCAGCATCCGGCTGCGCCGCAATAATCGGGAACTCGAAACCCGGAGCGGAAATAAACGACATCTCCATCCTTCGATCACGTCGTAATTCATGAATCCACTGCCCACGAGCCGAAAACGCAAACGACGACTCCTCAGAAAGTTTTTTCAGCGTCGCAAACTGCAGACCAAGCCTGAACGGCATCGAAATCGTCTGGCGATCCTTGAAAAACAGCCCTATCTCGCTTGCCTCGTTATCGAACCGGCGTTCCTCGAACTCTTCCGACTGCTGCACGCTGAAGCTCAGCCCCGCGAATGGAGTAAGCATGGCGTCTGCATGACGGTGATTGAACCCGAACTCGATATCACCGCTCACAGCCTCCCCTTCGAACCTGCTGTACAACTGTTCATCGTATCCGGCCACAGCTATTCCCTTGCCGTCCGGCGTATCCATATACACCGCGGGAATAGAGGCATGTCGTTTCACATAGTTATCGAAGCGGCCATACGAAAGAGACCCTCTCAGATAGAGCTGTTCACCGCGCAATGCGGCATAACCTCCAAAATGCGCAAAATCAGCATCGCCATCGGTTTCGCGTTCCGAAACGCTCAGATTCATCGAACCTTTTCCTACAGAAAAACCAAGAATCGCATCCTCCGAAATTTGCCTGTCAAACCCAACCGTAACGCAAACGCCGTCAGAGGAACTCTCCGCAGAACCGATCCCGTAATCCCCCTTATTGCCGCCATTGCCGAAATAGCTGGTCATCCACATATTTCCTTCTTTCGAAGCCGGACTGTAAATCGAACCCGAACGCTCCCTGCTCTCCGACTGACCCAGCGCGCTATCAAATACCCATTGACCGGTCCTGGAAGCGATCGTTTTATGGAACATACCGGTCGAATACAAATCAGCCTGCTGCAGCGAAATCACGCCTTCGCCCGAAAGCGAATCGTAAATACGACCGAGCGTCGAAATATCGGGCTGGAAGAACAATGCCGCAGCTATAGGCCTGAAATCCGGCGATAACTGGGCTGTCTGGATACGATTTATCGCATAGCCAACAGAATGCTGATTCCAGGTCAACCCTGCCGGCGAATAGTCGATCCTGTAATTCAGATCGATATCCGTCGCGTTCGGATAATCCAGCCAGTAATTCGCCACCGCCGTATTGGGCGCCTCAAGCTCGATCTCCCCATGCTGCATACCCATCGCCGCCGACATCAGCACGCTGGAGTGATCCCCCGCCAGCGCATACCCTGCCGCGGTAACCGGATCGACCAGATTGACCGGTATCGTCCCCGACACATATCCCGTACCGGTGATATCGAGCATGTCTGCATTCTCGTACCTCAAATCGAGATCGGCACAGAAAATGCCCGTATCCGACTGCAGATAATTGCCGGTAATGTCGGTAGTCAGCACCCGGTTCCAGTCGCCCGGCGTGAGGTAACCGTCGTTGGTCAGCAGATTGCCGCTGCCCAGATAGACCGTCGTTCCGGACTTGAACCACTTATTCTCGTTATTGAACAAAGCATTGGACCCTTCGCCGAGATCCACCGAACCAATCATCAGGTTGCGATTGACAATCTTGTCCGAGCCGGTCGTCGCGCGCACGGCATAGCCCTCGATACCCGACACCGTCGTAATAATACCCTCGCTATCGAGCGTATTGTCGGCGCCGTCCAAAATGAAAACGCCGGCCCCCTGATCGCTGCCGCCCACGACACGGCTTGTCGAACCCTCAGGATTGAAAATATTGATCGTTATATCGCCATTCCCGTCACGCGCAACGCTCTGTGCTGTCAGCGCAATCGAATTTAGACCTGTCGCAACAAGATCGCCCCTCTGGTTAATAGTGGTCTCGTCCGACGTGCCGGTTCCTTTCGCCGTGCCCGAGAACAGGAACGCTCCAATCTGACCTGGAGGATCCGAAACCAGACCCACAGCGCCGCCGCCGCCGCCGACGCTCTGCGAATAGAGCGCAATACTGTTGGCACCGGTAACCGTAATCGACCCTGCCGTATTGTTTATTTCAACGCTGCCGCCATTTCCGACGCCACCACTCTTCAGATCTATGCTCGTTGCCCCGCCGCCCGGCATAAGCATACCGCCGCCGCCACCCACAGACTGAGCAAAAATGCCCACCGAGTTGTCGCCCTCGATGACAATTGACCCGCTGTTAGTCACAAGCACATCGCCACCCGTGCCGACAACGCCATTCTGACCGCCTATCGAAACCGGTATGACAGCCGAGCCCATGGCCGAACCCGCCGTACCGCCGCCACCGCCCACAGACTGCGCCATAATGCCAAGCGAGTTGTTCGCATTGATCTCGATGAGGCCGTCGTTCCTGACCGTAACCGCACCGCCATCGCCGCCGTCTCCGCCATTGCCTCCAATGGTTACCGACGTCGTTGCAGCCGACGCATCATCCAACCCGATAATGGCTCCGCCGCCATTACCGCCGCCGCCACCCACAGACTGCGCAAAAATAGCCGTCGAATTTGCACCGTTCGTCACAATCGTCCCGCTCTCGGCATTGGTAACCGCCACCTTGCCGCCGTTACCGCCATGACCGCCGTTGCCGCCAACAATAACCTCCGCCGAAGCAAGAGAAGATGAGTTGTCCATCGTACCGGCAATCTGGGCGTTACCGCCGCCGCCGCCTATCGACTGCGCAAGAATTGCCTGCGACGATGCCCCGTCGGTCTGAATCATTCCGGCATTCTCCACCGACACCGATCCGCCATTACCTCCGTCCGAACCATCTCCGCCGATAAAGGTATGGAACGCAAGCGACTGACCGGAAGTAACCGTACCGTTCGTATTGCCGCCACCGCCGCCTATCGACTGCGCAAAGATACCGTTTGCTATAATACCCTTCGTCCATATCGTCCCGGCAGCGCTGTTTGTTATAAACACCTCGCCACCGTCGCCATAGCCGCCCTGACTTCCGCCGACAGCTATCGCGCCGATCATATTGCCGGCATACCCGCCGCCGCCACCCACAGACTGCGCAAAAATGCCGTTTGCAAGCTCGCCGGACGTAACCAGTACACTGCTGTTATCAACCGTCACGTTACCGCCGTTTCCGCCGCTGCTGCCCGAACCACCCACCGAAACCAGAAGACCGACGCCATTGAGCGACTCGTCAAATACGCCGCCGGCAGAACCGCCGCCGCCGCCTATCGACTGTGCACGGACGGCATCCGACCCGCTACCCGAGGTAGCAACTGCCGCAGCGTTCTTTATCATCACTTCACCGCCGTCGCTGCTCGCGCCGCCTTTGCCGCCTACCGACACAAGCGATATCTTCGTAGCGCCGCCGTTACCGCCGCCGCCGCCGACGCTCTGGCCGAACAGGCCAACTGCATCGTCTCCTTCAGTTACCACAACGCCATTATTGGTCACAGACACCAGACCTCCCTTACCGGAACCGGCACCCGAGCCACCGACGGTCACAGCACCATAACTCGTACTGCCGCCGTTACCGCCGCCTGCACCCACAGACTGCGCGAACACACCATTCGACTTCTCGCCCGAAGTCCATATCCGCGACGTCCCTGTATTGGCAACACGCACATCGCCGCCGTCGCCGCCAGCTCCGCCCGCGCCTCCGACAGAGATTACAGACAGACCATTACTGCCACCAACGCCGCCGCCGCCACCCACAGACTGCGCAAGAATACCATCGGCAAGATCTCCGGTCGTCCGGAGAACGCTCTCGTTCGTCACGGTTACCGAACCGCCCACACCCGAGGCCCCGCCTGTGCCGCCCACGCCTATCAAACCGCCGGCAGAACCGCCATTACCGCCGCCGCCGCCCACAGACTGAGCAACAATAGCCGTAGAACCATAACCGGTCGTCGAAATAAACGCCCCATCCTCATAAAGATTGTCAACAACCACATCACCGCCATTACCGCTCGCAGCACCGAATCCGCCAATGCTTACCGCTCCGGTAATTCCCGAAGCTGCATTGCCGCCGATTCCGCCGCCGCCGCCCACAGACTGTGCAAAAATACCGTATGAATCCACTCCCGAAGTCAAAATGGCCCCCTTGCTGGAAACCGAAACCAGGTCGCCGTCACCAGCTGAACCGCCAAAACCGCCGACGGTAACCCTGCCGGCTCCCTGAATGAACCCCGTCGTACCGATTGCCTGCGACGTCACCAACGTCGCCATATCAACATATTCGGCACCCGGGAACAAACCATCAAGACCGACGATCGCCTGCCCGCCGTTACCGCCGCCGCCGCCTATCGACTGAGCAAGAATGCCGCTCGCCGCCGCGCCCGTCGTAACGATATAACCATGATTATTAACCATGACATCGGCGGCATCCGCTCCCGTACCGCCGAAACCGCCCACATCAACCTGGACGTTGATACTCGCATTCTTGGGAGGCTTGACGCTTGTAATTTTAAGCCCCTTCGTCACCACACCCAGCGGATCGAACGTACAGGTTGTGCCAAGCTGCAAAGAAATGGAATGCGCCGCACCTCCATTGCCGCCGCCGCCGGCGATCGACTGCGCAAGAATACCGTTCGAACCGGCGCCCCTCGTAACAATGCCGCCCTCCTGATCCACCCTGACTTTCCCCGAAACATTGCCATCGCCACCCATTCCGCCAACCGAAACAGCAACATTGACCGCCTTGCCCTTCTGGGAATCCCCTCCGGCAAGCAATCCGGTAACAGCTCCGCCCCCGTTGCCGCCGCCGCCGCCTATAGACTGCGCCGAAATACCGTTCGCCGCACTGCCCAGAGTCTGAATAACGCCCGTATTATCGACGAAAACATCACTGCCGGTTCCGCCGCTGCCGCCGAAACCGCCAACCGTAAGACCGACGTTAAGGTTGGTATTCTCTCCCGTAGCTCCTACGGCACCGCTGAACGAGAACCCGCCATTACCGCCGCCGCCACCTATCGACTGAGCAAGAATACCATCGGAATTCCGCCCCGTATAAACCGGAACCTCCTGCATAACGGTGCCGACTGCAGCAATCTGCTGCTCCTGCACAGAGAAAGAGCCCGTACTGATATTACCGGTGTTGGTAACGGAAACAACGCCAGCCTCGCTGCCCGCGCCGCCCATTCCGCCCACCGAAGCCGTAACCTGTTTAGAATCAGGTCCGCCTATAGAACCGGCAACGCTCAACCCGCCGTTACCGCCGCCGCCGCCTATGCTCTGGGCAAGCAGTCCCGCCGAATCGTCCCCTATCGTTTCCGTGTAGCCACTGCGTGTCAGGCTGACCTCTTTTGCTGCGCCGCCAGCTCCGCCCATTCCACCCACGGAAGCCGTAATCGTGCCGGCTGTGCTGCCTTGCTCCGTTGTAAAATTGAGCGCACCGGCAACGCTCAACCCGCCGTTTCCGCCTCCGCCGCCTATCGACTGCGCAATCACACCGGCAGATTTATCGCCTGTCGTACTGACCGTACCGGTAACCGATGCAGTAACCTTACCGCCATCGCTGCCGCCAGCGCCAAAACCGCCCAGACCTGCGCTTATCGAACCACTGTATTTACCGGCTCCGGAACCCGAAGCCGAAACATTGAACCCGCCATTTCCGCCGCCGCCGCCTATCGACTGCGCAATCACACCGGCAGAATTCACGCCAAGCGTTGTCACATCGTTATTGACCGTCAGCAACACCGTATTGCCATAACCGGCTGCTCCGCCGAAGCCGCCAAGACCTATGCCAATCGAGCCGCTGCTTGTTTCAGCCCCTGAACCGGCTGCAACGACGTTGAACCCGCCGTTTCCACCGCCGCCGCCCACAGACTGCGCAAGAATACCAACCGAATTATCTCCATCCGTCGTAACAGGACCGTCCGTCTTCGTCGCCGTAACCACACCGGCGTTATTACCGCTGCCTCCTGTACCACCAAGACCCACACTCACCGCGCCGCTGTACTTACCGGAACCCGAACCGGCTGCCGAAACATTGAACCCGCCGTTTCCGCCGCCGCCGCCTATCGACTGCGCAACAAAGCCGGACGCAGTATCGCCATGGGTGGCAATCTCTCCGGCAAGCGAAGCAATCACATCGCCGCCTGTACCTCCACTGCCGCCGCTGCCGCCAAGACCTACCGAAACCGTACCGCTGCCGGTACCAGCACCCGATCCGCCGCCAACAATATTAAATCCGCCGTTTCCGCCGCCGCCACCTATCGACTGCGCAACAAAACCACCGGAATAATCAAGCATCGTTTCAATATCGCCCGTCATCGAAGCCGTCACGGCAGCGCCCGATCCGCCGGCACCGCCGCTGCCGCCAAGACCAACGTTGATCGCTCCGCTGTACGAACCCGCACCCGACCCGCCAGCAGCGATATTGAACCCGCCATTACCGCCGCCACCGCCTATCGACTGCGCAATCACCGCAGTCGAATGGAGCCCGAGAGTAGACACATCGTTTCCGACCGTCAGCGACACCGCGCCGCCATTGCCGGCAGCACCGCCTCCGCCACCGAGACCCACCGAAACAGATCCGCTGCCGGTACCTGCGCCCGATCCCGCTAAAGCGGCATTGAACCCGCCGTTTCCGCCGCCTCCTCCTATCGACTGAGCAAGAATGCCCACCGAATAATCGCCATCCGTCGTAACATCACCATCGGTTTTCGTTGCAGTAACCGAGCCGCCATGATTACCCGAACCGCCGCTGCCGCCAAGACCCAGGCTTGCCGCAACGCTGCCGGTGCCGGCTCCGGAACCTGCAGCCGAAACATTGAACCCGCCGTTTCCGCCGCCGCCGCCTATCGACTGCGCAACAAAACCGGACGCAGTATCGCCATGGGTGGCAATCTCTCCGGCAAGCGAAGCAATCACATCGCCACCTGTACCTCCACTGCCGCCGCTGCCGCCAATACCGATGCTCAGCGCACCGCTTCCGGTACCCGCGCCCGAGCCGCCGGCCGTAAAGTTAAATCCGCCGTTTCCGCCGCCGCCGCCTATCGACTGCGCAAGAAAACCGCCGGAATTATCAAGCATCGTTGTAATATCGCCCGTCATCGAAGCCGTCACGGCTCCGCCCGTGCCGCCGCCGCCACCGCTGCCGCCAAGGCCGAAATTGATTGTTCCGCTCCCGATTCCGGCACCCGAACCGGATCCATTAACATTGAACCCGCCGTTGCCGCCCCCGCCGCCAACCGACTGCGCAATCACCGCACCGGAACTCATGCCCCACGTGGTCACATCGTTCCCGACCGTCAGCGACACCGCGCCGCCATTGCCAGCCGAACCGCCTTTACCGCCAAGACCCACCGAAACAGATCCGCTGCCGATACCGGCACCCGAACCTGCCGCCGAAACATTGAACCCGCCGTTGCCGCCTCCGCCGCCAACCGACTGCGCAAGAATGCCAACCGAATAATCACCTTCCGTCGTAACATCACCATCGGTTTTCGTTGCAGTAACCGAGCCGCCATGATTACCCGAACCGCTGCTGCCTCCAAGACCCAGGCTTACCGCGCCGCTTCCTATACCTGCTCCGGAACCGCCGGCATCGATACTGAACCCGCCATTCCCGCCGCCGCCGCCTATCGACTGCGCAACAAAACCGGCAGAATAGTCACCATCAGTAATAATAGCCCCCGCAAGCGATGCCGTCACATCGCCTCCGACGCCGCCCTCGCCCCCGCTGCCGCCAATAGTGGCGCCAACCGTTCCGCTGCCGATACCGGCTCCGGAACCGCCGGCATTGATGTTGAACCCGCCATTACCCCCGCCGCCGCCTATCGACTGTGCAACAAAACCATCAGAGTAATCACCATAAGTAATAATATCGCCCGTAACCGTTGCCGTAACCGTGCCACCCCGGTTGCCGCTGCCGCCGCTGCCGCCAAGGCCAACATTGACCGCACCGCTGCCTATACCCGCACCCGAGCCGCCGGCCGTAAAGTTAAATCCGCCGTTTCCTCCGCCGCCGCCTATCGACTGCGCAAGAAAACCGCCGGAATTATCAAGCATCGTTGTAATATCGCCCGTCATCGAAGCCGTCACGGCTCCGCCCGTGCCGCCGCCGCCACCACTGCCGCCAAGGCCGAAATTGATTGCTCCGCTCCCGATTCCGGCACCCGAACCGGATCCATTAACATTGAACCCGCCGTTTCCTCCGCCGCCGCCAACCGACTGCGCAATCACCGCACCGGAACTCATGCCCCACGTGGTCACATCGTTCCCGACCGTCAGCGACACCGCGCCGCCATTGCCAGCCGAACCGCCTTTACCGCCAAGACCCACCGAAACAGATCCGCTGCCGATACCGGCACCCGAACCTGCCGCCGAAACATTGAACCCGCCGTTGCCGCCTCCGCCGCCAACCGACTGCGCAAGAATGCCAACCGAATAATCACCTTCCGTCAACACCGCACCGTTCGACTTCGTCGCCGTAACCTCGCCGCCATTGCCAGCTATGCCCCCGCTGCCGCCAAGCCCGACTGAAACGGCGCCGCTGCCGATACCCGCACCTGATCCGGCTGCCGAAACATTGAACCCGCCGTTGCCGCCCCCGCCGCCTATCGACTGCGCGACGAAACCATGTGAATAATCACCTTTCGAGGTAACCATAGCCGCAAGCGAAGCCTGCACCGTACCGCCGTTACCGCCTGCGCCGCCGCTTCCTCCAAGACCAACGCCAACCGTTCCGCTGCCGATACCGGCTCCGGAACCGCCGGCATCGATACCGAATCCGCCGTTCCCCCCGCCGCCGCCGACAGACTGCACAAGCACACCCGTAGAATAATCGCCTGAAGTCTCAACATCCGATTGCAGATCGGCAGAAACATTGCCGCCCGAACCGCCGCCGCCAGCCTTTCCGCCAAGACCAACAGTAACAGCAGCGGCACCTGCTCCGGCACCAGCCACGCCGGCTGCCACCGAATAACCGCCATTGCCGCCCCCGCCGCCAACCGACTGTATAAGAATACCTGTGGAATGATCGCCCTGGGTTGCTATAGAACCCGAACGGGTTGCCGCCCTGACCTGACCGCCCGTGCTGCCCTGTCCGGCAGAACCGCCAACGCCAACGGAAATCGTTCCAGCGCCGCCGCCCGAAGCCGCAAGCGAAGCAGCAATAGAACCGCCGCCGTTACCTCCGCCTCCCCCGACGGACTGCGCGAGCAGACCGGCAGAATTATTGCCAAGTGTCGTAATATCCCCCTCGGTAGCAACCGATACCGCACCTCCGGCGCCGCCGCCGCTACCTGAACCGCCGATCCCGATACCGATAGATCCGCTTAAAAAGAGCGAACCGCTACCGGCAGCCGAAACCGCAAGGCCTCCGTTACCCCCGCCGCCGCCCACGCTCTGAGCCATAAAACCTGCGGACCGATCGCCCGTCGTCAGAATATTACCGTTAAAACCAGTATCGCTCATCGAACCGTCTGCAGCAAAAGAACCGGCCCTAACAGTACCTCCAGCGCCACCATTGCCGCCGTTACCACCGACAGCAACGCTCAGAGAGCCGGAAACCGGCCCCCCTGAAACCGCCACCGACAAAGCATACCCGCCGGTACCACCGCCGCCGCCCACACTCTGCAGCATAACGCCCGCAGCATCGGAGCCACCAGTCTGAATGTTACTCTCTCCTCCGGTCCCTTTCGACAAAGTAACGGTTCCGCCCGTACCGCCAGCGCCGCCCTGTCCACCAACAGCTATCGAAGCAGCTCCGCCGAAACCGCCCGTCACCTGCACGGCGCCGCCGCCGGTACCGCCGCCACCTCCGACAGACTGCACAAAAACGCCGGTCGCACGATCGCCCGCAGTCAGAATCCGCGACGGAGTTCCATCGCCCTTACCCTGCAACGTAACATTAACGGCACCGCCGGTATTGCCACCGCCGGCCGCCCCTCCAACTGCCACGCCAGCAAAAACCCCAACCGATCCAGCACTTCCGCCGTTGCCTCCGCCACCGCCGATCGACTGCGCAAGAATACCCCGTGCATCATTGCCGGACGTCGTAATGTTTCCTCCATTGATAACGCCGACAGCAGCTCCTGTGCCGCCCGCCGATCCGCTGCCTCCAACAGAAACCATACCGCCCGAAGAACCGCCGTCGCCGCCGCCGCCGCCGATACTCTGGGCAACGATACCCCGCGCTGAAGCTCCCATCGTAACGATGCTACCATAATTCTCCACCGTTACCGCACCGCCATTACCCGCCTTGCTGCCGCTGCCGCCAACCGAAACCAGACCATACGAATTGGAACCGCTACCGCCGCTGCCACCGACAGATTGGGCAAAAATGCCGTCAGACCCAATCCCTCTGGTCGTAATCGAACCTGTTGCACCATTCCCGATATTCACCGTGCCGCTGCTGCCGCCATTCGATCCCGAACCGCCAAGAGCGAACAATCCAGCGGATGTCCCGCCGGCGCCGCCGCCGCCGCCAATACTCTGGGCGAAAATCCCGCGAGAGTAATCGCCGGTTGTGACAATCGAACCATCATTGCTTACCGAAACAGCACCGCCATTACCGCCATTGTCAGGTTGTCCCTGCAATGAAAGAATAATATTACCTGACGTCCCGGACGACCCGCCCGATCCGCCGACGCTCTGAGCCAGAATACCATGCGCAAACTCCCCCGCCGTGTAAATGCTTCCGGTAACGCCGTTCGTTACGCTCACTGAACCCCCGTTACCACCATAGCCCCCGCTGCCGCTTTTTCCTACCAGACCCCACTGGCTACCGCCATTACCGCCGTTGTTGCTGACGCTCAAACCATAAATTCCGTAAGCTCCCCTGCCATAGGTGATAACGTTGCCGTAGTTCTCCACCGATACGCTGCCGCCGTCGCTGGAGTGCCCCCCCGTACCGCCGCCCGGCGCCGCAAAACCGCTGCCTCCCGATCCAGCCGCACCGCTCCGGCTGTATGCAAAAATACCGTACTTGTTTTCGCCGGCATTGACATCGTCAGAATCCCCGGTAGCAACCTGATAACCGGCAGCATTCTTCACCTTCACGGTTCCGCCTGCGCCGCCGTTGCCGCCATCCCGACCTGACCAGAAAGAGAGATACGAGTCGCCGCCGTTGCCGCCCTTGCCGCCGACACTTCCGGCCTCGATACCGATCTTGTTGCCGGTCGTAATATTCATCGTGTTCGTATAATCGAGGAGTGAACCAGTCACACCGTCACCACCTGATGAGGGCGGTACGAAAAGCGCGCCATCATGGCCATTACTCCCGCCATCGCCGGTATTCACCATGCGCACGCCATCTGCTCCACTGATGGTAACAGGCGGAGTCACATCAGGAGGCGGCGGCAGGGTACCGAACTGCTCCTGAAAATTCGCATAGGTACCCTGATAATCCAGCCAGGCAATATTGCTCGTACCATCGGTAGATGCCTGAAGTTTGGCCTTCCCGGTAGCCAAATCAAGATCGAGAATCGTGTACTCAAGCGGAGGAGTCCCGTTGTTGTAGATCTGCTCGCCCACAGCTTTCACCAGAATAACATATCCATCGGCAGTTCTCACAAAAGCCGTCGTACCGGCCGTGGAACTGCCTGCCGGATCCTTGATCAGCTCGCTCACCGTCGTTACCGACCCGGTAGCGGGATTCGTGACCGTTTGGTCGACTGTGGAAGTTTTCGTTGGATAAGGAGGAGGTGGAGGTGGATCGTCAGCAAGCAAAACCGTCGGTACCGACAGAAACAATAGCGCAATAAGCCCGCAGGCAAGAACCGGAACAGAAAAACTGCGCTTCGAAACAGCGCCCGATCGGGCCTTGAACCATGCAACCATAGATTCTCCAATACGTTTTACCATGTTAATGTCCCCTTCCAGCATAAAGAGTTCAATGAGAATAGTCGTCAACGAAATCGACCGAATCCCAAAACAATAATACTGTAATTCGTTACTTTACTGCAACTTGAACCAGCACAACGAGACAACTGGCTGATCGGTACCGCCCTGCAGAAACATCCGCTGGCATCAAACCGGCAACCGAAAGCAATAAAAACAGACACAAGGCAGCAGAATAAACCTGCCCCCTGAACCCGAAATGAATGCCTTAACAGCATTTCATAGCACAATCTTTTACCTGATTGCACAGAAAACCAAATGCAAGACAGCTGCACGCACCCTCAGCCCAGAAACTGAAAACACAAACACAGCGCTTCATATACAACAATAAAACGCAAAATAAACCCCATATACACTTCACAGAATTCACATAACAAAATCGGACAGCATCAGGAGCAAAACCTTAAAAAACCAGCCCGATGCAATTCAGAAAAAGTGGTACAGGAAAGAAAAAACAACCAAAAGCAGCTTGTAGGGGTCAGAAGATACACATTCTATACGCAGCAGATACACGCAAAAATACAAAGCAATACTCATCGTAATATTTCATAAAAATATAAAAAACATATATTTATTCACTACGATTACACATTAAAAGGCAAATTGTCCAACACAAAAAGCGAAGCAAACGCTCTTTCCATCATCCCTCGTCACCTCTTACCTTCTTCCTCTTATGGCTGGATAGCGGGAAAGCGTGAATGGTGAAGAAGTGAATAGAGGGGAAGTGAATAGATGGGAAATAAATAGGGAAGAAGTGAATAGAGAAGAAGTGAATAGATGGGAAATAAATAGGGAAGAAGTGAATAGAGAAGAAGTGAATAGATGGGAAATAAATAGCCAAGAAGTGAATAGGGAAGAAGTGACGAGAGGGTAACCGTCTCCAGCTTTTCAATCCGTGAAAATCCAATCCCAAATCCGCGGGAACCGCGCTCTTGAAGAGGTGAATAGAGGGGAAGTGAATAGATGGGAAGTAAATAGGGAAGAAGTGACGAGAGGGTAACCGTCTCCAGCTTTTCCTCCGTGAAAATCCGACTTCAATCAGCGGGAACCGCGTTCTTTCTTCCCTCAAAAACCCGGCGCCTGAATTGATCGGCAAAGCCGGGCAACACAGGCGCCCTCTGTGAAAATCCGTGTCAATCCGTGGGCAACCTCTTCCTCTTCATTCTTCCCTCTTCCCTCGTCACCTCTTCACCATTCACCTCTTCACCATTCACCTCTTCCCTTCTTCCTCTTATGGCTGGATAGCGGGAAAGCGTGAATGGTGAAGAAGTGAATAGAGGGGAAGTGAATAGGGAAGAAGTGACGAGAGGGTAACCGTCTCCAGCTTTTCAATCCGTGAAAATCCAATCCCAAATCCGCGGGAACCGCACTCTTCTTCTTCAATCCTCCCTCGTCACCTCTTCACCATTCACCTCTTCACCATTCACCTCTTCTCCATTCACCTCTTCACCATTCACCTCTTCCCTTCTTCCTCAATCAGCGGGAACCGCACTCTTCCTCCCCAAAAAAAAACAGCGCCTGAATTGAGCAGCAAAGCTGAGCAATCCAGGCGCTAATCTGTGAAAATCCGTGTCAATCCGTGGGCAAAAATCTTCCCTCTTCAATCTTCCCTCTTCCCGGTCACCCGACTACTGGCTACTGGTCAATCCGTGGGTAAAAATCCTCCATCTTCTCTATTCACGAATCACCTCTTCACTTCTTCCCCTCTTCACGGGCTAACCGCTCACGGAGAACCCATATTTCTCGCAGCGAAGCTACGACAAATACGGGTTCGACTTATAATACCCCTTATACTTATACCCGTACCCCTTATATCCGTACCGGTCATATCCGTAACGTCCCGCATCCGACGAGCCGATCAGCGCCACGCCAAGCAGCAGCGGCTTCAGGTAATCCAGCTTGACAATTTCCTCGAACGGCTTGCGCAGCGAATACCCCATCTTCGACACCATCAGAATACCATCAACAGCCTTCGACAGCAGCGCCGTATCGCTTATCAGCAACAGCGGCGGCGTATCCAGAATCACAAAATCGTAATCACCCTCGAACATCTCCACCGTCTCCAGCATCTTGTTCGAGCCGAGCAGTTCGTTCGGGTTTGGCACCGACGACCCCGCCGGCAAAACGAACAGATTCTCGTGCGCCGTATTCTTCACCAGCAACGCAACATCATCCTTCTGCCCCGTCAGGTAATCCGTCAACCCAGGGATACGGTGCAACCTGAAGTTCTCATGCTGCGACGGACGGCGCAGATCGCAATCAACAACCAGCACCCGCTTGCCGATCAGCGCAAAAGCAAGGCCAAGGTTCGACGCAACCGTCGATTTACCTTCCGACACCGTCGTACCCGTCACCAGAATCGACTTCATTGGCGAATCGGCCCGCGAAAAACTGATAGCCGTACGCAGATCCCTGAAACTCTCCGCAAACGCCGACGAGAGACTATCGGTAATCAGCAGCCCGGGTTTCTCGCCCGAAGCTTTAGGCTTGTTGGCAGATTCCTTTTCGCTCTTGCCCTTCGCAGATAGCCCCTCCGAAATGCCCTCTGAAATATTCCCGATCCCCGACATCATCGACTTCATCATGCCGTTGCCGCCCGAAGCGACCTTGCCCTCGTAATAAGGAATAAACGCCAGCGTCACCAGACCATGATCGTCAAAGAACTTGCCGTCCTTCACCGTACGATCCTGCATTTCCATCATAAACACCACGCCGCCGCCAAGGCCGAGCCCCAGCACCACTGCCACCAGCAGAATCTTCTTCAGATCCGGCGCTTCAGGCCTCTCCGGCGGGAAGGCCTCGCCCACAATAACCACATGACCAACTTCCGAAGCAATCTGAATGCGCGACTCTTCATGCTTCTGCTTCAAAAATGTATAGGTATTGCTCACCACTTCGCGATCGCGCTGCAGTCGCGCATAGTCGAGCTGCTTTTTCGGCAGCTGGTTCAGCTGGCTCTCGTAATTGTTCTTCAGCCGCTTCAGCTCCTGCCCGGCATAGTTCAGTTCCGCAAGCCGTATATCGGCCTGCAGCTGCTCCGAAATAAGATCAAACTGATACTGCTTCGCCCGACCCGCATAGGCGAGTTCGCCGGCAATCTTCCCGCGCGCAATCTGCTCGAGCTGCGACTTCATCTGGTCGATCTGCACCCGGCGCGCCTTCACCTCCGCATTGCCGAGCCCCTTCGCCTGCACCAGCATCATGTAATCCGCCTCTTCCTGCTTGATGCGCTCCTGCACGGCGCGAAGCTGCGTATTCACCGACTGCGCAATATTGGCGCTGAGCGCCTTCTCCTCTCCCGAGAGACGCTGCTTGATGAAATCGAGCCGCTTGTTCAGAATGTTGTACTCGGCCATCACCTCGTTGTACTTCGAATCCACCTCTATCAGCTTCTCCAGCAGCTGCTGCGCGTTACCGGTCAGTTCATAAATCTCCTGCCGCTGCATATAGCCCGAAAGCTTGTTCTCCGCCGACGCAACCTTACCCTGCTGCTGGTTCATCTGCTCGCCAACAAACTGGTTCAGCATCCGCGCCTGCTCGGCGTTCCAGGCAATATCCTTCTGCTGGTAAGCCCGGCAGAGCGCGTTCGAAAGCAGCGCCGCCTCCTCCGGGAACGGGCTCGACACCGACACCTTCAGCACGCTGGTCTCACGCGAATTCTCCACGCTCACCCGCTTCTGCAACGCTTCGGCAAGGCGACGCATCCGCTGGTCGTAGCTCTCCTTAACGGTATCTTCGCTTATGCTTTTACCAAAACTGAACTTCGGCAACCCTCCGCCGAAAGCCATGGCAAGTTTCGACACATACTGCCGCTCGCCGAACAGCTCAAGCGAATCGCGCGGCGATGCCTTGTCGAGGCCTCGCACGGCCTCCTCGGCAATCGGCATCGACTTCAGGAGCTCGATATCGTTCAATATCGGCTTGGCCATGCCGGTCGATATCGAGCCCAGCATCTGACTCAAAGGATCGCTGTTCTTGGAGTCCTTCACCAGCACCACCGAGGTGGCACTGTACTTCGGCGTAGCCGATAAATAATACACAAGCGAAAGCGCCATCACCCCGGCAAGCACCGAAACGATAACGCCCTTTCTGCTCCAGAGCAGCCCAAGCAGCTCCTGAATATTTATCTCCTGTTCAAAATCACCCGGCATCTGCGGTTTTTGCATAACCCCGTACCTCGTATAAATCGTAAAATGAATTAATAGTAACTACCGTTCACCCGCACACATCATTACCCGGCTCAACCAGCTGCTGCCGGGCATCAGCAATAGAATCGAAAATTCACAGAGTAAAAGCCGCCGTTAATCGGTAACAACCGCATATGCTGTTGCTATCGATACAGCAATACCCAAAAGCCTCAGAGCCATATCGGTATTGACACCTTTGTCCTCAGGAAGAATGATGGTATCGTTCGGCTTAAGGGCAACAAACGTGTCACGGCTCCCCTTTTTATAGTAATCCTTGAGATTGATCTCATAGGTCTGCTTGCCGTTCTCATCCGGCTGCTGCCGGTTCACCCTGACCTTCTTCAGATTAGCCGAATCCTTTGGCCCGCCCACAAGCGAAAGCACCGCAGCAATATCGGCATTCTCCTTCACCACCACCTGGCCCGGCTTGAAGACTTCTCCCCAGACGTTGACGTTCATGAGAATGTTGCCGAGCGCATCGGTAAAATAGGTATCCTGCGGCACGGCATAGGTCGGCACGCCCTGCTGCATGGCAGGAGCCGCCATCACGCCCGGAGCCGAAAACAAGGAGGGCATGGTTGACGAAGAGTTGAACGGCTGGGCCAAAGCAACGCCCGCCGGCACAATCGCAGTAACAAGCTGGCTGCAAAGCAGCCCCGTAGCACATATCCTGAAAAACCGTTTCATAAAAAGTCTCTCCGGGGTAGATAAATGTATAAAAACAAATAATTCATGAGGGCAATAACAAACAATCCGTGCAGAAATACTACAATAAAAATAACAAAATCACCAAAAATAACGAACCACACCGCTCCAGAAAGAAAATAACAATCCCTGAACAGCACAAACCGCCATCCGCACAACTATGTAATAAATGAAGCCGCCTGGGGAAGCAGCAAAGGAAAGTTAATCATTCCCGACTCGAATCCAAAACAACGCCCCATCTTCATGTAGATAACAGCGGGAAAGCGTGAGTCGTGAACCGGTCTTCCTGCCCACCGCTAACGGCCTACGGCTCACAATCCGTGAAAATCCGCTCCCCAATCAGCGGGAACCGCACTCTTCTTCTTCAATCCTCCCTCGTCACCTCTTCACCATTCACCTCTTCCCTTCTTCCTCAATCAGCGGGAACCGCGCTCTTCAATCAAATAATCCGGCGGATGAATTGAGCAGCAAAGCTGAGCAACTCATCCGCCATCCGTGAAAATCTGTGTTAATCTGTGTAGTGGCCCCCGATTTTCAGACAAGTGTTTAAGGTGGTAACTTGCCCAAAAAAGGGACAAGTTATGAGCGAAAAGCAACGCAAAAGTTTTACGGCACAATTCAAGGCCAAAGTGGCGCTTGAGGC
>Ga0209800_10001719_pt1 | contig 21495 bp, 19 predicted proteins | sample Higcelweek8metaG_FD_187174 | JGI IMG/M metagenome (GOLD analysis project Ga0209800, IMG submission 187174) | Freshwater pond sediment microbial communities from the University of Edinburgh, under environmental carbon perturbations - High... | ecosystem: Environmental > Aquatic > Freshwater >...
CAACATACCCGTTCAGGAATCTTTTAATGATTACGTAACGGGCTTTTTCGAAACCTTTATCAAGATAGATGGCTCCAATCAAAGCTTCCATGGCATCGCCATAGATATTACTGGCCGAGGTATTTCCTACGGTTCTTGATTTAATAAACTGGTGCAATCCTGTTTCGTTGATCAATTGAGAAAGGAAAGCGCGGTTGACCAGTTTCGATCTCATTTGGGTTAGAAATCCTTCGCCACGTTGCGGAAAGCGGTTGTAAAGGAATTCAGCGACAACGGCTCCCAAAATAGCATCGCCAAGGTATTCCAGCCTTTCGTTGTTGATGAGATTTCCCATGGTGTCGGTCGTTGAAGCCGACTTGTGAATGAACGCGATATCGTATAATTTAAGATTCCCGGGATAAAAGCCCATAATATCTTTTAAAAACAAATAAAACTCTTTCCTTTTAGAAGAAAAGAGTTTTATTCTTTGATAAAGAAATTTTATCATTTGTATTTTTTGAAAATTACCGAAGCATTATGACCTCCAAATCCGAATGCGTTGCTCAACGCGTAATTCACTACACGCTTTCTTGGCACATCGAATGTAAAATCAAATCTGGGATCTAATTCCGGGTCTACTTCAAAATGGTTGATTGTAGGAGGAATCAGGTCGTTATAAATGGCCAGAATTGAAGCAATACCTTCAACAGCACCAGCCGCACCGAGCATGTGCCCGGTCATCGATTTGGTTGAACTAATATTTAACTTGAATGCATGATCGCCAAAAGTTTTAATAATAGCCTGTGGTTCTGCAATGTCGCCTAATCCGGTAGATGTTCCGTGAACATTGATGTAGTCAATGTCTTCGGGTTTTATCCCGGCATCTTCGCACGCCAGCTTCATAACCATCGCGGCACCTTTACCTTCAGGATCAGGAGCTGTTAAATGGTAAGCATCTGAGGTACATGCGCCCCCAACTACTTCGGCATAAATTTTTGCCCCTCTTTTAATCGCATGTTCATACTCTTCGAGGATCAGTGATGCTCCACCTTCGGCTAACACAAAACCATCGCGGTCTTTGTCAAACGGACGTGATGCTGTAAGTGGATCGTCGTTTCGGGTAGAAAGCGCTTTCAAAGAATTGAAACCTGCTATACAAGCCGGAGTAACTGCTGCTTCTGAACCACCTGCAACGAAAACATCTGCTTTCCCCATCCTGAGATAGTACAGAGCGTCGATAATTGCATTTGCTGATGAAGCACATGCCGAAACAGTTGCAAAATTTGGTCCTGTAAACCCAAACTCGATAGCGATGCAACCACTTGCCATATTGGCAATCATTTTAGGAATAAAAAAAGGTGAAGTTCTGGGATTTTCAAGGTTAAACGACATCACTTCTTCTTCAAAAGTTTGAATGCCTCCTATACCAGCTCCCCATATTACACCTACTCTATCTTTACTGATTGTTTCTAAGTCGATCCCTGAATCGAGAATTGCCTCTCTGGTCGAAACTAATGCAAACTGAGTGTACATGTCGAATCGTTTGGAATCTTTTCTCTCAAAGTGATCAAGTGGATTCCAATTTTTCACCTCACAGGCAAATGTGGTTTTGTGTAAACTTGCATCAAAACGAGTGATAGGCCCGGCACCACTCACTCCTTTTGTCAGATTATCCCAATATTCTGCAATATTGTTCCCGATAGGGTTAATGGTTCCTAGACCAGTTACAACTACTCGTTTAAATTCCATAAGATAATAAGAAAGTTAATTACTTGATATTTTCCTCGATGTATTTAATAGCATCACCAACAGTGCCAATTTTTTCAGCTTGATCATCAGGTATTGCCATGTCGAATTCTTTTTCAAATTCCATAATTAACTCAACGGTGTCAAGAGAATCAGCGCCCAAATCATTGGTAAAACTGGCTTCAGCTGTAACTTCACTTTCATCAACACCCAATTTATCAACGATAATTGCTTTAACTTTTCCTGCAATGTCAGACATAATTTTAATTTTTATAGTTAAACTTAAACTTTATTTTTTTTGACGCTGCAAAGTAATAAAGAATCGTTTCATAATTCCAAATTTTTAACCCCTCAAGGTTTGGTTAAACTTTCGGAAGCTTTATTTTTGTCAAAAATCAATGAAGAAACAATGAAATCTTAAGCTCTTAAGAATGAAAAAAATAGCCATTTTTGCATCAGGATCGGGTTCGAATGCTGAAAATATAGTCCGTTATTTTCAGGGGAAAGAAAATTTGAACGTCGAATGCATTTATTCGAATAAGGCCGATGCTTATGTACTGGAGAGGGCTCAAAAGTTAAACATACCTTCAAAAACATTTTCGAAAGAAGAATTTTATTCTTCTGACTCGATCTTGAATGAACTTAAGGCGAAAGGTGTTGATTTAATTGTTCTTGCAGGTTTTCTTTGGCTAATTCCTAAAAATTTGACTGCCAATTTTACCATCATCAACATTCATCCCGCTTTGCTTCCCAAGTATGGTGGAAAAGGGATGTATGGACAGAGGGTGCATGAGGCCGTTGTTGCGAACGGTGAGAAAGTTTCAGGCATTACTATTCATTACGTAAATGAAAATTACGATGAGGGACAGATCATTTTTCAGGCAACGTGTGAAGTACTTCCTAACGATACTTCCGACGATGTGGCCGCGAAGGTTCACAAGCTTGAATATGAACATTTCCCGAGAGTTGTTGAAGAGGTGCTGTCAGCGATGTGAGGGTTTTAATGCGGGATATACGACCGTTTCTAGTTCTTTATTCATTGAATCGCGAACTGCTGCAAAGTAAAATTTGTTCTCTGTTTTAATTGGTTCAACAGGCGGTGTCTTAACTTTTAAAGGGTCGACGGGAGAGCCGTTGAAATAGATTCTAAAATCGAGATGTGGACCTGATGCAAGCCCTGTCATACCGACAAATCCGATAAGTTGTCCCTGTTTTACACGTACTCCTTCAGAAATCCCTTTGGCATATTTGCTCAGGTGCATGTATTGAGACGAATAGACGGAGTTGTGTTTGATGGTTAAGTAATTTCCTCCTCCGGCGCCTTGATATGTTTTTTTGATAATTACACCGTCTCCGATTGAGTATACTGGTGTTCCTGTCGGGGCAGCATAATCGACCCCGTAATGTGGTCTCCTTATTTTCAGTACCGGGTGAAAACGGTTGGACGAAAAGCGTGAACTTACCCTTGAAAAATTCAATGGGGCTTTCAAAAAGGCTTTTCGTAAACTATTACCTGCTTCATCAAAATATCCTACCTGCCCATTTTTATCGAAATAATAGGCGTAAATCCTTTCTCCAGAGCTTTCAAATAAAGCGGTATAGATCATTCCAATCCCGGCAAATTTTTCATCGACATAATATTTGTCATAAATCACTTTGAATCGGTCGCCCTTTTGAATTCCAAAAAAATCAACGGTCCATGCAAAAATATCGGATAAAGCAATGGCTAGATTGGGATCGGCTCCGTTATCAATAAAGCTGTTCCAAAGTGATGTCTCTATGATGCCTGACATCGAGCTCCTTACCGTATCAATATCTTTTACTCCCTTTGAAACGGATAAGCTGTTTGTTAATTCGAATTTATAGTAATTTGCGGCTGATTCTTCATAAATGAAATGAGTTGGGGTACGGGTTGGTTTTTTTCTGATCAGGTAGCATGTATTTCCTGATTTGATGCGACGAACATCAAAAATGAGCCGTGAATTTTTAGCAATTTGATCAATCGTGGATAAACCGATTCCTCTGTCGGTTAAGAGATCGGAAAGGCATTGATTTGGCCTGACTTTAAATGTATCGATACTTATTGAGTCAAGAGGCATTTCCCAAACCATTTTAATTTTTGGTTGAACAGGTATTGGTGCTTTTGTGGGTTGACTGCAATTCTGAATGACAAACAATACGATCCCACTGATTATAATTGCAGAAACTAGAATTAAGGATATTTTAAGAATTTTATTCTTCATAAGCATTTATTAAATAGCTTAAATGTACCTTAATAAGGTAAAAAATTAGTATTCTTTCAACAGATAAGTACTAGAAAAATGTCAGTCTTTGTCCAGGATTTTACAAAAATGACATTTCAAGTTTCAAAATCAAAATAAAAGTTCTTTAATAAACCTTAAAATTTAAGAAAAGTCAGTAGACGGTGAACCGAAGACCGGAAAACGGAGTCTATTGTGGAAGTTGTCAAAAAATTTTTCCGGTCTTCGGTTAACGTTTTTCCTTTTACCCTTTCAATTGATCGAAACCTTCGCCATACACACCCATGACACTGCCCATTGAAACAAAGGCGGTATGGTCAATTTCTTTAATTTTCTTAAATATCGCTGCAGTTTCACGTTTGCGTACAACTGTCATGATAATTTTCTGCGATTCGTTAGTAAAGCCTCCTGTGCCGTCGATGATGGTTACTCCACGGCGGTTTTCTTTCATGATATAATCTCTTAACTCTTCCCACTTGTCTGAAAAGATAAAAAGTTGAGCCGATTGATTCTCTCCATTTAAGAAAGCATCGAGAGAATAGGCTACAACCCACATCGTAACATAACTGTACACCAGTTTTTCGACAGAATGAAATACCAACCACGACGAAGCGATTATGATAACATCGCAATACATGATTACCCTTCCCGGGCTGATTCTTTTATATTTTGTTACCAGCATGGCAATAATGTCTGTACCTCCAGTGCTGCCTCCCTGGCTGAAAACTATTCCTAATCCAACGCCCCCAAAAATTCCGCCTAAAACGGCTGCTAGAAACGTATCATCAATGATTGCCTTATTCAAATATTTTGGCATGATCGTAAGCAATATCGAAATTATGACCATGTTGATGATTGTTTTTGAACCAAAACTGGCCCCCAGTTTTTTGATGGCAATAGCTACCAAAAAGGCGTTGATGATGAAATATACCACGCCTACCGGAATTCCTGTTACATAGTATAACAGTACGCCAACGCCACTTATTCCTCCCCCGATTATTTCGGCTGGAATGAGAAAGAGTGACCATCCCAAGGAATAGAGTACCAGTCCTATAAACATGATGAAATATGTTTTGACTAAATCGAGATTAAACTTTATGTTTTTCATTCTATAATCGTGTTTTAATTGGCCGCGAAACAACTCTATAAATAAGTCGAAAAGAATGATAAATATCAAGCCCCTCGTTACTTAACAAAGAAATGACCTTGAGATTACTTTTCATACAACAATGTGTATAAATTTAATACTTTTGCCTCACTAATAAATAAATACAAATTCGATGTTGAGAGTAAATCTTTTTTTGAAAACTACCCTTGTTTTACTGATGTCCATACTTTCGTTAAACGCATCGGCCAACTTTGAGAAAGATGATACATGGTTCACATCCAGGGATTTGTTGATTAAGAACAAAACCTTTTTTGAGATTTTCGGCGGTGCTGTATATCCCAACATGGTTTATTCGAATAAATCATTTGATCAAATTGAACGAACCCCATATTTTATATACGATGCAGGTGTTTCTTTGCGGTTTCAGCGAGGGAAATGGTTTTCCTATTCACCCAGATTAACCTATTTTGGTCAGGGCATTTCGATGAACGATGCTTTGAAATATCAGCTTAGAGAAAACTCTGTCGGTTTTTCCTTTCCGTTCGAGCTTCAATTCGATTTAAGTAAGGAAATGAATAAAAGCATCTCTAAGTTGTTTTTTTATGCCGGGCCTTTTGTCTCTATTCCGGTATCGGCTCATATTCAAACAGCTAATTTTACTGAATGGCTGAATTATAACGACATGAAAACTTTCGATTATGGGGGAGAGATTGGAGTAGGTGTTCGGATACCAACCTTTTCACTTGAAGGAAGTAGTATTTTTCTTTTCCGATTATCGTACCAGCGAGGATTCAACAATACATTTACTCAATACGAAAAAAGCATTGTGGATCAAGCAAAGCGGAATCAATTGTATGTGAACGATGGAAAAAGATTTTATAGCGCGTTGAAACTCACTATCGGTATAGAATTGCCTTTGAAACAAAAGAAAATGGTTTCGTTCACAGCAGGTGGAAATGGCAAGAAGAATTATAAGCGGGTTGTTGTTGTTGACGAAAAATAAAAACCTGAAAATATTGGAATGATGGGAAATTGGAACTTCGACAAGCTCAGTTGCCAACTTTCCATCATTCCATTTCTTCATTCTATCTCACTACAATGTTGATGATCTTCTTGGGTACAATAATGATCTTTATCAATTCTTTGCCTTCAATCCACTTGTTTGACATCTCATTATTTAAGGCTTCTTTTTCAATTTCAGCAACCGAAAGGGTCGTTGGTAATTCAAGTTTGAACCTGGTTTTTCCGTTAAAAGAAACAGGATATTCAAACGTATCTTCAACCAAATATTCATTATTTACATCGGGCCAGTTTTGTTGGCTGACCGATGGTGTGTTGCCTATCATCGACCACAACTCATCGGCAATATGGGGTGAAAAAGGAGCCAGCACTTTGTAAAAGGTTTCGGCTGTTTTTCTGGTAACTTTACCCTTCTTGTAACAGTGATTGGTGAAAATCATCATCTGCGATATGGCAGTGTTGAATTTCAACTCTTCAATGTCTTCTCCAACCTTTTTAATGGTTTGATGCAATATTTTTAAAGTGTCTTTATCTTCATCTCCATTGACAATATTGCTGGTCTCAGCAAAGAAAAAATAGACTCTCTTCAGGAAGTTATATACTCCTTTTACTCCGGTTTCTGTCCAGGGTTTGGTTGCATCGAGTGGCCCCATGAACATTTCGTACAAGCGGAGGGAATCGGCACCAAAGTTGGATACCACATCATCTGGATTAACCACGTTTTTCAACGACTTTGACATTTTGGCAACAATTTGCCTTAGCTCTTCCCCTGTTTGGGTATGGAAATATTTACCTTCCTTTTCTTCTACCAAATCGGAGGCAACTTTTGAACCAGAAGCCGTTTCATAAGCAAAGGCCAGGATCATTCCCTGATTGTATAGTTTTTGGTAGGGTTCGTCGGTTGAAACAATGCCAAGATCGAAAAGTACTTTGTGCCAAAAACGGCTGTATAACAGGTGTAACACGGCATGTTCGGCTCCACCAACATAAAGGTCAACCGGCATCCAGTAGTTTTCTTTTGCTTTCGAAAAGGGTTCTTCATTGTTGTCGGGGTCTGTAAAGCGAAGGTAATACCAGCACGATCCGGCCCACTGAGGCATGGTGTTGGTTTCGCGTCGCCCAATACGGCCATTTTTATCGACCACTTTCAACCATTCAGTAGCCTGGGCAAGTGGAGACTCTCCTGAATCGCCCGGTTGATATTTGTCGGTAACCGGTAATTCAACGGGTAAATGATCATCTTCAACGACGGCAATTTCACCGTCTTCCCAATGGATGATCGGGAATGGTTCTCCCCAAAATCGTTGGCGACTGAATAACCAGTCGCGTATCTTATAATTTACTGTCGCTATTCCTAACTCTTTCTTTTCGAGCCAGTCAATAACGGTTTTAATACCTACTTGTTTGTCCAGTCCATTGATGTTCAAGCCAAGTAATGGATTTTCAGAATTGATATAATTTCCGTCATCGGTCCAGCAAGCATCGCCTGACAATACTTTTGAGCGTAAAGCCGGTTCGGTGTTAACCGGATCGAGGATGCAAACAATGGGTAACCCGAATGTTTTTGCAAATTCAAAGTCACGGGTATCGTGTGCCGGAACGGCCATGATGGCGCCAGTTCCATACCCCATCAGTACATAATCCGCAATCCATACCGGGATTTCTTTGCCAGTTAAAGGGTTTATGGCATATCGTCCGGTAAAAACACCTGTCTTTTCTTTTGCAAGTTCGGTACGGTCAAGGTCACTTTTTAAAGTTGCAGCTTTGATGTATTGATCAACGGCTAATTTCTGTTCGTTGGTTACAATGGTGCCAACCAATTCATGCTCTGGGGCAATGACCATGTAGGTTGCTCCGAACAATGTATCAGGACGTGTTGTATAAACCCTCAATTTCTGATCGACGCCAACAAGAGCAAAGTCTACTTCAGCCCCGGTCGATTTTCCGATCCAGTTACGTTGCATATCTTTAACGCCAGCGGGCCAGTCAAGACCATCCAGTCCTTGTAAAAGACGTTCGGCATAGAGTGGAATGCGCAACATCCATTGTTTCAAATAACGGCGTTCAACCTCTTTTGTTCCACATTTTTCGTGCGATCCGTCGTTTAGAACCTCTTCGTTGGCGCAAACAGTCTTGCAGTGGTTACACCACCATACCTGCGCATTATCGTAATAAGCCAATCTTTTCGATTCAATGTATTTGATGACAGCTTCTTGCCCTTTAGCCTCAATATCAGCAGGTATGGCAAGTTCGCTGATAGGACGACCTTTTTGAAGTTCTTTGTCGAACCAAGTATTATATAAACGTATAAAAATCCACTGGGTCCATTTAAAATACTTCGGATCAGTGGTGTTTATTTCTCTGTCCCAGTCGTAGCTAAGTCCCAACGATTGAATTTGCCGGCGGAACGTGTCGCAGTTTTTTTGAGTTGTAATCGACGGATGCGTTCCTGTTTGAATGGCGTATTGTTCGGCAGGTAGTCCAAAGGCGTCCCATCCCATGGGGTGAAGTACGTTAAACCCTTTAGCGCGTTTGTAACGGCAAATAATGTCGGTGGCAGTATATCCCTCGGGATGACCAACGTGCAGCCCGGCTCCTGAAGGATAGGGAAACATGTCCAAACAATAAAACTTAGGTTTCGAGGTATCAGTATCGCTTGAAAATAATTTGTTTTCCAACCAGTATTGTTGCCATTTTTTCTCGAACTCGTCAAAATTATATTCCATTGCAATAAAATAAGGGTTTAACAATCAGGGTGCAAAAATAGAAAAAAGTTCGGGAGCATAAAGAGGTATTTGTTTTAAGATGATTTTTAAATGGAAGCAGATGCCCGGATAACGAAGACTTTTGTGCTTTTATAAAATCAACTTAATTTTTGATGCTTTTAAATAGTAAAAAAGCTAATAAAAGTCATTAAAAAAAATAGCATAAAATAGTGTAACAGTGAGAAGTATTCATTAAATTTATAGTGAATATAAAATTATGAAACCTACGAACCAGCTATGAAAGAAAAAATTTTAGAATTACTAACCAGAGGTGATTATCATCTTAATGAGGCCAAGTCTAAGTTTTGGATAAGACAAACCGAGCAGTGTGATGGTACTAGTAGTTGTAGCAAGGCGATTAAGAAATATCTGGAGGCATACAAACATTACCTACTACCCGGGATGAGTCCGATTGATAATTTTCATGTCTTGATCAGGACGATCGTTCAGCGTGATCCTGAATTTCAAAAGTTTTATGATAAACTTTTTGAAGTGAAGTGTTTCTCTGAAGAATCAAAAAGGAAGAAAGAAAACTTCTTTCTTTATGATGATGAAAAGAACAATGCGATAAATATTTCATTGGAAATCAGGAGTTATATCGCAGGAAAGATCAAATTTGATCATCAGTTCCTTTCTGATTACCTGGGAACAAATTTTATGGCGATTTAAAAAGATTGATGAGAAATTTGAATGTGTAATTGAGCCTCAGTTAGGGGTTCAATTTTTTTTTCTCACTTTTTAGTCATCGTTTCGTGAGCTGCTTTTTTCTTCTTATAAATCGGGATTTTGTAGCAAAGTGTATAATTAATTCCGATAGAGGTATTACCCCATGCCTTTCCATATCCCGGGATAGAATAAGCGAACATCACCCGATCGTTGCTCATTCCTAATTTTACGCGCATCCTGACCGACCAACCCAGATAGAAATTATTGAACAACCGGGTGCGCATGCCGGTAGCTACTTCCATCCAGTTGGCTGCAAGCCAATTCTGTTCTACTGTTCCCCCTGTAAAATCGCCCCAAAGGTTATCTCTTATTTGTATGTTGTCGGCTTTGTGGTAAAAGGTGGTAAATCCATACCGCAAGCCAACAAATATTTTATCAGAACTTTCCTTATCTAAATGTTTCATGAGATTGTAATCGACCCCAAGCCGGGTATAGCCTCCAGCCGATTTGTAAGTATACGTTGTTTTCTTCAGGTTCGTTGTTTCAGAGCCAATTTCAGCAACCAGAAAAAGGTCGTTGATGATTTCGTATTCGCCCGAGAATTCCCATCCATAACGGCTGGTATCGATAAAAGGTATAGCAAGTCGCGAAAGATCGGCACCAACCAGAAGGCCATTCCATTCCTGTTTCTGGGCTTTCAAACCAAGACCGGAAAACAGGATCAGCAGGCTAAAAATATATTTTGATATTTTCTTCGTCTCCATATTCTATAAGGTCTTTTCTGATCCAAACGGAATCAATCTGGTTGTTGGTGGTTTCATAACTTGTAATGTTGAAGTAACAGGCAAAACCACATTCGTGCGAAATAAGTTTTAAATATTGGGTATATCGAAAGGTTAATGTGTCGGTAGAAGCGGAGCCGAACTTGAAAATAAAGGTAGATGAATCGGCAATCGTTGAAAGTGGAAGGGCAATACTTCCTGTTTCCAACTTTGTTCCATCAAAAAAGAGGGTTGAAGAATCATTTTTCAATAAAATGCATAGTGAATCAATCAACTTATCTTGTAGTACATTCCCCTCGAAAGAATAAAAACCGAGGTTAGCCTTCACTCCGTCAGAATCCTCGCAAGGCGGTGCATCGCACGAATAGAAAGAAACAACTGTTAGAAAAAGAAGAAAAAGCATTCGGTTTTTTCGGTCCATCAATCGTATTTTATTTTCTATAACGTTACAAACTTACAAATAGTCGTTCAGATTCGTGAAAGTTGATTCAATATTTGAATGTAAACATTGACTATTGTTAAAAACTTGTTTTGTGTACCTACTCCAATTGTATTTACTTTGAAGCAAAATTTGTAAAATGGTTGAAGTTTGTGCGCTGGCCTCGGGCAGTAATGGCAATTGTTATTATATTGGAAATGAAAAAGAGGCAATTCTGGTTGATGCTGGTATTTACTGTAAACAATTATTGCTTCGTATGGCCGAACGAAACCTTGATGCCAAAAAGGTAAAAGCGGTTTTCATTTCGCACGAGCATCACGATCATATTTGCGGGGTCAGGGTTTTCTGCAATAAGCTTAATATCCCTGCTTTTTATACTCCCGGCACGTTTAATAATACTTCTCATAGCAACCGTCCCCGTTTTTTCCGGTTTATCGAAACTGGGAAGTCAATCCAGTTTGGCGATTTTCAGATCCATGCATTTCAGAAAAACCACGACGCTGCCGATCCATGTAGTTTTAGGGTAGAAACCAGCGGAATTAGTGTTGGCGTTTTAACCGATTTAGGTTCATATTGTCAATCGGTTATTGATCATCTGCAACAATGCCATATTCTTTTTCTGGAGTCGAATTACGATGAAAAGATGCTTCGTGAAGGCTCCTATACATGGCCTTTGAAAAAGCGGATTGCTTCCGAACGCGGGCATCTTTCCAATGTGCAGTCGCTTAACCTGGTAACCGAACATGCGGGTGAAAATCTGCATACAATTATATTGTCTCACCTTTCAGGCGAAAACAACACCCCTGAGATTGTTTTAAATACATTTTCATGTCTTTCAGAAAAATATTCAATTATTTGTACTTCGAGACATTCGCCAAGCGATGTTTTTTATTACTAGATAATTAACACAACCTTTTCAAACTAATATTCTTTGAAAAGCCTTTTCGCTTTACTGAAATGTTGTAAATTTTCTGCAATTGTGTGAAAGAAATAAGCAAACTTAGGTTTGAGGGAATCACTTCTCGAAAAAATGATTAAATTAAAACCTGATTCCATTTCGGTAAGATAAGGGAGATTAAATTCTTTTGTATTCAAATTTTGATGATAGTATCTATATGGGCCGGGTTATTAATGTTGGGGTATTTTTAGTGGTTTTCACTTTATCTTTCTTTTCATGTAAATCGGGAAAAGAAGACATTTCTCAATCAACTTCTTCTGGGAAAAGCATCATAAAACAGACAAAAGTAAGGTGGTTAGGTCAGTGGTACAATGAAGGCAAAAAGGAAACTCTGATTCGAGAGATGGCAAAAGAATTTGAATTTTTGAATCAGGACATTGATATTGAGCTTGTATTTCCTTATCAAATGGTCGGGATTGACAGTTCAGGAGACCCATTCCGTCCGGTATCCGACTCTATTATGAGCTGGGTGAAGGAAGACAGATGGCCTTTCGATATTTTTGTTTGCGATAAATGGTTTTATGAAGATGTCGCTAAAGTTGGCGGTGATGAATACTGGGGGCAGAAACACCTTGTAGATTTTAAAAACGAAAAATGGTTCAGGGATTCTCATAAGGAATATGTTCTGAATTCAGCTGAATATATCGGAAATTTCGGAGATATAGCTTCCGGGGCTTTTATTGAAGGTGCTTGGGATTTGATTTATGTCAGCTCTTTAATCGAGAATAAATTAGGCATCAAAGTCAAAGACTATGATATGACAATTGACGACTTTATTGAATACGCAAAGATAGTACATCAATATAACCAGTCTCATGTTGACAAAATTACATTTTGCGCTACCAATTATAAGACCACCGAGCTCATTATAAGTCATTTGGTAATGTCTGAATTGGGCGATGTTAAAAGATGCTCTTCTACTGAACAGCTGCAGGCTATTGAAACTGTATATAAGAAACTTGAATTTCTTTCTCAATTTGATCCCCTTGCACAACCTAATGTTTATGCCAACGACAGGGAATTGAAACACGACAAGGCTTTATTTCATCTGCACACTACTTGGGTAAACATGTTTTGGCAAAGATCTAATCCTGAGGGTGAAAAGCTGATGAGACCCTGTGAGTTTCCATCGATGAAAGGGAAAGTAGCTCCGGCTTATGCCGGAACTTATAATGCTATTTTTGCAATACCGAAAAAAGCAAAGAACAGGGAAGCTGCTATCAGGTTTATGCAATATATGAGTACCGTTGATATTGCCGAGAAATGGGAGAACTATTCAAAATGCCCTACCGGTTTAAAGAGCCGAATATCTGTAAATGAGTTTGGAACAGATGCTTTTGGTAATTTATCGAAACATATAAGCAAAAAATATGACAACAGGCTTGCTGATATTGTTCTTACAAAAGACCTTTTCAATGGAACACAAAGGCATATCGATTTTCATGCGCTTGACGTTATGGGTGGCAGAATGACAGCAACACAGGCTATGAACAGTATCAGAAGCCAGATGAGATAATCAAAACTTCGCGCCACGAAGCGGGTGAAGTTTATAGGTACGATGTTTAAAAATCCTTTTCCATATATTTTTTTGTCCACGGGCAAAAGGCCAGGCATTTCAGGCAAGTGGTACATGAATAAACATCAACCAGTTCCTCTCTCGGGGCACCAATACTCCAACTATTTCCTGTAATGGCGCCGGTTGGGCAACTTTCAACGCATATCATACAGTTTCCACACCGAGAAGGAAGAAGAGGCGGGGCAACTGTTTGCAACGGAGCATTGGTCAGCACAGTACACATACTGATGGCGCTTCCCTGTTCGGGGGTAACCAGCAGATCGTGTTTGCCAATCCAGCCTATACCGGCTAACAACGCAATGGTCTTATGCGGAAGAGGGGTACGGTGATTTTCTACATCGTAACAACCAGTCTGATAAAGATTGCTTTCTGATTGTGAAAAAGCAACATGGCCTTTTGAAGTGATAAAAGCAGCCACATCATCGGCAATGTGGTCGGTCAGTTTTTCTTTTTGATCGAACTCATCCTCCGCTTTAAGGTTGTTGCGTTTCATCTTCTCAACATAATCGGGTGTCGTTGTAATCTTATGAAGATAATCCTGCGACAGCAAGATGCCGATCAGGATAGCCACCGGATACCCTCTGTTCTGCTCATTCGATAAATGTGAAATATCGACAACACAGAATAAATCGACATTGTGTTTTTTGATTTCAAATCGGAGTTCTTTTTTTAAAGACATGGTTGCTGTTTAATTTTGCTTCAGTTATAAAATCGGGTCGTTACAAAACTCTTTACGTTTGCAGCTTTTGCAGTATTTACCTATCCATACCTCGTCGAATTGGTTCATAATGGCTTCGATGATTTCAGGATCGGTTGTTACGAATCCGGCTTCAAAGTTGCGGGTGTTGGCACCTTTTATTCCCAATCCTGCGCCTGTCAGATTCGCGGAACCTGAATAGGCAAATTTCCCATCAACAATGATGTGTTTGAAATGCACCCGGGGACATAATTGCCGTTCCATATTTTTCCACAGTAAAGGGTATTTGTCGAAACTTTTCCGAAAGATAGGACCAGGTTCTTTAGCATGTAACAGGCGAATGGCGACTTTCTTTTTCACCAAACCATCGAGTACTGCCAGAAAAGATTGAACGGTTCCTTTGTAGTGAACATGAAGATCTTTTATGTCGGCTGTGCCGATCCAGACAAAGGATGTTGCTTTTGCAACCGGCTCAATTGCTTGCTTGTACAATTGTTCGTTGGTTATAAAATTTATGGTCATCGATAAATCTTATTTTTTTACTATTCAGTGCCTAAATTGCCTAAAGTTGGAATGAAATTCCCGTATTTTCATTACGATTTTGATGATTGAACCATTTTTCTTTCTTCGTTATCCTTAAAAACGCTCCTAAAATCGGTCGAACTAAAAAATAACGGTTTATTTTTGAACTTTTTGCACTTTAAATTTTAGTTCACTTTAGGCACTGAATAGTTACCTTATTTTTTATAAAGATACCATTTCTGGTTTTTTTAATGGGCATCCAAATAGAATTAATGTCTTAAAAATCAATGATTAGATTGGGCGGATGATATAATTTTGCTTGTGAATGTAAAAAAAATTGTATTACTTAAGTTGTGTTATATCATTTGGTGAAGACAGAAAAGCTTGGTAAAACAAATTTCTGCTAAGCTTTCTTTAAAACACCAAAACTAATCAAACTTATTTAAGATCGCTTCCTGCAAGGTCTTCCCACCTGTAATAGTGGAATGTTTTGTCGGTGCTCATGGCTACAAATAGCCCATTCTGAAAGGTACTATTGAGTGGGATTGCGGTAATTTCTGAACCATCGCTTTCCATGGCGGTAACATTTACAATCTTCACCAACGGATGTTCAAAAGGGTTGCTTTTTGTGCTTTCTCGCTTAAAAATGCGAAATCGGTTGGCCTGCTGGTCGCTCACCAAAATATAACCATTCCCTTTCGTGGTTGGATAAATGGATATTCCTTCGTGGTCTTCGGCAAAACCTGTGGTGCCAAAATGTGATAGCTCAGTACCAGAGCTATCTGGATGGGCATAATATTGGCGAATGCCGCTACCTTCGTCGGAATAATAGACATAACCCAGTTCGTCGTCAACTGCAATCGATTCAATTTCTTTCATTCCTTTGAACATTCCCAAACGTCGTACTTCTATTCCGGTAACAGTTCCGTCAGGAAGAGACGAAAGAAGGTATTGCCAAAGGTATGATCCGTCGGGACCTTGTTTGCGGCTTATAAAAGCATATATTTCGCTGTTTTTGGGGTCTTTATACAGTGCAATGCCCATCGGTTCGCGCTGGGTTTCGGTTTGGAACACGGGAATGCCACCGTTATCGATCGGTTTCATCTCGGGCAACGAAAACACACGGATCATGTCGCGGCCACGCTCGGTGCATACGGAAATGTCAGTAGGGGTTCCGTTCAGGTTAAAACCATATTCAATATCAACATTGTTGGGGCGTTTCATATTGAAGACACACTTCGACGAGTCGATCTTCCCTTCGAGGTCGAACACCCACAAGCCACCTGTGGAGTCGCCTTTATCGGTACCAACAATCAGGCTTTTTGCCGGATCTGTTGGGTTGATCCATATTGCTGGATCGTCGGTGTCGTTGTTTGTGGTATCTGTAATTATAATTGGTTTTACGACAGTTAGTGTGTCGTAGATTACTGTTACTGGCTGATCGTCGATGTGCTGACAACAGTAGAAAAAAGTGGATGCAAAAGCCGATAGCAGTATAAGAGCGAAATTTTTAGGTGGTATTTTATTTCTCATTTTTAACTCAAATTATTTATTATTTCTTCGAAGCGTTGGGTCGCAAGTTCACTTGGTTCCCCTTTTTTGCAGAAAGAGAGGTGTGATATTTTTGCATTGGGGTCCTCGACCACCATTTTCCCGTTGACCAATTTCGATTGCAGGACTTCAAAAGCCTCCAGAAACCGGTCATCTTTTTTCGCCTTTTCATAAAACGAGAGCACGTACACGTAATAAAAGAGGTTGTAACGGAAAAACGGGAACTCCACTTTCATGAAAAGTGTTCCCATCCCGTAATGGCACGGGCCAAGGGGTGCGCGTGTTACCCAGTGGCTGAGCAAAAATTCCACCGCGTGGTCGAGCCTTTCGTCTTTATTTAGAAAAGAGGTGAACCGGAAAAAGTCCAGAACATCCAGGGTGGTTCCGGGGTTCGAGAATTCGGTTTCGGGTCCCCGGCCATATTTAAAGCTGTTGCATCGCCAGCCTCCGTCGGTATGCTGGATCTTTAAAAAGTGATCAACCGTTTTGGTCAGCCGGCTGTCGCTACTGTGCCTCATGTGACATAGCGTACTTGCCGTGTGGGCTGTCTGGCAGGGATAAATGGCGCTGTTGGGCGCAATTTGAAAACGCCCGTCTTCCCGCCATAAACTGAAGAGCAGTTCCGCCGTTTCTTTCATAATGGGGGTGTCGGCGATTCCCAATTCTGCAAGCATCCGTGCGCAGGCGAGGGTGGAAAAAACACCCCCTTTGCCGATCCGTTTGTCGGGGGTGGCCCATAGGTCGGCTCCGTTGTCGAATTGTTTCGACAGGATAAAGTCGATGTCGGATTGATAGGGTTGGGTCATGGCTATTGAATGAGTGTTAAAACTTATGTAAAAATAGTATTTCTAAAAGAATTGGTAAGGGAAAGAGTCATTCGAAAAGAGGAAACAGGAAAAAGAAAATACTCACTTGGTTTTTTCTTTTTCCTGTTTTCCAATGACTTCTTCCTTCTTTCTACTCCTTCTCCGGGTGACGGCGGTTGGTGAATAAGGTGATCAGAATTCCGGCAGCAAAGGTGAGCGATACCCAAATCCAGAAACGGGGTTGGGGCACATTGGCCTGCATGTTCAAAACCGGCATCATCGGGATGAGCGCATTGGCCATGCCATGCGAATACAACCCAAAAATGGGGCGGTATCCCGAGAGTTTCCTGAACCAGGAAAAGAGGAATGAATATCCAATGGTGAGGAGCATAAAACCTCCGAAGTTCATATACGTTTGGCTGGTGCCGGGAATGAACCACAACGGCAGATGCCATACCGCCCAGATGGTGCCCAGCAGGAAGTTGGCTTTCCATACACCCAGCGAACTTTCGAGGCGCGGAAGTGCGTAACCCCGCCAGCCAAACTCTTCCTGTCCGCCACCCAAAAAGATCATGGCCAGCAGGTACGGAATAAAGATCCAGATAGATGGCAATAAAATATGCAACCGTTCGTATCCGAAGAGTTCGGGCAGTAGCCAGGCAATGCAGGTGGTGCTTCCGAGGATGATAACAGGGAAAAGGTAAGCTTTCCAGCCGAGCCGTAAATCGAGAAAGTTCCGCAGATAGGCTGCAATCCCTTTCTTGCCCGACTCGGACCCGATTGTCCACAACGCTCCGGCCAAAGGTCCGAAGGCACCCAGAACAGCAACCGGCAGGGTGAGGTTTTTGGCAATTTGTTCGGAAACAGGGATGATGTTTTTATACATCAGGATGAGGGTTACCCACCATGCCCATGACCACAAAAATGTGACGATGAAAAATTTGGTTAACGATTTGGTGTTATTCATGGCTTTGAATTTTCGATTTTTATCTTTTCAGACGCGGCAAAAATAGCTGTGTTACAATTTTCTTCTCTTCTTCTTCGGCGAAGTGGGGGTAGTATCCTTTTTTTGAAAAAAAATAGTGGTTAGACAGGAAATCTGGAATTAAGGAGTTCGCGCTAACCACTAAAGAAGAGTTAAAGGAAAAATGTGTTTGTGTGTTTATGGCTATTAAAATTTGTAACGTACAGAGAAACGGGCACCGGAAATCAGGTTGCCTTTGTTCGATAGCTGTTCCTTGACGAAAGCAAAAAATGGTTTGTTTAAATCTTCTGGATCATGTAAACCATATTGCCATACAACCGAAGGCCCGGCAAAAAGGGTCAAATGGGAGTTGAGGCTGTACCCAATATTGGCGGTGAAACTTGAGATTTGCTCAAAATCATCGAAGAACAATGTTTGAGACAAAAATTCAGGGTTGAAGCTGATTTTCTTTCCGATGGGGAGCAGTGAACCCAAACCAGCGCCAAAGGCCACATGCTTCTCATTGGCAGGATTGTAAGAAAAGACAAACGAAGTGTACAATTTGCTTATCCCAATTTTATACGAAAGATTGAACGGGTACATTTCCGATACCGAAAGTTCAATGGCATGGTAACCCCCTTTTTTAACAATGGAAAGAAAGCCAATAGGGAAGCCACTTTCTATGGTATCGGCCAGATTGATAAAGCCAAGCTGGAAACCTTTTAAGCGGGTAGCTGTGTTGATGAATCCCACCTGTGGGGCATTGGTTTTCTTTAACGAAGTGTTCACAAAGCCAATCTGAGCACCTTTCAGTGAATCGGCGCAAGTATTTACAAAACCCACCTGAATGTTGGTAGCCTTTTTAAAGGTTGTATTGACAAAACCGATTTGTGCGCCTGAAAATTCTTTCATGGTGGTGTTGATAAACCCAACCTGCGGGCCATGGTTATTTTTGGCCACGGTATTAATAAACCCGATTTGTGCCCCGTTACAGTTTCCGCCAACGGTGTTGATAAAGCTGACCTGTGCCCCGGTAAAATCTTTTTTCACATAATTGATGAAACCAATGTCGGCGCTTTTGTGGTTTCCGTTGGCCATATTGACAAAGCCAATCATGGGAATATTGCATCCGTCGGGGATACTGTTCACGATGAACGAATAGAAGACAAAATCTTTTTTAGGGGTTGATTCTTCCTGTGCAAAAGCAATTGTAAAGGATGTAATTAGAAGGATGAAGGCTAAAATTTGTGTTTTCATGGTATCGAATTTTATCATTTTTGATGTTTTCATTTTTCTGAAATTTGGCCCTATGACAACATCGTTTGCACCCCCCCCTAACCGTGAGTGATTTTTTTTCAAAAAATTTTTAGAATGGATAAATGGGGTGCTCGCGCTTTGGGAATAGAACGCGGATAATACGGATGCAGGCAACGCCGGTCAATTTAATTCTTCTCGATTAGGGGAAAATTCAACTCCTTCGGAGTTGGTGGGTTTTGTAACGTCTGCTATTCCCCCGACGTTGCCGAGGGTGATGAACATCAAACTCTTTCAGAGTAATATAACCCGGAGGGTATTATATTAATCACCCCCAAAGAATTTGGGGGAAATGCATTCGCTACCGGGAGTTCCAACCCGGAAAGGGTTGAATAATAATCTCGCAGAAAATTGATAAGAAAAAAAGACCTTTCGGAGAACAGAGAATTTATTCGATCAAAACAACCGTATTCCTGCTTTAAATCCGATCCATGTCTTGAGGTTGCGGTTGGTGCCTGCCGTTTCGTTTGAAATAAAATAGGGCGATAATTTGCTGAACGTCGTTTCATAATCGGGCGATGAAGAGTCGACAACGTAGAAATTATAGGTTAGCCCCAGCGTGAGAGCCATGTTGCGGGCCATTTTGTAATTCACGCCAAATCCCAACCGGTAAAGCATGTTGATCTCTTCGTTCATCGATCCTAACGATACCTGCTGCGATAGCAAATCGACGTCGTAATTCAATTTGGGTTTTTTACCAAAGGAGGTGCCGATCCCCGCTCCGAATGTGTAGAGCGCAGAATTCCCTATGGTACGCGGATCGAAACCACCCATAAGGATGGTGTAGAAATGTTTGGTGCCCCCGCGATAGGCAATGTTGGTGTAAAAAGTTTCGGTAGCATAGATGTCAATCTGATGATATCCTTTTCGGCAAATATTGATGATTCCGATTTGTGCCCCGGAACAGCTATCGGCTAGGTTGACCACACCCAGTTGAAGCCCTTTGATGTATTTTGCCCGGTTGATTAATCCGGATACCTGTGCCCCTTTCAGCGTATCGGCAATGTTTATGATGCCTGTGATCTGGGCGCCTTGACATTTCCGGGACTGGTTCATGATGCCGGATAGTTGCAGCCCGTCTGTTTTTTTTGCAACATTTAGAATTCCGGTTATTTGAGCGCCATTCACTTCGGGGGCATAGTTCATGATGCCCGATGCCTGCACTCCCGTACATTCCTGTTTTGTGCTGTTCAATAATCCCGAAGCCTGCACTCCGTTGAAACGGCCCAATGTCAGGTTCATGATACCCGAAGCCTGAACTCCGTTGAAATCTCCGCCCGTCGTATTTGAAATCCCTGCAGACTGGACTCCTTTAAAATTTTTTCTGGTAACATTTAGTAAACCGGAAGCCTGAATCCCGTTGAATTTGCCCCCGACAAAATTTCCAAGCCCTGAAAACTGGCAAACCCCGGCATCGCGCCTGACAATATTTACCAATCCGCCAGCTTCAAACACTTTAACGCTTTCGACATATCCGCCCAAAATATTCAGTGAAAACAGGTTTGAAGTAGACCCTGAAAGCAGGCTGTTGGTGCCGACATGCGGAACAAGTGAAAGCTGGAAGAGACTGTTGAATGTTTCTGTTATGTTCGAAGAGTTTACCTGTAATTGGTGGGTTATCAGTTTTGAAGGGAAAAAATCAGCAGAATCAATGGCTGATCTGTTTTCATTCCCTGGAAGGGCAAGATTTACAAAAGTTGTTTTTCCCGGAACGGGCATCAGCAGGGCATCTTCAAAACCTTGTTTGCTTACTTTTAATGTATCCGGCGAATTTTTGGGATTCAGTTCAAGATGAAAATATCCATATTCGTTGGTGGTGACTGCTGTTTTGTATTCGGCATTGTACACGGTCGCATCGGCCAGCAGGTTTCCCTGGGCATTGGTGAGGTAGCCTTCCACAATGGCCGGTTTCTCTTTCTTTTCTTTTACGGGCTGAAGAATGATGAATTTTCCCCTCTCGCGGCACGAAACCGATCCTTCAAAAAGGGTGTTCAGTGCAAAGCGCACTGTCTGCTTCTCCACCGAGAGTGAAATTCTTTTCGATGCATTGAGCGCCTCCGGACTGTAGGAAAAGGTAGCTTCTGCCTGTCGGCTGATTTCCGTCAGGAGAGCTTCAATAGTTTCTTCCTGCATTTCAATGGTTACCCGGTGTTCGAGCAAAGGAACAGGTTTTGATTGGCAAATGCCAGCCAATGAAAAAAGTAGAAGGAATATGACTGTTCCAGTCGCTTTCATATCAGGGATTTTTTTCATCGGCATTGCAAACCTGGCCATCAAAAGTATACCTGTTTTGTCCGGCGGAGTGATACGTTAGATTGAGGGTTTCGGCAATGATATTCAG
>Ga0209800_10001720_pt1 | contig 21490 bp, 12 predicted proteins | sample Higcelweek8metaG_FD_187174 | JGI IMG/M metagenome (GOLD analysis project Ga0209800, IMG submission 187174) | Freshwater pond sediment microbial communities from the University of Edinburgh, under environmental carbon perturbations - High... | ecosystem: Environmental > Aquatic > Freshwater >...
CTTTGTTCTATTAAAATCTGCCATGTATATATTGTTAATAAATTATTTATATTATTTCTAATATACCGGTTTGCTATCTTTTGCAAACCTGCAATGGATATTATCAAAAAGTCGCCCGACTTGCAAGTGTTTTGTAGGAATTTACCGATATTTTGAGGCCTTCGTTTTCCGCGAATATATAAATCTTCAATATAGATACAAAAAGGCTCTGAATTATCAGAGCCTTTTCTCGGGTCATTGCAAATTCCCCTTATTTCTTACCTGCAACCTCATCTGTTACATTCTTTGGAACGTCTGCATAGTGAGATGGCTCAATATTTGCGCTTCCTCTACCACTAGTGATAGATCTAAGCTCACTTGTATATCCGAATAATTCAGAAAGAGGAACAATAGCATCTATCTTACTAATACCATTTCCCAAACTCTCAGATCCTTGGATTTGTCCTCTCTTACTACTTAGCGATCCAGTTACATCTCCCATGTATTGGTCAGGCATTTCTACTTCTACCTTCATAACTGGCTCCAATAGTACTGGGTTACCCATTCTACATCCTTCTTTGAATGCCATGGATCCTGCAATCTTAAAGGCAGCCTCAGAGGAGTCGACTTCATGGTAAGAACCATCAAATACTGTAACTTTGACATCCACAACTGGATATCCAGCCACAACACCTGACTTCATAGCTTCTTCAACACCCTTCTGTATAGGAGTGATATATTCTCGAGGAATAGATCCACCTTTAATTTCATTTTTGAACTCGAAGCCTTTACCAACTTCATTTGGTTCTAACTTCAACCAACAATGACCATATTGTCCTTTACCACCAGACTGCTTGATATATCTACCTTCAGCTTGATCAACAATCTTTCTGATTGTTTCTCTGTATGCTACCTGTGGTTTCCCAACATTAGCTACTACATTAAATTCTCGTTTCAATCTGTCTACCATGATTTCCAAGTGAAGTTCACCCATTCCAGAAATAATGGTCTGACCAGTTTCTTGGTTAGTACTTACTCTGAATGTAGGATCTTCTTTTACTAGTCTTCCTAAAGCATCGGTTAATTTCTCTTCGTCTGATTTAGTAGCTGGTTCAATAGCTTCAGAAACAACCGGTTCTGCAAATGTAATTCTTTCTAGGATTACTGGCTTTGCTTCATCACATAGGGTATCCCCTGTTGTTGAATCTTTAAGGCCAACTATTGCTCCGATATCTCCTGCTTTAAGGAAAGGTACGTCTTCTCTGTCATCAGCATGCATCAGTACCAACCTACTTACTCTCTCTCTTACATTTCTTGTTGAGTTCAACACATATGTTCCTGCATCTATCTTTCCTGAATATACTCTGAAGTATGAAAGATTCCCGATATGTGGATCATTTACGATCTTAAATACTAGGGATGAGAATGGTTCATCTTCTTTTGCATGTCTTTCGACTTCTTCACCTGTTTTTGGATGCACACCTTTTACAGCTGCAATATCCAATGGAGATGGCAAACATATTGTGATGTAATCCAAGAGAACTTTTGCCATAGCTGTTCGAGAATCTCCTCCCAATACTGGGAACACTTTCAATGCTAAGGTTCCTTTTCTTAAAGCTGCATACAGCTCTTCAGTTGTTAACTCTGCACCTTCGAAATATTTACTCATCAACGCATCATCTTGCTCCGCCAATACTTCGAGCAAAAGCTCTCTGTGGCTCGCAACTGTATCTTTCATTTCATCTGGGATAGGTACTTCTGTTAACACAGGGTTATCCACTCCATCATATGTATATGCTTTCATTTTGATCAAATCTACATATCCATGTAACTGTTGCTCTTTTCCAATTGGCAATGTAACTGCAACGGCTTTGTTACTCAATCTAGTTCTAATTGTCTGGAAACTATGTTCGAAGTCCCCACCAATCAAGTTGATTTTGTTCATAAAACAGATTCTTGGAACACTATATTTGTTTGCTTGTCTCCAAACTGTTTCGGATTGTGGTTCTACACCTTTTCTTCCGTCGAAGATTACAGCGGCACCATCCAATACACGAAGAGATCTTTCAACCTCTGCTGTGAAGTCTACATGGCCTGGAGTATCAATGATATTGATTCGGTGTCTCTTGTTGTTATAGTCCCAGAAACATGTAACTGCCGCGGACATAATGGTAATTCCTCTTTCCTGTTCTTGTACCATGAAGTCCGTTGTTGCTGCTCCATCATGTACTTCTCCAATTTTGTGTAACTGTCCAGTGAAATACAAAAGTCTTTCTGTTGTTGTAGTTTTTCCAGCATCAATATGAGCAATGATTCCGATATTTCGGATCTGCTCCATTGGCATTTTGATATTATATATTGTCTTATCCATAAAATTATTAATTAATTTAACAGTTACAAAAAGGAAAGTTTACACTCTCGCAGTTGCGATTATATCAGAACTAATCAACACTAGACAACAACCTTGTGGCTTCTTCTGTAATACTGTTGTCCAAATCGTACTCTATTGCCTTCTTTAGTGAATCAGAGGCCGCGGTTGCATCGCCCTGTTCAAATTGTAATCTTCCTAGCAAAAAATAGTATTTTGCATTATACCTATCCGCATTTAGGAGATTATCAAGTACAAGATTTATCTGCGTTATATCTCCGTTTTGATCCAACAAAGCTTTAGCTTTGTAATATAGATATTCTTCTTTTTCACTATCTACTAGTGTCAAAGCGTCTAACTTAGCTATGTAGTAGTTTATCTTTTCTATATCATTTAATACATAATTGATCTTGATTCCATATATATTTAGATATGCGGATTTTGATCCTTTTAATATACTTTGTAAAAGTTCATCAGCTTTCAAAGTGAAATTGTTGGCTAGAAGTATATCCATATATTCTTTTACTAAATCTGCCGATGGCTCCTTTCCCTGATAGCCAATTGCTTTACCATAATTAATAATTGCATTACTCAAATCGCTTTTACCCATATATGCTCTTGCTTTTGCCCAAAGGATACTATCTTCCATACCACCAAGCGTAACCGCTTTATTTAATTCTGCCAATGCTTTGTCATATTCTCCGGATTCTAGGTATGCTCTCCCCAAATAATATACTCCTTCAAGATACTCCGTTATCTCTCCTGCTAGTGGTTCTAATATAGCAATTGCCAATGTTGGGTACCCATTATTTATATATATCCTTGAGAGTTTTGTTGCATTAAACTTTGTGTCTGTATTCAAAGACGCCAGAACTGTGGAGAACTCGTCAAAGTAGGCCTTCCATCTCTCTGTTGAAGTTATACTTCCCAAGGTACTTTTTGCAGCATCTATGTCCGAAGTAGATTGGATATATGAGAGTAAAAGCTTTGCTTCCGAAAGATTATCATTTTCAAAAAGATCTTTCTCCAATTGCTTTGCAGCATTATCTATATTCCCTTTCTTCAAATATACCTTTCCAAGCATTAATTCTAAGTCTTGATTGCTTACCCCAACTCCCTGTCCTTTCTTGAATGTTTCTAGGGATTTGTCATAGTTGGAAATGTCATAGTATGCATCTCCAACCAATGTGTACAAAGATGCTTGCCCTTGATTATTAATTTTCTGTGCAGATTTTTCTAAGATTGAAAGTGCATCATCAACCCTACCTTTCTCAATTAATATTGTAAGAATTCCTTGAAATGCTTCTACTCTAGATGGAATCATATCCGCAGCTTCATAGTAATAGGTCATAGCTGTAGAATATTCTTTGCTATTGTACATAGTCGATGCCTCTTTTATCTTTGAGTCATACGAGGCATTTTCAGCAGTGGTCACACGTGTGGATATGAAATACCAAGCCACTAGTCCTCCGATTACTAGTAAGAGCACAATCCATGGGATCAATTTTTTGAAATTTAAAGCAGTTTTCATTATTTGAATATATCACAGATCATACTCGCCCTCAATTATGTGTTAAAATAGTCCTACTTATGAAACTAGCAAAAGTCTTTGGCCTTGTATTAGGAATTGGAGTATTTCTTTTACTTAATAATTTGGATAACCGATATTATCAGGCAAGTATTCCTGCGCTAGACTCAAATTGGTCAAAATTGGTTTTCCAGGTAGATGCGCAAGAGGCTCAATCAGAATTACAAGCGAAGTTCATAACCGTAGATAACGATGGAGATATTCAACATTTCCTTACTAATGCTCCAACTCCAATGGATGCACTTATTGAGAATGGCTACTCCGTAAGTAGTATGAATCGAGTAATTACAACTTCCCCATTGAATGTATTGACTAATAGATCTTTCATTATTCTACAAACATATCGAACCATTATTGAAGATATTACAATTACCCTACCTTTTCAAAAGATTATGCAGGGAGATACTTTGTGCCAGAAATTAAGCCAGAAGATTATTTCCCAACAGGGTGTGCTTGGGGCAATGACACAGACTTTTAAGAAGACATATCAAGGTGGAGACTTGGTAGCATCAGAGATCATTAAGGAGGATGTTTTGAGATCTCCTGTTAAAGAGATCGCTATCTTAGAAGGACCCGATGATGATCCAAGTCAGGTTCCACAAATTGGGTACAACTGTACATATTGGGAATCATATATAGATAATAATGTGTCTGCTTCAGATGAAGAAAAACAATGGCTGAAGTTTACAATGAGATGGGAGTCCGGATGCAATGGGGAAAGCAATAAGAGCTATTACAAAGGTCTATTCCAGTGGGACCCTTGCCTGTGGTATGAGCAATTCCCAAATGACAATATTTTTGATGGAAAAGCTCAGATTACGAGAACTCTTTACAAACTTAGAGCAGGGGCGAGACCTCAATATATGTGGCCGGCTGTATACAAGAAGTATGTAGCTACATATGGAGAACTGAGCTGGCTTAAATAGCTCTAAGCATTCCAGCTATAATATTCACAAATCTCTTGGGGTATCTCTCCTAAGAATCTTGATGGGATTTGAGATGTAAATCCTTCTCTAGCCAATCTAGTCTCAGCAAATGTTAATGTAAGCTTTTGTTTTGCTCTAGTAATAGCTACATAACAAAGTCTTCTTTCCTCTTCTAATTCGCTTTCATCTGTGAATGCTCGGGAATGAGGTAGAAGCCCTTCTTCCATACCAATGACAAATACATAGTTGAACTCCAATCCTTTAGAAGAATGTACCGTCATGAGATTAACATAAGAACCACTTCCATCTTGGTTTTTGTCTTGCTCTTGTTCAATCAAAGTTATTTCATTTAGGAACATTTCCAAGCTCTTGTTTGGATATTTCTTAACATACTGATATGCGACATTTTTAAGCTCTGTTACATTCTCTTTTTTCATCTGGGCTTGATCTGTTCCATCGTCAAACCATTGGATATAGTTTGTCTTTTCAAGAATTATATCGATGATATCTAAGAGATTCTTTTTCCTTGCCTCAACATATAGATACCCGAAGGTGGATATTAGAGACGCAAATTTCCCAAGTTCTCCAGATACCTCATTGACTCTATTTAATAGGCCTCCACCTAAATCAATTATTGCCTGACTCTCTGGATGACCCAATGCATATGCCCCAACTAAGAGCTCCCCAATTGCACAATCTGCTTTATGGGCTAGTTCATGTAAAATTGCTACTGTCTTTGGTCCAATCTTCCTTGCAGGAACATTAATAATTCTACCCAAACTCAATTCATCTTTTATGTTGTACAAAAATCTGAGATAGCTGATGACGTCCTTAATTTCTTTTCTTTCATAGAATCTAAAACCTCCTACTAATTTGTAAGGTACTCCAGCTTTAAGCAATGCTTCTTCAATTGCACGAGACTGGTAGTTCGTTCTGTAGAGAATAGCCATATTTGATAATGGAAGATGCATATCCTGAAGATGTTTTATTTTCCCAACCACATATTCTGATTCGTCTTCCTGATCCCTTGCTTGATATACAGAGATATTCTCACCATCCTCATTGTCTGTCCAAAGATTTTTCCCAACTCTTTTGTTATTCTGCTGAATGACCGATACAGCTGCAGATATTACATTTTTTGTAGAACGATAGTTTTGTTCAAGTTTAATAACCGTTACTTTAGCGAAATCTTCCTCAAATGACTGAATATTCTTTATATCTGCACCTCTCCATGCATAGATTCCTTGGTCATCATCACCTACTACACATATATTTTGATGCTTCTCGGATAGTAATTGGGCAAATTTGTATTGTGCTTTGTTTGTATCCTGATACTCGTCTATTAAAAGATAGTGGTATTTATCTTGGTAATGTTTTCTTACTTCTTCATTTTCTTCTAACATCTTCACTGTCAGATACAAAAGGTCTCCGAAATCTACAGAGTTTTGTATTTTAAGCTGTTTCTGATATGCAGGATATATATCTGCAACAATATCTTCGATATATCCTCCATAGTGGGAGCCAAATGTTTCTGGAGATACCATTTCATTCTTAGCCGCACTTATGAAGTATGATACCGATTGTGGCTTTATCTGCTTGATATCTATCTGCCTCTCTATCATTAATTCTTTTATGAGGTTTTCACTATCATCAGAATCATATATGGAGAAATTGTTTGTAAGCCCAACTGCTTTTGCATTTTGTCTTAGAAATAGTGCCCCTATGGAATGGAATGTACCAACAGAAGGAAGATCTTCAATATCAGCATGGATATCCTTAAGGATGCTTTTTATTCTTTCCAGCATCTCCCCCGCAGCTTTTTTAGTAAATGTTACCGCAAGAATATTCCCTGGTTTAACCTTTTTTTCACTGATGAGATATGCCACACGGCTAGTAATTACGCGGGTTTTACCAGAACCAGCCCCAGCAAAAACAAGAAGAGGACCTTCTGTACATTCAACAGCTTTTTTTTGTTCCGGATTTAGACCTCCAAGAATAATGTCGAGTTTCATAATATGATTTTAGGATTAAATCTTTTTCATATATCGAGAGAATACCCATCCTACTGTATTTTCAGTGTACTGTATTTGCATCCAACCATTCTCCTCTGCAAGAAGTATGTATACAACACCATTGTCTACGGTATCTATTATCTTACAACTATACCACTGGCATTCTCGGATATTTGCGAATCCATACTCAGAGGAGGCTACTTGAACCAAGGTTTTGTCTCCTTTTACAACGCTAAATTTGACTTCAAATTCTGTATCTGCAAATGGTTGGTTATCAAATTTCTGTATTACAAATTTTTCCGATGCTTCTCCTGGGGCTATTTGAGCTAGTAAATCAAATTCAAATGTAGCAATTTCCCCTGATTTTACTGCCGTATCTGATATATGGGTTGGTTTGGTAAAACTATCCCACACCCCATTTATTGCAAACCGACTTTGTTTTACATCCTTAGCTGATATATATATTGGGTTTTTGTCTGTTAACCAAGTAAAGTCATTTAAGTTCTTCATCTTTACAGTTACATGCAACTTAGACCCGATTACAACTTCTGGGTTGTACGTAACTTCTTCTATTTTTGCTTTGTATTGAAGTTTTTCTGTAGTGTATCCAGTCCATCCTGAGAATGTATCTAATACTGATTGTTTGAATTCTCCATTAAATTCGCTAGGAACCAATTTAGTTAGTTGGCCTTCTTGCTGTACGATGCTAAATTTGGCCACTGAAAGACTAGATATTCCCCATGCAGAAGCAAGCGAATCAACAAGATTGCGCATAGATGAGGAAGCTCTGTTGGTTAATATTGGATCATTTGAGAGATAGCCGATCAGTATACTTCCTTGCGAATCTCTCAATTCAGGGTTTGCTCCTACTCCACCAGATCTTCCTTCATATGTTACCCCATTGGTATCCACAAGATAGTTGTAAGGTAGGTCTGCGAAGTGAAGACGAGTTATTGAATAATAATAAAGGGCTTTTACCCAAAGGGATGGATTCTTCTGTAATTCAGGAGAGTTCGTAGTTATCTGTGATATATATATCGTAGTTGGAGTGACATATTTCGTCTGCGTTTGGTCTGCTATTGTCCCATCAAATTTTTGATCCGATATCGTATTTATTGGTGAAGCAAAAACTCCTGCTGGGATTAGCAAAAAGAAGATAGTTGAGATGAGTCTTGCTATGGATTTCATAGAGACATTGTATCACAGATTACTCTGCTGTTGATATATAATTAGGATCTATTGCGCTTACATATCCTATCGCAGGGATTGTATACAGGGTTTCTTTGTAGGTTAATTCACACTGTAATTCTAATTTGTATACAGGTGTCAGATTCTCTTGGTCAAGTGATTTGTAGAGGTAAATAATACTTGACGACATGGTTTTACAATTAGTTAGAGTACCAATCACGTCCTCAAACTCATCACCTTTATAGTCGATTTGCGTGAGTAGTGTCGTACGCAGGCTCCCAAATTCAGGATGAATTTCCTTCGGATATCCTTTTATGTTTATGTATTTGTTTAGATCGTCAGAGTTGATCAGAGGAACTCTCTTTTCAACTTCAATGAATTCTGCAAGGAGAAATTTCCCATATATTATTTGCCCATTTTTTGTAGCCAAATAGTCTGTAGCATTTTTATTTGATACCATCTCGATATTCTGTTCTCCTACCTTCTTGTTAGCGAAGAAAATTGTCTCCCCTTGTGGTTGTTTTTCACTAATGTTTAGGTTATATTCCCAATCTTTATTAAAGTACTCTTTTGCGAACTTGTTAAAAGAGTAGCCCGTAATATCTGCCTCATTCCAATCCAATCCTTCATTAATTCTAAACTGCATTGTATTATCCTCGAGGTCGTATATAACGTAGTTGTCTCCGTTCGCCCATTCGTAATATGATCCCCCACTTTCTTCTGTCTGTTTAAGTTTGGAACCTACTTTCGAAACAAATTCCTCAATTTCTTCCAACATCACCTTGCTAGAGACTTCATACACTGCGGCATCCGACCCCTCTATGTCTATATCGTTTAAGGCAATCTCTTTGTTTTCAATACTTAATGATTCTTGTGTAATAGGGTCTTTAACATATGGGTTGTTCTGCCCTCGTATGACAAAATACAAAGCGATTAAGAGAGCTAATATGAATATCCCAATTATTATTAACAATAAGATCTTTTTTTTCTTGTCCATAGTTAGATAATTTCAAAAAGTTATGGATCACAAACACTGATATTACATCCAAAGCCTCCCTGTGATGGGCTCTTTGTCATAACTTGCCATGGATCAACTGCTCTACCATTTACCTTTGTCTGAAGATGGATATGTCGACCACTTGAGCAAGCGGTTGTTGTTTCTTCGATGGTTTGTACTCGAGCAACTTGTTGTCCTGCACTTAATTTTGTTCCTACACCTACACCACTGACAGCTTTGACATGGATTAATTTGAATTCGTATGATGTTCCTCCATATGATGCGGTGAATATAATCATTCCCCCCGCGGAACCCGCGGTACAGGTAGTAGTTCCATTAAATGTTACTGTACAGTTGTCGTTTCCACAGAATTGGGGCGCAAAGAAATCACTCCCTCCTGATGACAAGTCTACAGCAGCAACTGCCTGGTGTGAATAGTTTCCAAATGCACCCTGAGAACAATGGACTGCTCCTGAGCCAAGCAAACATTTTTGCCCATCCGGGAGTGTTCCCCCTATGAAATCGTCCATTTCGTCATCATCCTCTCCCACGATTGGGCTCGAGCCTCTGAAGTTTGGATTAGTTACTACTTCACCTGGAACAACGTTGGTATATGCATAGGCTTGAGAGTCAAATGACTGTTTTCCAGACGACATTCCATACCAAATGAAACCAATTATCCCGAATGCTACAAGCATAAGGACTTGAATGATGACTTTAGCACTAGCATACAGAACATCAACAATAATGCCACTTATGATTGGCATTAAGAATGCCCCCAACCCACCTGTTACAGCTATTCCTAAACCGTTTAAGAAGGTTATAGCTAAGGCTTTTCCTATTACTTCCATTCCTCCCTTTATGAGCCACTGCTCTAAGAGAGCCTTCGCCTCGGTATTAACTAATTTAGTTACCAAATTTTTATATATACGTTGTCTTATTTTCTTGTAAAGGTGTTCATCTAACCATGCTTTTGTCGTATCTCTTGCTCTTTGGCCAAGAGAGAAGGTTCTTGCAAAGAAGCTTGACGTCCTTAATCTCGCTATCTGCATTGGAGTAAGTCCTAGAGTCGATAATGAAGCTAGATATGCTTTATCTCCTCTCATCAGCTTGCCCATATCTATATCTTTTCCTAGTTTTCTTTTGATTTGTGTGACCTGTTTATATGTAGAATGTATAAACCCTTCTCCATTTACAAACAAAGTTTTGAGAATCGAATTCGGTGTCAAATAGTAGATACCGGTCATCAATTCATTATATTTATTCATTGAAGCAGCCAATGCTCTCTTCGAACCTGTTAAATTGGTTAAGTCCGTATGGTTTGCAGTTAATATCTCAATTTCTTCCGTATACGGTTTCTTATATACATTTCCATCTTCATCTTTTAACTCCCATGTATGAGTCTTAAATGACACTGGCGTTAGACTTGTAGGACAGTTCCACTTGTTTTTTCTACTATCAAAGAACTCTCCATTTAAGATATTTAACGCCACGTTAGTACCTGTGATTCCACCCATTGCCTTCACTGTATCCAAACGACCCTCCCATGTACCAACTGTTCCCCAGAATTTCATACCATTCAATTCTCTATCCCCTTGTTTGAGATCTTTTATCAATCCATTGTAATATTTGACCTTATCTTTATCTCCTGATCTCTTCGCTAACAATAATTCTTGTTTACAATCACTTATTCTTTGGTTGAAATCTCTTCTTGCTCGAGCAATTCCTTCCATACCACCCAAAGTACCGGAAACAATAACTTCGGCCTGCCCTAAACGCATGATACCTTCTTGAATCTTTGCCTTCTCATTGACACTAAGATTTGGATGCATCTTCAAATATAGTTCTAAATCTTGTTGTCTACCCTTGAGATTTCTAGTCTCGAGTTTATTGTAAATTCCATTATCAAAGACGTTAACCGCTGGATCATCAGCCTTAACCCCAAGGCTAGAACGTACTCCATCGTATCGAGATAGTAGCTTAGGAACTAATTTGGCACTCGAACCTGTGTAGGTATCATTTAAGTATTTCTCCACCGCTTCGTCACCTCTTATTATTGCTTTTTGAAGGCCATCTCGTTTTTCCTCGCTCATATTCTCCCACCCATCTCTTCCAAACATTTCTCTTCCAACTAACGACGCACTTCTACTAGCAATATAATTCTTTCTTGAATCTTCCCTTTTTCCATCCAGGTTGGTACCTGCAGCAGAAGCAAATGCTCTTCCAGCTTCAGCTTCTCTCCCTATGTTTTCTGCTTGATAGTGCCCGAGAATTGCCTTCTTTGCATCCAAGTCCAAGTTGTATTTATGAGCCCACGCATTAGCAACTAGGCCTTGTTGTACTCTTCCTAAAAATCCAGCTTTCATATAATCACGCATTGTCTTCTTAGCTTTCTGTTTAGGTGTACTAAGGAATTTGTTTGGATTAGAAAGAAATTCTGCTAAATTTGAGGTGGTAATCGTAGCGGCTCTGCTTCCAGACTCATTAGCCTTCAAAGACCCTAACTCAATAGTAAGTGCACTATTCAAGCTATCCAACATCTGATCGGTTACAAGCATACCTGGCTTTTCTAACGCGACCGCAAGACCATCGACAAGTTCGTGAGACGTTGATATACCAGTTGGTTTAAGCTTTATCGGCTTTCTTTTGTCTGCAGGTTTTCTAGCTTCCTTAAACACAAAGTCAAATATTTGACCTAAAACCTCTTCTTCATTTTGTGGTTTCTTTCTTTCTCCCATCGGTTATTTACGTGTATGAGCAATTTATACTATTTACCACCCATCAATCCACCAATCAAAGGAATACTTGACATACCTGCCTTCGCACCTGCCATAGCATCCGCAGCTGCTCTATTTGTTTCTTTAACCGGAATAATAGCTTCTGCAAATTTAGGAGCCTGACATGCATAGAAAAGCACAAAGATTCTTAATACAAAGGATATTATTAATCCAACATATCCTTCACTTGAAGAAATACTCGTAGCCGTCGTAGTTGCACCTTCTCCTAAGTTCATCCCTGTTAGTTTATCTGGCATACTCAATACAACTCCTGTAGACTGCATTAAAAATATTGGAATGTTGACTATGAAGTAAGCAATTGGGAATACCAATACATTTCTGACTATCCCTGTGAACCAGTTAATCTTCATGTTCTCTTGTCCTGGCATAGTACCAAGCATGATTTTGATAGGGCCTAATATGACATTTAGCAAAAGCTCGAAATATGCTTTGTAGAGCATAATCAAAAGCTTTATTGCTCCTACGAATACGATACCTGCACCTATTATCATAGCAATCAATCCCAACAAGCCCATGAGCTCTGCTCCCCAGAATGTAGTTAGCAATTTGAAATATCCACCAACAATATTTGAAGAGAACCCTGAAAGTGCAGTAGAGAAATCTTCTGTAACTACTGCTACGTACTGCTCACCCATTCCTTTCATTAAAATTCCAAAAAGTGCTCCGAAGTTACCAATGGAAACACTTTGCTCATTAAATATCGAATACAACAAAGATATTAATACTCCACCTAAGTCTATGATGATACCCGCGATAGCAAAACTGAAGGTAACTAATATCAAGCTTACAATTACACTTGGGATTGTATTTCCTATGGAAACCATGGTTTGGCCACCTATCTTACTTCTGAACATAATCATAAAACCAATTACAATCATTATTACAACAAAGAATATGTAGGCTATATTTCTCATCTGATTCCACAGAGGAGCCACTCCTGAATCCATAAGGCTGTCATAACCAGGTACATTTTCCCCTTCTCCTGCTGCATACAATCCAACATTTGATTCCTTATACCCTGGTACCCATTCTTCCTGTAGATGTGCCATTACATTAACATTTCCCTGATTTTGATATGCAAAAACCAATGCTTGATCTGCAAATCCAAGTAAACCCATCCTCATATCAGCTGGGACATCAGGATCGTTGAGAAGTGCGCTACCACCAGTATGCTCCGCGTCTATGGTTGAGAGAACAATCCATGCAGTATTCAAACCTAGTTGGCCAGAATGGCTTGTCATGTTGTCTTCATCCGCTTCAGTACCACTTACCCGGTTATAGTAGGTTTTCGTTCCCTCCCAGTCTGGAGATATAGTGATATCGTCTTGTGCATATGCATTCATAACTCCAAAGAAGAGGAACATGCTAGAGATTGCTATGAAAACAGTTTTGAACATCTTTTTATTGAAAAGATCCTCCAGTTTTCCTATAAACTCGTATGTTTTGGCTACGTAACTCATATTAGATATTTAATTAATTTAAATTATTACATTGATAACAAGGGATCCGTTCTTGTAGCAGATTCTTCTAGTAAGAATGTCTTATATTGATTCAATGTTGGTGTATCCGATCCTCCTGTATCATCATATTCTGCAGCTTCTCTCTCGTCAAATAGGTAAGACATATCCCAAATACACTTAATCGAGACAGTTTGCCCACTAACTAATGCCTTGCAAGGAGTAATAACATAAACTGATTTATATAAAGAAGCTGCCGACGGACTCATCGCAGCTTTATTTCTTGTTGTAGTATATGCGTTGGTTTCTTTAAACATTGGACTCATCTTAACTGCAATACTTGCTGAATCTATACAACCTTCTTCTTCTCCATTCTCACAACTTGTCCAATCTGAGGAAGGGAAAAGAGAACCAAACGTCCCTTGTATTATCTTCCACACATTGAAACAGCTATTAACATAAGCTGTATCACCAACTTCTAATGGGTCTACGTTCTGACAAACCCCATCTATTGTCAATTGAACATCTTCAGTCTCAGCTTCTGTTTCTCCTGGGACTCTATAGTTAATGTTCTTGAATAAAGCTGCAGCTTTATTAGATTTATCAGGGTTAGCATTTGCAGAGTTATTACACATTTCTCCACAATCATTATTTGAATATTCGCTTATTACGGCTTCACCATCCCCCTCATCCCCATTTCCATTATCCGTGGATATTGTATATTTAGTACCATATGCTTCTTGCTTTACAGAGCCATCGATAATCGTCGATTTGACATATGCCCCTGATTCACCCGGAACCGCATTTACAAGTATTTGCTTGTTATCAAATTGTTCTCCCGCGGGTTTGTAGGTTGGGCTTTCCATCGTAATCTGCCTATTTGAGTCTTTAACTGAAAAGATTCCTGACAAAAGTCTTACTGGAACATTGATGGATGACATAGAGACGTCTGCTTGACTACTTACTTTTCGCTTCAAGGATGTAGATCCGGAACCTAATCCTGGAATCGTACATGCAGCATTAGCCTGGTACTGGTTTGCAGAGGATACACTACACGAAGATGAGGTTCCCAATACGGAAGGGTTTGCCTTCTGCGGTGTAACATCTGTGATATTCCCATTCTCTGATATATTTAAAAATACATCGTTTGATTCATAACTATTATCTATGACTGTAGTTGCACACGTAGTGGCCTTAGTATTACTATCTTTCGCCACAATATCTTTTACATCTGTATATTTAAAAACCACGAATCCAAATGCTCCAAGTACTAGTAAAAGTAATAGCGCTTTTTTGTTTTTCTTTGGTTGGTTTTGTTCTGTATACATACAAGTTATTCTGATTATACCAGATATTATAATGGTTTCTAGTTAAGTATTAAATAACTCCATAGTTGGATAATTTGGGTACGGCAGTAGAGGCTTCACTAGCACTAATTGCTATTCCAATATCCTTTCCTGTAATGCCATTCATCGATACTGAGGTTGGAGTAAAAGATGGAATAGTGCTTAAAATATCAAAATACATACTATCTGCAGAAGTATATTCAAAGTAGACGCTACCGTCTGAGGATCTGCTATCCGCTATAGATAATATCCATTTCCCGTTCTCATCCATAATGGCAGATATTGAACCTGCCTGATTAGCAGTTCCAGTTCCGTCCATATCTTTTATATATGCAATTACAATCCCTTCCTTGCTTTCTGGTATATTACTTACTGTCCCCGTTATAGATACATATGAAGGAGGTGTGCTCAATGTTGCAAAGGTTGTTGCTGTATATTTCTTCCCACTGTTATCAAATTTATTCTCTCCTGAGACCACTTCAAAGTAATATTTAGTCTCAGGCTGTAGTCTAGTCAGTGATACACTGTGAATATAGTATGTCCCCCTATTTGTCACTCCATCTCTCTCATCGTTTCCTTGACTTGAAAGATCACTAGCTGTTGTACCATAGTTAAGATATCCTTGTTCACTCTTCTGGGACGCCCATATCACTGTAAATCCTGTATCCGTAAGGTTAGTTACCTCAACTGTGCTTGCGCCATATGGCCATGTTAAACCACCGGCTATTACCATATCTTCCCATGAGAGATCTTTAACCAATCTAAATGTACGTCCGCTAGAGGTATCCTCCGGAGGAGTTTCTTCTTCGGGTTCAGGTTCTGGTTTAGGTACTACTACAACAGGATCTTCGTCAGGCTCAGCAACAGTTGCATCAGCTCCAAGCATAGATCCTGTAGGGAAATATGAATACAAATCTGATTTTTCTTCCATATTGAATACTTGAGTACTCTTCAATTTCCCATTGCTATCAAAGAGCTCCGAATATGCTCCTGTTAGCAAGTCTCCCGTTCCAATTGCAGAGATAGCCACAAGTACAAGATTGGTGTCATTGTTTGATATTACTAAGGAGTTGTCCGATACCTTTCTAAATGCGGATAGATCCATTATCCAATTTCCACCATTGGGCATAGTGGCTGATACTGGATATACAGATTTGTCTTTTAATACAGCAAAAACTATCACATCATCTCCAGATACATCATCTACAGAGCCATGTATTGGGTTTGGTGTTGGGGTTTCTGCCGTTATGGCTGCGGTTTTGAATGTGAATTGGTTTCCGCTAGTCGTAGTTGTGTACTTGGTAGAGTCTGATGATATTACAAAACTGTATGTGGTATTTGGTTCCAAGCCTGTTAGTTCTACAAAGTGGGTATATCGTTTCGTATTTCCTCTTGTATCTATTACTGGTGTGCCTTCAGCGCTACCTTTAACCGTAGCTACAGTTCCCCTGGTTTGAGAGTCTGTAGTCCATGTAACCGTAACAGATGAGGTTGTAAGGTTAGCTAGTAATACATTCTTAGGTTCGGTATTTGCGCTTGCTTTAGTTACTATCTGTACGACTTGGTATGAGGCAAAGACCACAAGGGGTAAACCAACAAGAAGGATTATTAACGTTAATATATTACTTTTTTTTGTTGGTACACGAGCAATCTTCATTAATAACTATAATAGCTAGTAATACGGAGAAATACAACGTTATTCTTCAGTTCTTGATTCTTTTTTCTTTAGACTTCCTAGAAATGCAGAAGCGGTCAATATGCCTCCTGCTATTTTTCTAATTGGAGCTAATATTGATTGATTTACCTCTTCTACTGTTCCTCTAATTGCAGATATACTACTTTGTACATCATTGACTATTAGCTCTGCTTGTTGGAGTATCTTAGAGGCTTGTTTCATTGTTTCCCTTGCGTCTACTACTGTTGTTCTTGTCTCTTTTATGAGCATTGCTATGTAGTAGAGTATGAGGCATGTCATTATTGTTAGTACACTGACAATTATCATCCAAAATACTGGTGGTATTGTATCCATTGTTTAAATATTTTCTTAATTTAGTTATTTTGTATTTCCACAAGTTCCATTTAGGCTTCCACCTTCATTCCAGATTAAGGATTTACACTTAGTATCTGTTGGTGCAAACTTAGATACTCTTACGAAGTATCCATTGTTTGGACTCATTGAGAAATCTAATCCATATTCTGTTCCATTGTCTACTTGTAGGCCTTCATATTTACTCTTAGATGTAGGCCACCATGATACATTGTCTGCTGTTAATCCTTGTATCTTGTTTATGGAATCTATGAATGATCTTGCTGTGTATGCTGTGGTATATCCGTGTACTCCTACAAGATTCCAACCTGCTGAGAATGCTACTGGTATTGAGGTTTTAAGATTGTATCCTGGTATGGTTACTGTTCCATCTTGGGTTGCATATACCAGATATCCCTTTCCTGGTACTATGGTAAAATTATCACCCGTGCATGTTCCACTTGAGCATGAATATCCATTGTTCCATCTTCCTCCTCCAAAGGTTGAGATGTATTGTATGACAACCCCATCCTTTGAGGCTTGGGATATGACATCTTTAGCACTATATGTTCCTAAATCTGTCGAGGTTGGGACAAAATCAAACGATATTATATTTATACCCTCGGAGATCTCATATTCCTGAGCCGTAGTTTCTTGTTCATACGATATTTCATATGCATTTGCACTAAGAACAATATCTTCCGCAGAGGTAGGATTCTCGAAATCTACAGGAATCTGGAAGCCTTCTTGTCCATTAGCTTCTATATAGAACATTTTTACATTAGTTCCCCCAGTATTTTGAGATACCACTTGCCCACCATCTATTTCAAAGCTATATAGACCTGTTTCTGGTAAATAGAAACTGTATGTGTCATTCTCGGATGAATCAGCCGCAAAGGTCTTTTGTGTTAATCTATGGAATAAATCAAATATTGAGGAGAGAACCGATGTCCCATCAACAGTACAATCAGTGAATTTCTCCGCTGGTTTTGAAACCACTCCTCCTAAAGCATGGCATATCTTCTCACATCCATCACCCTTAACACCACCCGTGTTAGATTTATCCTTAGCACAAGTCTTCATCTCATCAATCGCTTCTGCCTTTACGGTTGGAGAATCTACAATCAGGTCTCCTATCCTTCCCTCGGATAAGATCCATGGTGTAATAGCTTGTGCCGAGACATTGATCGTTTGACCATCTGCTAGATCATTGTAACCAGGATATACTCTTTGACATTTATTTTTCGATGTTAAGGCTACCTCTCCATAATCACCACACCGTATAGTACAATCATCGCTACCTACCTTTGTAACAGCACAATCCTCTTCTTCTGCAATATCTTCAGAGTCTGCACCACAAAGGACATCTGTTGAGTGTGTCAAACAATATTCTGCACAATAGTTCGAACCAGGATCATCTGCACAATCATTCCTTGTAGGTGTATAATCATCCCCCGTATCCGCTGAGCATTTAGTATTATTAGTTACCCAGTAATTACAATAAGTATTCGCTTTATTACAATGCTTATAGTTACCTGCACTAAGCTCTATACATTGCCCCGGATCGGAGCACTCCTCTTTTTCAGCATCACATCCATCTTCAAAATGCTCTCCCCCACTAGCTGCGGGAGCTCCACACGATCCAGGTACTATTTTACAACTTCCAGAAGGTGTACAGTATTTGCCATCTTTACAATAGTTGACACTCTGGACTTTAGCAACATAATCTAAATTACTCTTTAGAACAGGATCTGTTATCAGTGCCTTTTCTGTATCATTAAGATTCTTGTCACTTCCAGCAATAACTTTTAGACAATTTCCATACCCAATAGCTTTACAATCAGCCTTTCCTGCTTTTATATCATCATATATCTTTTGATCCATCCAACTTGGGCAGTTAGTACAGTCATCAATCGTCTCATTTCCAGCATATATACTCAAAACAAACTTATTCCAAAGAGGCCTAGTACTAACAACATGCCTTTCAACAGTTATGTCAAATGTCGTTGTTGAGAAATATCCAAAGACATAAGTCTTCTCATCGCTTTCTCCATAGTTGCTATACTTCGCTTTAACTCTAAAAGTGTCATTCGAAAGCTCCAATGGTAATACATTTCCTTCGCTATCCCGAATGCCTGAAGCATCAAGATACCATCCTCCATCATCACTTGTTGTACTACTGTAAACCACACTATCCTTACCCTCGCTACCGTCATTAAATGTGATATATACCAATCCATCTCTTGAATATGTATCATCATCCCCAATGACTTTACCAAAGACTGGTAATGGTTCCGTAACATTTCCTAGCAATGCAAATGTCTTTACAAGTGGAGTCTCGTTCTTAAAACTCCAAATCCCGTCTCCTGCAACAAAGTAATATGTGCTCTCTGGGTCCAAATTAGTTATCGTTACACTGTGGTTATAGTAAGAGCCCATCTTAGTAACCTTAACATTCTCACAATCAAAATTACTACCGCTTACACTAAAGGTAGAATCCTTTGTCTCACTTGCAGTTTTGTTAAATTCATCTACGCAAGCTTTTTCAGCATCACTCACATCCCTATCATCATATGCCATTGTGGATCCTATGATCCCTAGAGGACCAGGAAGCAATGCTTTATCTTTCTTAACATACACTATCCCTTTCATTGGGGAAGACGTCGTCCAAGTCACTGTAGCAGATCCATCTGTTACATTTGTTACTACAACATTTTGAGGTTTAAAAGCTATGGATTTGTAAACATAGTATCCAGCAATCCCTATTAATCCTACACCAACCAATATCAATATTATCTTTGATACCATTCTTAATACTTTTTGTGTTCGAATACCCATTTGAGCAGATTTATACAAATATTAGTTATATACATATATCAAACAAAATAATGGCCTATATGTCAAACATTTCCTTCTTTTTATCTTGAATTCCCACAACTTCCATTTAAGTCACCCCCTGAATTCCAAATCAAAGATTTACATTTTGTATTCGTAGGAGCGAATTCTGATATTCTAACAAAATATCCCTTTAGTGGATCTATCGGGAAGTCTAATCCATATTCAGCACTCTTCTCTACCTCTAACCCTTCATACATACTCTTCGATATAGTCCATCCAGATACATTGTTTGCTGTAAGCCCCTTTATTGTGTTTATGGAATCTATGAATGATCTAGCTGTGTATGCTGTAGTATATCCGTGTACTCCTACAAGATTCCAACCAGATGAAAGTGCCACAGGAATTGATGTCTTAAGACTGTATCCTGGGATAGTCATTGTTCCATCTTCAGTTGCATATACCAAATATCCTTTTCCCGGTACTATGATGAAATTACTACCCGTACATACATCACTCGTGCATGAGTAACCATTGATCCATCTTCCCCCATCAAATGTAGAGATATATTGTATATCTACTCCATCATCTGAGGCCTGAGCTATGACATCATTTGCAGTATATGCTGAAGAATCAATTGCTGTAGGTACAAAATCAAAAGCTACAAGATTTATACCCTTCTTTATTTCGTATTTCTGCCCCGTTGATTTCTGAGAGTAGGTTATTTCATATACATTAGTACTTAGTACAATATCTTCATCTTTAGTTGGATTCTCTGGATCTGCAGGCATCTGGAATCCTTCTTTGTTGTTTGCCTCTACGTAGAACATTTGTATTGTATCTCCATCGGATACCACATTTGCTACTGTACCTCCATCAATCTCGAAGCCATACATTCCTACTTCGGGGAGATATGAGGAATAGCTGTTTGCACTCTTGGTTGATGTCTCCTCCGCATAGGCTTTTGGAACAAGAAGATTATTGATTAATGATGTTATTGGGTTTCCATCCGAATCAAAGCAGCCAGAGAACGGAGCATTTCCGCCGACGCTGCCGTAGCTACCATCCATTGCCTTACATATTTTTTGGCAATTGTCTCCCTCTTGAGAGCTATTTATTGAACCTTCTGAAACACAATCCTCCATTGCAGATATACCTCTAGCCCTCAAATTCGCGTTACTATCAATGAGGGTCTTTATCCTACCCGTACTTAAATCAAAAGGATCAATTTCAACAGTATATAATTCTGTATCCACTGTCTGCTCCCCATCGGCAGATGGGATGTTAGAACCAATTTCTTCAGTAAGATGTTCACGGCATTTGGTTGCATCTGTCAATTTTACAATATTATCCCCACCACAGTTAATCGCACATTCGGACAATTCTCCCTCTTCATTATATTTCGCTCTTACAACACACTTATCAGAGCTGCTAGGGCTTGGGACATCATCTGTATCACAACCTCCCAATGTAGTACTCCATCCTGTACTTGTACATATTTTGTGGGTTCTCTCTACTTCAACACAATAGCCTATGTCATGACCATCACACGTATGGACGCCACAATTGGTGTCAGGATAGGTATATAGCACACCTCCTGTACATATCTTAGAGGAGGAGGCTCCGGTTACTTCACACGTTGTCGGTCTGGTACAGCTTGAGCTACATTGAGAATTAGTAAATTCCTTTGGACTACCATCAACACATTTCTTCCAGACTCCAGGAGCTGTTTCGGTACAATTAACAGGATAGCAAGTTGTTCCTGAGTCAGAATCTGTACAAGTAGAATTTGTAAAAACCTTTGGTACACCATCAACACACATAAGATAGTGATCACCGCCATAAGCATAGGTACAGTGAGTTGGAGAACATGCAGGTGGGGCTACATTACAAGTATCATTGGTATAGTTATTCCAGAAGTAAGCACCACTCTGTAATTTACACCATTTAGAATGATTATCATTTGGTGT
>Ga0209800_10001723_pt1 | contig 21485 bp, 14 predicted proteins | sample Higcelweek8metaG_FD_187174 | JGI IMG/M metagenome (GOLD analysis project Ga0209800, IMG submission 187174) | Freshwater pond sediment microbial communities from the University of Edinburgh, under environmental carbon perturbations - High... | ecosystem: Environmental > Aquatic > Freshwater >...
TTGTGTTCCGATGTCGGCTCCCTGCCGATTTGATGTGGTTGGATCGTGGGTTAGAAAAAAGACTTCAAGGAGTTTTTCAAAATCTATTTTATCTGGATTATATCGTATCCTAACTACTTCGGCATGACCTGTTTTCCCACTGCAAACTTCTTCATAACTTGGGTTTTTAAGCGTGCCTCCCGAGTAACCCGGTGAAACGTCAACAACACCCTTTAATTGTTTGAAAATTGCTTCAGTGCACCAAAAACATCCACTCCCGAACACAACTTCCATTGTTTCATTCTCTTTTTGCGTTGCGATCATTATAAGAATTATAAAACCAACTATTTTCATTTTCGGAATTAAATGATGAAATAACAAAACGACATCCGAATAAGTTTATGAAAGTGTTGATGATAATTCAAATAATTTCTTTCCGTTTTAATGCTTGAATAACAATTTCAATGATATCATCTTCAGTAAAAGAAGATTGGTTAATAATCAGATCATAGTCATCGCTTTCAACTTTTTTACCCTTTACGAATTTCCTGAAATTCTCCCTGTCCTTTTCTGTTTGAGTTATCCAGTTAATGGCCTCTTCCTTTGAGATTTTTTTTGTTTTTTCAACCCTGTCAATTCTCCAATGAAGCGGAGCATCTATTCGTATATGTAAAGAATGCTTGATATCGGAACAAATGCAATTACCGGCCCGGCCAATGATGATTTTATATCCTTCAGCCCCAAAACTGTGAATGACATTGGTGACCGTTTTTATCATTTTCTTTTCAAGCTGATAATCACCTGAAATAAAAGTTTGTACAATTTCATCAAAAATGTTTCGATTCTTGGGTTCAAATATTGTTTTTATTTTGGTTGGATTAAGCTTTAGTTCAAGGGCAGATTCATGCAAAATCTCTTTACTAATGACTTTCCATTTCGGTTCACCATGCAACTCGTTGAGTCTTTTAACAAGTTGTCGCGAAATGATGTTTGAGGTACAACCTGCTGCTCTGGAGATGGTTACTACCGGTCCTTTTCTGGTTTTAAAATCATTAAGATTGATTTCGTTCAACCTCTTTGACATGTAATCATTGAGAATTTCGCTCATAGTAATTTTTATTAAAATTTACGAAATAGTTTTTGAAAAACATATCAATCCGGCTTTTTAATGTAATTAAAAAAGGTTGACAAGAAATGAAAAATAGACTCTTTTTATCACATTTTAGATTGGCAAAATATAATTTTTAGAATTTTGTGGTACGAAAAATGACCTTCACCCCTACATTATGGAGGTTGATCAAAAAGATGAAGATTGCAGTAATAATAAGTGTCTTAAACTGGATTTTCATTCCTATTTTTACTTATTAAAACAAATATGCCCAAATACTATTTTGTAGAGAAATGAACAAAAAAGTAACCATATTAATTCAACTTATCCTGATTAATATTTCTTTTTCTTGGGCAGGGCAAAGTTTATTAACCAATCAATGCGATATTGAGACTATTCCACAGATTTTTGTAGAAGGACATTCTTGGGTAGATTTTCCAAAATACGAAAACAGAAAATTTTGGGATAATATTTCTCCTGAAATAAAAGGAAAAATTATCGAGCAGGGTTTTATCGCATCACAAACTCCTCCTGTAATTCTCACTGGTTATGATTATTTACTTTTCAAAAAAGGTGACTCCTTTGACCTCGTTTCGCAAAAAATTCTTTCCAAAAAAACACGTTTGGAAGATTTGATGTTAGCTGAGATTGTTGAAGGAAAAGGGCGTTTTATTCAAGAAATTAGTAATTCGGTTTGGGATTTTTGTGCATTAAGCAATTGGACCGGACCCGAATCGCAATACCTTCAAACCGGTAAAATGGGACTACCTTCCTTTGATAAGGTTGTTGTTGATGAATTGACTGGTGAAATAGCCGGAGCATTATCGTGGGCCTATTACTTTTTTGAAAATGAATTCAACAAAATTGATCCCAATATAACAAACTGGATTGTTTCTTCAGTCAGAACCAAATTCCTGACACCCAACCTTCAGAAGTATGATTTCTTTTGGATGTGTTATCAGTCGAAAGAAGTTGCTTATCAAACCCCCTGGATTTGTTACAATTGGTTGCTATCGAACTTGCTTATAGAAAAAAATAACGAACAGAGGAAAAAATCGGTTTACAAATCATTGGAATGTTTAGATCAGTTTTATAAACAAATACCCGCTGATGGTTTTTGCTCGGGAGGGGCAGAAATTTGGCAATATTCAACCGGAAAATATTTTCAATCTCTGGAACTGCTTGAAATGGCATCGGTTGGAGAAATAGATATTTATGAAGATGAGTTACTGAAAAAGATGGGTGAATTTATTTGTGTTACCCACATCGATGATCAATATTTTTTTAACTATTCAAATTGTTCTCCGAAACTAACTTTACCGGCTAGTCTTGTTTTTCGTTATGGGAAAAAAGTTGAGAGTCCTATGATGGAAGGGTTTGGAAGTTTTATCTCGAAGGAAATAATGAACAAGAATGCACCTCTGACCGGCGATCTGTTCAATAAATTGAAATTGATTCTTGATTATAATGAAATGATGACTTTTACAGATAAAGAGCCATTATTGTCTGATTATTATTTGAAGGAAAGCCAAATGGTTGTTGCCCGTTCCAAAGAGGGGACAAATGACGGATTCTTTTTTGGGGTTAAAGGTGGATCAAATGAGGTTGGGGTGAACCAAAACGATGCAGGTAATTTTATATTATATACAAACGGGAAGCCCTTAATCATCGATCCTGGACAGGTGAATAAACCGGCCAAATCGAATAATGACAATAATATGAATTCCTTATGGGAAAATCAGGCGGCTTGGCATAATTTACCAATCATCAACGGACGTGTGGAAAACTCGGGCGCTAATCACAGGGCTACCGGTTTTCAATACAGCTCAAATGAAAATGACGTTACTGTTTCGATGAATTTATCCTATGCATACGAATTAAGTGCCGGGATTGAAGATTGGATCAGGACCTATACCTTTGATAGAAAGAAGGGATTAGATATAAGCGACAAGTTTAATTTAAATAAAATTGAGGGGAATACGTATGTCTCTTTTATCGTTTTATCAAAACCTCAGATTAAGAAACAAGGCGTTATTATATTTACTGTTGAAGGAAAAGATTATGAATTTAATTATAGATCAGATATTTTCTCGATTGAAATTAGTGAAATTAATACTGAATCAGATACTCTTTTAAAGGCTTGGGGATCGAATATATACAGAATGATCCTCAAACCTAACACTGCTGAAAAAACCGGTACATGGAACTATTCTTTTAGAAAGGTTTGATTACGTTAATGAACTATTTCTAACCACATTGATTCAATGTGGTTTTTTTTTGCCAAAAAACAGGATCATCCCGTTTATGGCAAAAGAAGAAATGATTACAAAATTACCGAAATCGTTATAACCTGAGTAATAAATGATTTTCCCAATTAAGGCAATAAGCCCACCTACAATCATGGCCGGTGTTAGAGACTTAGAATTAATAGGAATTCCAGTCAGGCCAAAAAGAATTGGGATCATGAAAGCTCCTGAATAAACAGTTAGGGCTATTAATAATATTCCAATAATTGAAGTAAAATTAAGTGCAATAATGATACTGATAATGCCAATAATAGCGATTAAGATTCTGGTATTATTCAGGGTTTTGACACCGAATTTTCCCTTCTCTACCAGATCGGTTACAATAATTGACGCACTTAGTATGGTGGTTGCTGCCGACGAGAGAACAGCGCTGAGTAGGGCCAATACGATTAACCCTACCGACCAGGGGGGTAAAACAAATTTGCAAACATCGATTATTCGTGATCCATTGGCTGAAGGGGTGATGCAACTACTTCCAAATACACTAATCAACCCGATTGAAAATGCAACCGGTAATAGGATGATTGCTGTTAAAAACACGGATTTTTTTGCCGTATTTGCATTTTCTGAACAGAAAATCCTCGAATAAATGTCGGGGCCAAAAGTAAACGTTGAAGAATAAGTTATTAATAATACGATCAGATCCAGTGGGTTAAATTGATTGTTGAACGGGAACTTTAATGGAGAAAGTGTAGAAACAGGTGTGCACTTTTTCTCGAATACAAAAAAAGCAATAATTGCCATCCCCATAAGTATTAAGATTGCTTGAAAGAGGTCTGTCTTTAATACCGAGAATTGTCCGCCTGCAAGGGTGTAAATAATAAATACACTACCTGAAATTATTACACCAAGGGCGTAATCCATTCCGGTAAAGCTTTGAAGAATACGGCCTGCTGCAATTATTTGAGCTGCAATTATTCCAAGCCAGGCAATGGGTATTATGATCGAAGAAATTGTTTTAGCTTGTTTATTATGATGCATATTGCCCAATAGATCGGGTAGGGTAAAGCGGCCTAGTTTACTCACCTTTGGAATTAATGGAATAAGAACAAAGAGACCAATGGATGCACAAGTCATATACCACGAGGTCGCCCATCCTATGATTGGTCCTTCATCAATGGAGCCAATGATTGCAGAGCCCCCTAAAATGGTGGCGGTTAGACTACCTGTGATGAATAAAACATTTCCGCTTTTTCGAGCGATAAAAAAATCGGAATAATTTTTTACTTTCAGGTAACTAAAAACAGCAATTGCTGCCAATACTATAAGATAAATAATCAGAACAATTGTAGTAACAGACATTTCCAATTTTTTTGGAATTTAGTAATTCAAGACCATCTGGTTTAGTTATATAAAACTTCTGAAATGGTTTGAGATAGTTTTTCAATACTCACTGGTTTTTGGATGATGCGTCCTAACTCCAGATCGACCAATTCTTCTAATTCCTTATCAATATTGTATCCGGTTAGGATTACAACTTTAACTAAAGGATTCACCTCTTTCAATCTTTTATAAACTTCAAGACCATCCATTTCGGGCATGTGTTTGTCAAGCATCACCAAATCGATTGTTTGAGAATTATCTTTGTAAAATTGAAGCGCTTTTTTTCCTCCTGAAAAACTATAAACATCGTATCCCAGATCATTTAACAATTCAGAAGTAATAAGCCGAACAACTTCTTCATCGTCAACTAATAAAATGTTGGCTGTTCCCTTAACAATTTGTTTTTCATTTGGCTGGTTGTTTTCCTTTGAAATATCGACATCCTTGATGGGAATATAGATATTGAAATTTGAGCCTTTGTTAATTGTACTATAAACTTTTATCGTTCCTTCGTGCATGGTTACAATCCGTTGTGCTATTGATAGGCCAAGCCCGGCATTAAGTTCGAAGGATTTAGTCGAATAAAAAGGATCGAAAATTTTGGGAAGCTCATTTTGAGGGATCCCTATCCCGGTGTCTGAAATTACAATCCGCAGATATTTTCCTTTATCGAGATCAGCAATTCCATTGGGTGTCTTTGATTCAAAATAGACGGTATTTGATTCTATCGTCAATTCTCCTCCATCGGGCATGGAATCTAATGCATTTTCAACAATTATTTTTATCGCTCTTTTTAATTGAAAAGGATCGCCAAATATTTTTTCATTTTTGGTGTTCGTAACGAGATTGACCTTGATCGAAGTGTTAATATCCAGTGTTTTTAAGACATCTTCAACCAGCTCATGTATATCGAGAGAAGTGCTGATTATCGTATTTTTACCTGAAAAAGATAAAAGTTTGTGTGTCAGTTCCGTTGCCCTGTTGGTTGAATTTATCAGCTTCGTTGCGTATCCAATTAATTTGCTGTCTTTTAATTGATTTTTCAGCAAATATGAATTGCCATAAATTCCCATTAAAAGATTATTGAATTCGTGTGCTAAACTATTTGCTATGAAGTTTAATGTTTTCACCCTTTCATTTGTGAGAAGAGTATGCTCTTCGTTTTTGCTCTGAGTAATATCTTCAACAACATAAATTGTGTAATTCGTATCTCCATATTTGTCATTGAGTGGTGTCGCAGTTGAGTTGATCCAAAAAAAGTTGCCATCTTTTGATTTCATTCTCAATTCCTGTTGAAAGGAGGAAGTTATTCCTGTGAAAAGTTGTGAGAATCTCGAAATAATTTCACTCAGATACTGAGTTTCTACCAGATCGTCAAGTTTCATGAAAGCAAGTTCATTCGGAACAAATTGGAAAATCTGTGAGAAATTTTGGTTGGAAATGATAATATGTCGGTTTTTATCTACCAGCGCAATTCCAACCGGTGCATGATTAAAAATACCTTGGAATCGTTCAATTTGCTGCATCATTGAATCATGCTCAATTTTTGCCTTGGTAATATCATTCGAATAAATAATGATTGAATTTTTATCGTTGATATTTGCCGGGACACATTCAATATTGATTGTTGCTTTTTGCGGAGTCTGTAAATCAAAGCTATAAATAGTTCTTTGCTTCAATACCTTGTTTGATATTTCAGCTTGATGCTTACTAAATAATTCAATATCGAAAAGTAAGGTTTTCGGTTTTATTGCAGTTTGGATATGTAAATCTTCTGTAAACTTATGATTATAAAATGTTAACTCATGATTGTTATTAAATAACGCTATTCCCGCAGGAGAGTTATCAAGTATTAATTTTCCAAGGAGGTTTTCATCTCCAAGTTTTACTGCCATTTTTTTGTGCGAATCGATTTGGTCGATATAAAAGATGAAGTAATCGATTTTGTTTTTTGTATATGATACTGGTTTAATAATTAGGTTAATCCAAATATTATTTTCCCCGATCTTGTAAAATTCATGTGAGAATTGATTTGATATAGAAAGGTTTATGGCTTCAATGCCACTGGAGATTGCTATTGAATCCTTCTCATTGAATAATGATTCAATTTTTTTCTTTTTAAATTCATTTGGCCCCAAGCCGGTTAGGGTTTGAAACGAATGGTTGGTATAAAATATTTGTCCCGATTGATCGACAAGGGCAATACTGCTTGCTGAATTAAGAGCGATTGATTGATATTTCTTCTCAGAGATCAAAAGTTCCGACTCGATTTTCTTTTGAGTTGAAATATCATTCATCACATACAGATAAGCCAGACTATCTTTAATGATAAAAGAGGAAATGGTTAATTCAACCCATTTGATCCTGTTGTTCTTCGTTTCGATACGAATTTCAATTTTTTCAGACAATGAAGAATTGGCAGAAATAGCATCGATCTTTTTCTTAAGTGCGATTCGATCTTCAGGAACGGTTAATGTGAATGGGGTAATATTTTTCGAAATAATTTCTTTTTGAGAAAATCCGGTCAATTCAATTGTTCTTTCATTGGAAAACAAAATCAGTTCGTTTTGAATAACCTGTAATGGTTGCCTGAAGTTTTCAATAATATTGTTTAAAAAGCTTTTCTCCTCTTTTAGGTGGTTGTCGTCGATCTTGAGGGAGGTGATATCTTGAAAAGTGCCTGTGTATCCAGTTAGTATATTTTGGGTATTTCGGATGGGCAACGACTTTGAAAGGATGTATTTGGCCTGATCGGTTATTAATATTCTAAAAATATTTTCCTGACTTGATTCCTCCGATTGTGAAACAAACTGTGCCATAAAATTCTTTTGATCCTCGGGGTGGATTAAAAGTTCAATTTGTCTTAGCGATAATTGTTCTGTATTTTGATATCCGAAAATGGAAAAAGTATTCTTCGAACCTGTAACAATCATTGTACGAAGGTCGAGTTCCCAATATCCCAAATCTGAAAGGACGGTAGCATTGGTCAGTCTTTTTATTTCAGAATGAAGTGATTCTTCATGAATTTTTTGCCTGGTTATATCAATTTGGGTACCTAAAAATTGTTTTGGTTTACCTTCATTGTCGAAAGAGTAAATCTTTCCAAAAGAATGAAACCATTTATAGGTCCCATTTTTACACCTCATTCTAAAGTCTATCGAAAAATTATCTGAACGGGATGATAGGTAATCATCAATCTTATTGTAGAAATATGTAAAGTCGTCGGGGTGAAGCCTTTTTTCAAATTCACTAAAATCTTTGCTTATCTCATCTTTTTCAAATCCCAAAATACTTTTCCATACTTGCGAAAAATAGACTTCGTTTGTAGTGATATTCCAATCCCACACGCCGATTGCATTAATTTGAAGAGAAGTTTTCCATAACTCCTCCTTGTTTTTCAATGCTTCCTGTGTTTCCTTCTGCGGGCTAATGTCCCTGACGATTGCTTGTATTACCTTTTCGTCACCAAATAAGATCGATGAAAGTTTGATATCGGCATAAAATGTGGTTCGGTCATTTCTTTGAAAAATCCATTCGAACTGATGCTGATTTCCCAATAGCGAATTTTGTATATATTCAACAGCCTTGGTTCTCGAATCGTCATCATCTATTTGTTTTCCGGGAGACAAGTTCCAGAGCGTTTTATTTAGCAATTGCTCGGGTTTTAGTTTGAAAAGAGAAATCGATTTTTGATTGAAGTCAATAATCCTGTAATTTTTTATAATTAAGATAGCATCGGTAGAATAGTCAAATAATTGCCTGAACTTTTGTTCACTTTTAATTAGTTTGTCTTGAGCATTGATCCTTTCAGAAATATCCCTGATTGAAGCTACCATGACTTTTCTTCCGCTCCAATTAAAATGGGAAAAGAAAATTTCGATGGGAAAAGTTGAACCATCGGATCTTGAAGCAATTTCGTCAAGTAGTATCGATTTATAATTCAAAATCTTTTCTTCGAGTTTTTCGGGAGTTGCAGAAAGTTGTTTGAACAGCATTCTCAATAACATATCCTTTGAGAACCCAAACATTTTGCATCCGATGGGATTTACATCGAGAATTCTGCCCGAGTTAAAATCGACCATGAACAAAGCATCACTTCCGATCGAAAAAATTTGACGATACTTTTCTTCACTTTCTCTGAGCGAACTTTCTGCTTCAACCATCAGAGATACATCTCTCCAAATGGTTGCCAAATGGTTTTCGGAAGGAGAATAAATCAATACATCAAAAAAACTGTCGAGCGATTGAATGAATATTCGGTCCTGCTGTGGTTGGGCAGCAATAACTGAAAGGCTGAAAAGAGGATGGAATTGTTGAAAAAGGCTTTTCTGGGTAGAAAATTTTTTATTAACGACTTCATTTTTTGTTAATCCAATTTTCATTTCGAAGGTTGGGTTAACATCGGTGTAGATATAGTCGATGATATTACCTTCGGAGTCTTTGACAATTTCGAAGATGATAAAAATGTCAGTCAGGTTAATGAAAAGGTTGCGAAAAATCCCCCTGTTTACCTTTAGTTTCTCTATTTTAAAGTGAGTTTCAGTATCGTCTGTTATTATACCGGAATAGCTCAGTGGTTTAAAATCTTTATCTCTTTCAACAAGGACTTTCAACGATACATATTTGATACTTCCATCGCGAACAATAATGCGCGATTCAATTTCGAAATAATTTTCGATTTCACTCTTTTTATTCCATTCAGCAATGAAACTGTTTTTGTCTTCAGGATGGAAAAATTTAAGTACGTTGTTTGTGTCTAACGCTTCGCTGTAAGGGATGATCTCAAATATTTTATAAGCCTCTTCAGTGCATTCCAACTGATTATTTTTAATTGAATACATCCAATAAGAGATGTTGGATATAAAACGTGCCTTTTCAAAGGGGTCGGGTTCCAGCTTTTTACCAGGGATTTGTGTCCCTGAGACATTGGCTTTTTCTTGCAGGAGCAATTTGAGTTTATTGTTTTCCTCTTTTAATTGTTCGATGATGCTATTTTCATCTTGACTTCGGATATCGCTCATGAAATTGAAAAATTTAAAGTTGAAAAGTTACAATTTTTTGGCAAAACTCAACCTACAACAGGTTACATTCCCGTTATTAATTTCGACGTAATTCAATTAATTGTATTTTTTTAACATTGACCGACTGTAATGAATCAACGGTTTGATTAACCAATGAATAAATTGTTTCAAACAAAATATTGGCAGATGATTTAATTTATGGCAATGGTTCATAGAATGATTCTGTTATCTTTGTGAGTTTTTAATGGTAAATATCATATTTAAATGAAGATAGCTCTTATAGGTTATGGAAGGATGGGGCAAGAGATTGAAAAAATTGCTTTATCGCGGGGACATGAAATTGTATTGATAATTGATGTAGATAATCTTGAAGATTTTACATCCGAAAATTTAAAGGAAGCAGAGGTTGCCATTGCTTTTACTATTCCGGATTCAGCGGTTGGTGTTTTTAAGAAATGTTTCGACTGCGGAGTCCCTGTTATAAGCGGCACAACCGGTTGGCTCGATCAGTGGGAAGAAGTTACAAACTATTGTACCCAGAAGGGCTCAGCATTTTTTTATGCTTCAAATTTTAGCATGGGCGTGAATCTGTTTTTTGAATTGAACAAGAAACTGGCAAGGTATATGAAGCCTTTCAATCAGTACAAAGCTTCGATTACTGAAGTGCATCACACCCGAAAGCTCGATTCGCCCAGTGGTACAGCCATTTCGATCGCTGAAGATTTAATTGGGGAAAGAGGCAATTACACCGGCTGGGTAAATGAGTTGACCGACGATGAGAAAAAACTGGGCATTGTTTCGGTTCGCGAAGGTGATGTTCCTGGCATACATACGATTAAATATGAGTCGGATGTCGATTTTATTGAGATTACACACAGTTCGAAAAATAGGAGTGGACTTGCATTTGGTGCGGTACTGGCTGCTGAATTTACAGCCGGAAAGACCGGCATCTTATCGATGAAAGATTTATTAAAATTTGATGAATAATATATTTAAACATGAAAGAAATTTTAAAAAATAAATGGTTCAAGTTTGCCTTTTGGGGATTATTGTATCTGCTATGGGTAATTTGGATGAGGAACTTCTGGTTTCTTATTGGTCTCGGTGTAATTTATGATATTTATGTTTCTCAAAAAGTACATTGGGCATTCTGGAAAAAGAAGAATCCGCCTGATGGCAAGCAAACCAAGACGGTAGAATGGATTGATGCGATTATTTTCGCTGTAATTGCAGCCTCTTTTATACGGCTATTTTTCATCGAGGCTTATGTAATTCCAACCTCTTCGATGGAGAAGTCGATGATGGTGGGCGATTACCTTTTTGTGAGCAAAGTGGCTTATGGCCCTAAAATGCCCAATACCCCAATTTCATTCCCATTTGTGCACCAATCAATGCCTTTAACCAATTCGAAAGTAAATTCTTATGTCGAATGGATTAAACGTCCGTATAAAAGGCTGGCTGGTTTACGAACGATCAAAAATGACGATGTTGTTGTGTTTAATTTTCCTGAAGGCGATACCGTTGCGTTGAATTTCCCCAGTCAGAATTATCATGAAATGTGTCGGATGTATGGTCGTGAAAGAGTAACAACCGATACCCGTTCGTTTGGGAAAATTGTATCGCGCCCTGTCGATAAAAAGGAGAATTACATCAAACGTTGTATCGGGATACCCGGTGATTCCCTCCGGATTATCAATGGAGATGTATATATCAATGGGAAAAAACAAAAAGAGATTCCGGGAAAACAATACAATTATGTTTTAGCAACCGATGGGTCGTTACTTAATCCTAAGGTTCTTGATAAACTGAAGGTAGCCAACGACGACAGGGAGCTGTTCTCAGGCGGTCGTTATTTATTCCCCCTTACAGGTGAACAATTCACATCGTTCAACGGATTGAAGAATATCTCGTCCATTACCAAAACAATCGTTCCGGAAGGGAACTATGATTCTTCTATATTTCCACATTCGCCTGATTTTAAATGGAATGTTGATAATTTTGGGCCACTTTATATTCCAAAGAAAGGGGTAACCGTCAATCTTACACTAAAAAATCTTCCGCTTTATGAGCGAATTATCGATGTGTACGAAGGCAACGACCTGGAGGTGAAAAACGATCAAATAGTAATTAACGGGAAACCCACGACCCAATATACATTCAAACTCAACTATTACTGGATGATGGGTGATAACCGCCACAAATCGGCTGATTCGCGCTATTGGGGTTTTGTACCTGAAGATCATGTTGTAGGAAGGGCATCGGTTATTTGGATGTCGCTCGATAAGGATAAAAAGTTTCCTGCCAATATCCGGTTTAAAAGAATATTCAAAGGTGTACATTGATAGGAAGGGTACTTCGGTACCCTTTTTTATGTCTCAATGTCTTTAAAACAACGATGGAATTTGAGTTTTTGCAGGCTTACTGCAAAGTAATTTATTAACAATCAGAATGAACAAGGCAATCTTATCTTCGGCTTATCTCGGATCGGTTGGATACTATTCTGTTCTTACCCGCTTCGATGAGGTTTTGATTGAACAATTCGATAGCTATCATAAACAAACGTTACGGAACAGATGTCAAATATTAGGGGCAAACGGTACTCTTGATCTGATTATTCCGGTGGTGAAAGAAAGTGGTTGTAAAACCCTTATGAAGGACGTAAAAATTGATTATTCTACCCGGTGGCAAAACATTCATTGGCGGTCACTTTTCTCGGCCTATAATTCTTCACCTTTTTTTGAATACTATTCTGAATATTTTATTTCCTTTTATCAAAAAAAGCATGAATTTCTTTTCGATCTAAACAACGAACTAACGGCTTTGGTAATGGATTTGCTTCAGCTGCCAAAGAAATATCTGTATACCAACCAGTTTCAAAAAAAATATGAAACAGCGGTTGATTTTAGAAATATGTTTTCGCCAAAAAAAATGTTGAAAGAAGAGGGCGATTATCAAATAAACTTCCAGCGCTATTCTCAAACCTTTGCCGATAAGTTCGATTTTATACCCGATCTCAGTATCGTCGATTTACTGTTTAATTGTGGACCTGAATCTGAGTCCATATTGATCAAAAACAACTTAGATCTCTTTTAACGCCGATTATTTTATAGAACATAAAAAAGGTTCCGAAGAATTTTCTTCGGAACCTTTTTGAAATATTGTTGCAAATAATATTGCTTGTTTCTGTTCGATTAATCGTCTGAATCTTTCTCAAGTGAAGGTTCAAATTTGAAGAAATCGTCGAGGTAATAAGAACCGCTTCTTCCACCAACAACATACCCATAATCGTTGATTACGAAACGACCGGCGCCCTGGCGTGAGTAACCCGATTCAATGCTTGTTTTTTCGGTCCATTCGAGTGTTTCTGGATCCCATTCGAAGCAGGTTGAAATGGCTGCTCCTGATGTAGTTCCTCCCGCTATATAAATTTTAGATTCTGAAACGAATAGGGCAGCATCGTAACGGGCAACCCCTGCAAGTCCACCGTTATCTTCATCGTCAACGTCTTCGAGTTCGTTCCATGAGTCTGTAGATGGATCATATTCCCAAAAATCGGCTAAAGCATCACCATGTTTACCTGATATTACATAACCTTTTCCTTGAAAGCCAATGGAATTGGCGTAGTAACGTTTTGCTCCGGTAAGGGCAGTGATCTTAGTCCATGCTCCATTCGAGAATTTATAAAAGTCGTTGTAGTAAACTTTAGTTTCTGTATTATAACCTGTTCCTACATAAATATCGGCATCAATGGCAAATGCGGTTGCCCAACACCTGGCGCCACCCGGAAAAGGAGGGAGCTCAGTCCATTTATCTGTTGCAGGGTCGTATTCCCAAAAATCGGCCAACACACTGTCGCCTTCATATCCTAACCCAATATACCCTTTCGATCCATTCGAAATGCTAACATTGTATGCTCGCGATATGCCTGGGAAAGAAGCAACTTCGCTCCATGAGTTCTTCTCAGAATCATATTTCCAGAAATCAGTGAGATTGCTGTCATCGTCTTTACCCATTCCCCAATAGCCATAGTTATTAATGGCGAAACTGCTACCATCAGCACGAGGTTTAAATTCCATATTGCCTTTGAAAACCCAGTTGCCAATGGTTTCATCATCACTGTCGCATGAAATAAGAAATGCTGAAAGCACAAAGGATAGAATTATTAAAATCTTGAATTTCATTTGTTTGTATTTTTAAATTTCTAATTTTCTTTAGGATTGACAAGTTTAGATCTGAACTTGTTTCTTTCCCATATTGTTTGTTCCGATTTCTCGGAGAAACTCACACATTAAACAACGTTGATTTTGTACAAATTCGTTAATATGGTTGTTTCTATTTGATTTTATTTTTTTTGAAATCTTAATGTCACCAAACAATTCATGAAAAACCAATTGTTTTAGTGGTCGACAAATATAGAAATTTTCATGACATTAGTTTCAGCCATTAAGTATTTTTATCATATTATGTTAATGCTTGTTAAATCAATAATTATCCGATTTTTAAAACAAACTCAATTCCAATTTATTTTTACTTTTGTCGGCTATATTAATAAACTAATTTTCAATTCAAGTGTCATTTAATGCTATTTTTGCACCACAATTATTAAAAATAGCAGAAGATTAATGTGTCTGATAGGCACAAACAGTTGATGGAATTACGGATATGCTGAATATGATCTGTTACCATCGTTTACTTTAAAACAATTTTGTATGATAAAATTGAAATTATTGATTGCTTTCACCTTCGCACTTTTATTATATTCATGTCAATTTACTGACGATGGCGATTTTAAATATAACGTTGGAACCGATTTTGTTACCGATCCGGTTCATGTCGTTATGATCGATTCCCTTACCGTGGATACGTACACAACGCGTACCGATTCCATTGCAACTTCAAAAAACAGTCGGTTCATGGTTGGCAGGTTCGAGAATGATTATCATATTGTCACAACGTGTGAATCTTATTTCCGAATTGAACCTTCCGATGTTCTGGCCCTGCATTCCTCATCCGAATTTGATGGTGCTGAAATGATCCTGTATTTGGATGGATATTCTTTCGGTGATACGACAAAAACCGTGGAGATGGAAATTTACAGACTGACGGATGACATTGAGGTTGATGAAGAAACGGAATCGATTTATAATACAACCAAATTTGCCCACGAAGCGACTCCAATAGCATCGTTCACCGTTGATCTTACCGATGATGATCTTGACTCGGTCGTTGTGGAGTTGCCCCCTGCGATTGGACAAGAATTTTATGATTTGGTGTACAATGAAGATGAAATTCTAAGCGATGCCGATCTTTTTAAAGAAGAGTATAAGGGTTTTTTAATTAAACCTGCCAATGAAAAATCTTCTTGTATTGTTGGATTTGTAGCAACTCCCGACTCTATTGCTTCGCCCAGGATAAAAATTAAATATCATGATAATTCTATCGAAGATGACTTGTGGTTTAGTTATTCAATTGACAAATACGAGTCGACCTCAAGTAGCAGTAGCTCTTCTTATGTCAACTATTATGCGTCAAATTATTATGAGAATGATTATAGCAAATTGATTGCTTATGATTTTCCCGATCCTGAAGGAAAATTGTCGAGCAAAGAAACAAGCAATGTTTCCTTTTTGCAGGGGGGATTGAATTTAGCTACCAGGATTGAAATCCCTTCTATTGATATGTTGCATTATCCGGGTGTTGGTTCAGTTATAAAGGCAGAGCTGACATTTGAGCCGGTAGCTGGTACTTATATCAATGATTCAGATTTGCCTTCAAGCCTTGAGATGTATTTGATAGGCAAGAGAAATATCAATTATGGACAGCTGAGCCTTGTCGGTTCAAGCGATAAAGCCTATGGGGTTTTGCATTACAACGAAGAGTTTAAATCTGAGACCTATTATTCTTTCGATATCACAAAATTTGTTGTCGATGAATACCTTTCTTCAAGTGATGCTGTTTATGCTCTTTTACTAACTCTTCCGCAAAGTTCTATCGCTGGTGATGTTGATCAACTAATTATTGGTAATCAAGACCATCCGACAAATAATATGAAACTGAGGGTATACCTGGCCACATACTAATTTTATAACGTTATTCGATGAAGAATTCAATCAAGATACTATCTGTTATTTGTGTTTTCATACTCTCGACTCCTTTTGTTTTGAGATCCCAGAATAACACCTCGTCACCCTATTCGAAATTTGGCACAGGTGAACTGGCAAGTGTTGCTTATGGACGGAACCTGGCATTGGGAGGCTCAGGATATGGATTGAGAGATCAATTTCAGTTGAATATTAAAAACCCCGCTTCGATTACCTCCATTGATTCGATGAATTTTCTTTTCGAAACCGGGGTAAATGGTCAGATTACCTCATCTTCAACAACAGACAGGAGCCAGATATTTTGGAGCGGTAATCTTAGTCATCTGGTTTTTGGGCATCGGTATACAAACTGGCTGATGGGAGCATACGGGATAATGCCATTCAGTAATATTGGTTATAATTTGCGCACATTTCAATCGGTTGAAAGCGATCCCAGTTTTGTTTATACCGATTGGGTAGGAACGGGAGGTTTGAATAAAGTATTTTACCTGCTTGGATTAAAAATATCGAAGAATTTTTCATTGGGTGGAGAAGTGGCTTATTTAAACGGTTCTCTGGTTGAATCGCGAAAGACTTGGGCTGCTGTTCAGTCGGATAACCCCACCTATTATCTTTCGAACTCACGTTATTCAAGCTTTACCTATCGTGGAGCGTTTCAATTCACCGCGAATCTGGATAAAAAGGGAACCAATATTACCCTCGGTGGAATATTCTCTCCGTTACAGAAAGTGAGGGGCAAATCCAGTGTGATTATTGACCAGCAATATGGTGAGAATTATGTTGATTCAATGTATTATTACTCAGGAAACGCAACTCCGATTATTCTGCCTCTTACGTATGGAGCAGGAATTGGGTTTACATGGAAGGGAAAATATTTATTAGCTGCCGACTATGAGAGGGCAAATTGGAGTGTCAATACCGACAAAACATATATCGATCAGGAAATATATTCGTTGGGAATAGAACGAGTCCCTCAAAATAGTTTAAAATATTACAATCGTTGTTCCTATCGGGTTGGTTTCCGCTACGATTCAGGTTATATCCGTACAAAAGGGCACGATATCGACGACATGAGGGTTTCTTTGGGTGTTGGATTGCCCGTTCGGAAATCGGGATCGATGATGAATGTTACCCTCGAAGCAGGTCAAAAGGGAACCACTCGCATGGGGCTTATTCAGGAAAGATACCTTAAAATGTCTGTCGCCTTTTCATTACAGGATTTCTGGTTTGTGAAACGGAAATTGAACTAATCTGCCTGATTTATTCAGTAATTTGAATTCAGTATCAATTTACAAAATTGTTGAATGATATGATGGTGGTCGAAAGCCATCAAGGGTAAGTTGTTTAGAGGGAACCATTCTGCTTTTGCAGCATCATCGCCAGCAATAGGTTCAATCAATTCATCTAATTTAGACCAAAAGACAACAGAGATAGTCCTGCTTCGCGGATCACGGTCAACAGCTCCATAAGTGTGAAATTGTTTTAAAGCTGGAACTGATATTCCGGTTTCTTCAAATAATTCGCGGGCACAAGCTGCTTCTAACTCCTCATCTATATTTACAAAGCCCCCGGGGAATGCCCAATATCCTTTAAACGGGTCAAATTTTCTTTCAATGAGCAGAATGAAATGATTGGTATCAACCGATGCTATAACAATTGCATCAGTCGTTAATGAGGGGCGTGGGTATTTGTATGTGTAGGGCATCTTCGTTGAAAATCAAAGTAAAAATTCCAAATTCTAATGCATCAGTCTTTTCGATAAACTCAAGGCAACTTTAGCTCAGCAACCAGCGCGTAGTACTTTCAGTTTATTCGGTCTATAAATCCGAATCTGGCATCATACTTCCAGAGGTACAATTCTCTTCATGAGTCGCAGGTTGTGAGTGTAGCGGTGCGTTTCAATGTTGTAAATTCCTTCGTGGTCAATGTTGTCGATCCTTACTTTCCCCGATGAATGGATGATTTTATTCTTATCCCAAATAATTCCAACATGGATTATTTCACCGATCTCATTGTCGAAAAAAGCAAGATCGCCGGGCAATGCCTCTTCGACAAACGAAAAATTATCGCCGATCGCTGCCTGTTGCGACGCATCACGAGGGATTGTAATTCCTGCGATTTTGTATACAATTTGTGTCAATCCTGAGCAATCGATACCCAACGGAGTTCTGCCTCCCCACAGGTAAGGGGCATTGAAGTACTTCAATGCAGCGTTGATTATTTTGATCCTGATATCATTCGTTTTATATTCATTCACTGAATTTCCCTGAATCATGTATTCAACATTGGCAATTCTAAACGATGAATTTTTGGGTTTGTAATGGGGTAGGGTACTTCCTGACACAATAAGGAAGTTACGGTAATGGTCTACTTGTTGCACGATATTAAAAATATCGCTCGAAACAGGTTGCTTTTTTTCCGACAGGTAATTGTATTCGCGTTTAGTGATAGGAGTCACCATTTTACGGTCAATCCAACCTTCATATCCATCGTGGTAAAGTTTTATTTTACACCATTTTTTCTGTTCTTCTTCAATCAAAAAATGTTCTCCCAACAAAATTTGAGTACACATTTCACTCTTTTCCGCCGGTTCGGTCCGAACCGGGATGGAGCTTAAATCAGAAATTCCAAACATGGTCAGTATTTATTCCTGTTTTTGACTTGTTTAACTTTTCAAATATACAATAATCTGTTTGCGATAAAGCAAGCTGCCTGATTATTTCATGCTATTCATTCAAAATTGTTTGGTTAATTCCAATTAATATTTCACTTTTAGAATCTTTTAAAAAAAGGAAATTAAATTGAACTTAAAAATTATTTTTTGTGGCTACATCTATATTATTTGCTTGTGCCTGTTCAAACCACACGGTTGAAAACAAGGTTGGAATTTCAAAAGAAGCTTTTGAAAAAGAGATTGATGGAAAAAGAGTGTCGTTGTGGACTTTAACCAATAACAACGGAATGGAAATGTGTGTAACCAATTATGGTGGCAAGGTTGTTTCCATGATGGTTCCTGATAAAAACGGAAAATCTGTTAATGTGGTTACGGGTTATAAAAACATTGACGATTATTTGAAATCGGGTGAAATTTATTTTGGTGCAACAATCGGGCGATATGGCAATCGCATTGCAAACGGTAAGTTTGTACTCGATGGTGTTGAATACCTGTTGGATAAAAACAATGGCCCAAACAATCTTCATGGTGGGCCAAAGGGTTTTCATGCCTTGGTATTGGATGCGAAACAGTTAGATAAAAGTACTCTTGAGCTATCTTATCAGGCAAAAGACATGGAAGAAGGTTTTCCCGGCAACCTGAACGTGAAAGTAGTATACAAATTAACCGATGACAACGGCTTTCAAATTGAATATTATGGCGAAACCGACAAAAAAACGGTTTGCAACCTAACAAATCACACCTATTTTAACCTGAGTGGCGAGGGAAGCGAAACAGTCCTTGACCATGTGCTTTCAATAAATGCTGATGGCTATACTCCAACGAATGCCGATTTGATTCCACTGGGATTCATTGCTCCGGTTGAAGGAACTCCAATGGATTTTAGAACTCCAACCGTTGTAGGAAAGCGTATCGAAGATGATTTTGAGGCGTTAAAACTGGGTAATGGTTACGACCATAACTATGTGATCGACAAAAAATCAGGTGAACTTGGACTAACCGCAACGTTGATTTCTCCAGTTACCGGAATAAAAATGGATTTGTTTACCGATCAACCCGGGGTGCAGCTGTATTCTGGAAATTGGATGAATGGTACCGAGATTGGCATAAGTGGAAAACCATACAAGCATCGTGCGGCGCTTTGCCTGGAAACACAATGTTTTCCCGATTCACCTAACCAGCCACAATTCCCGAGTGTAGTTTTGTCACCGGGTGAAACGTACCGGCATACCTGTATATATAAATTTTCAGTCGAAGAATAAGATTTGAAAAGATGATATAGAAACCACTTTCGCTGACGGAGGTGGTTTTTTTATTCAGTAAGGAATTTAATAGCCATTAATAAAATTGCGATGACTAAAACGATTTTAACTACTTTCTCGCCCTTTTTCAGTGCAAGTTTAACAGAGAAGTAGGAGCCAAGAGCATTGCCCAATGAAATGGCGATGGCGTATAGCCAATGAACCTTTCCGCTGATACCAAAAATGATCAAAACAGGGATTGTATAGATTAGTACAACAAATGTTTTGTGCATATTGACATGTAGCAGGTCGTAAGCCATAAGATGCCTGAAAGCTGCCATCAGAATAAATCCTACTCCGATTTGAATAAAACCTCCGTAAAAGCCGATCACAAACATAACCGGGTAGATGAGCCAATTTTTCTTCAGTTGGTTGATTGAAAGCTCCTTTTTCTTTTTTGGAAGCAGCATCGTTATCATGATGAAGATCATGACAATGGAAAGCACTTTTTGAAAGAGTTCATTGCTGATATGAATAGATATAAGGGAGCCGGCAATTGCTCCGGGTATGGCACAAATACTTAAAAGAAAACTGGTTTTTAAGTCGGTAAACTTTTCAGCTTTGTAGGTTAAAGCTCCCGATACTGTGCCGGTAAGCACACCAATCCGGTTTGTTCCGTTGGCAATGACTGGTTCAACACCCAGTAAAATCATGATCCCGATGGTTAATACAGAACCGCCTCCAGCCATGATGTTGATAAATCCGGCAACAGCCCCTGATGCAAAAAGGATGAGAGAATTTAAGAGTTCATGTATCATTCAATAGGGATTAGAAAAAGGTTAAATAGAATGGGTGCAATTTACAAGTGTCGGATGGAATAAAAAAGGAGAAGGTTGCAGAATATTTTTCTTTATCCTGTCCTGTTCAGAAAGTCGTCGGTTCAGGTCGTTGGTATACCCGACATAGAATTTGTCAATTCGCTGGCTATATAAAATATAAACCGTAAACATGCCCGAATATAAACAAAAAAGAGGAACCTAAATTCCTCTTTTTGTGACCCAGCTGGGATTCGAACCCAGGACCCCATCCTTAAAAGGGATGTGCTCTACCTGCTGAGCTACTGAGTCAATATTTTGTTGAACGTTGTAACTTAACAGGACAACTTCCGTGCAACGGAATGCTCTACCTGCTGAGCTACTGAGTCAATATTTTGTTGAACTGCTAAAAATCAAAAACCATTAGGGTGTGTTGATTTTTTTAAGGCGCTGCAAAAATACAAGTAATTTTTTCTACACCAAATTTTTTCAGAAAAAAATAAGTTTCTCCTTTAAGTTAAATCAATCCAACGAAGGGATTGATTCTTTCTCTCAGCAAAATTTCCTGAACAATTATCATGTAACACACTCAATAATAGTTTTGTTTTTTAGACAAAAGCCTATTCGTACGATTTTCGAAGGAAGAAATATTTTTTTTCATTTTTAATCATATTATTCCGTTTAGTGGAAAATTATTGATACTTTCATCATTGTCTATTCTGGATTCTAAGTAAACCGGGATAATAAAATTACTCCCATGATTAAAAAAGTAGTTATCATCACTGGCGCTTCATCAGGAATTGGGCGGGCTCTTGCCTGTAAGTTCGCCTCTGAAGGTTCGATGGTTGTGGTTGCAGCCCGAAGATTGGAACGTCTTAAATCATTAGAGAACGAATTCGGTGATGATCGAGTTTTGG
>Ga0209800_10001724_pt1 | contig 21483 bp, 11 predicted proteins | sample Higcelweek8metaG_FD_187174 | JGI IMG/M metagenome (GOLD analysis project Ga0209800, IMG submission 187174) | Freshwater pond sediment microbial communities from the University of Edinburgh, under environmental carbon perturbations - High... | ecosystem: Environmental > Aquatic > Freshwater >...
GGTATTGTCGGTCCAGATATACCAATTTGAATATTTATTTGAATCTTGTTTTGCTGATTCCTTGAACCACGGGTGATCAATGGATGTATAACTGATTACATAGTCGAAAATGACTTTCAATCCCCGCTTATGGGCTTCGTCGAACAACCTTTTGGCATCGTCGTTGGTTCCATACCGTGGAGCTACTTTATAGTAATCTGAAATATCAAACCCGGCATCGCGGAATGGGGATTCAAAAAATGGGTTGAGCCATATTGCATCTACCCCCAGGCTTTTAATGTAATCAAGTTTTTCAATAATCCCGTTCAAATCACCGATTCCATCACCATTTGTATCGTAATAGGTTTGCGGATAAATTTGGTAGAAAACGGCGTTATTAACCCAGCCAGGACAAACGGGTACTACATATTTTCCTGTAACGGAAATGGTATCGTTCTGTGCCGTAAGTCTGTTTAGGCCTATTGTTGAAATGAGGAATAATAAAAAAAGAACTTTTCGTGTATTCATTTTCAAATTGCTTGATTGGTTCACTCCAAAAATAGATAGTTTCTATAAGAAATTAAGAAAAAAATCTGCCAAATATCGTTTTGTGAAGGTAAATGAATCGTTAAAATGAATTATAAAATAGCAGATCGACGTTTCAAAATTTGTCGGTTGTCGGTCTTTTGAATCGAAGTATGTTATTTAATGATTAGATATAGAGCGTTATATGTGTTTTATGAATGTAAAATACTTTATCGTGAATTTGGTAGACCACCAAGTAAAGACAACTAAAAAAATTCCGCCAATAATTATTCCTGAAACTAAAATTCCATGAGTCAGATTATAATTTAACCCAAACATTCCCTCAAGATTGGATGGTGTTGTTGGGTCTGATAATGCTATCCATGCGGATAAAATGCAAATGATGCACATGAACAAAGAGGTGGAATAGGCGACTTTGGATGTCGTTTCTTTCTTTTTTTCTTCTGAAATGTTGTTTCGTAACATCCTTTTCCCAAAATAGTACCCGGCCAAAATCCCCAGGAATGCATTAAAAAGTGGAACACCCATAAAAAAACCAAACATTCCGATATGATAAAAAGCAAAGATTAAAACAAGCGACCATGCTTTCCATTGATAACATGATGAAATCCACTGCTTCAGAAAAAGAATGTCGATTGCAATTCCTGCCGCCAGTCCTATAAATGGAATTGGGAAGAGGCTTCGCTCAGGAGCCATTGCGTAAAAAGCAAACCAAAAGAGCACAAAAAGAAACACTGGTGGAATGAATCCCAGCACGGCGGTTAACACAATTTTTTCGTTTTTAGTCATGACTTTAAGTTTTCATAAATCCGGTAAATAATATCGAGGTGCTTGGCCGCCAGAGAAAGGGGCATCGCAACTTTTTCTTTTCCAAGTAAAACATTGACAAAGTGTTTCGACAATTCATCATTGTCTTCTTGGAGGCTCATGTCAACATTTATGACCTCTTTTCTGGCTTTTCCTTTCCCTTCGTTTTCAACATCGAAAAATTCAATATCCGGCTTATCCCACGAGCAGAAAGAAAGTTTTAATCCACCTTTGGTTCCATAAATCCGTGTTTCGTTTTCTGCCTCCATGTTGGCATTGGTGGCACGCTCCCAATAGTATTTCAATCCGCCTGAAAATTTCATGCTTACCGCAAAATGTTCCTCCACGTCGAAAACGCTGGTTCCGGGGTCAATATTGTCCAGTCCGTTTTTCATAAACAACAGATCGAAGTCTTCGAGTTGAGGAACATCGCCCAGCAAACCAAGGTGAAATGATAAATCGTAAACGCCCCAGTCGAAAAGCACACCACCACCGGCAATTTCTTTGTTGAGAAACCATTTTGCTGTTGGATGGTATTCAATCCCCGGCCTCGATTGGCGTGCCACAGCATTGTGATGTATGAAATAAATTTTCCCTAATTTTCCTGAGTCGATAATCTCTTTTACTTTTCGAAACTTAGGCTGTAATCTGGCATGGCGCGATGAACAGTCGCTGATAATGAGTTCAGGATGAGCTTCGGCTACCTTCACCATCTCTTCAATATGTTCCCTTTTGATAGCCGCTGGTTTTTCAAGCAGGATGTGTTTTCCAGCAGAGACGGCATCCATGAACATTTGATAGTGGTATTGTGGTGGACTGGTAATTATAACGGCATCTACTTCAGGGTCGTTCAATATTTCTTTGTAATTGGTCGTTCCAAAGGGGATGTTATATTGCTCCTGAAACTCTTTCAGTCGGGATGCATCGTTCCGAGCCACCCACTTAATGTTGGCAGATCCTGTTTTTTGAAGTCCCAGAATGTGTTTTTCAGCAATCATTCCAGCGCCAATAATCCCGAAAGTGAATTTCTTATCTTTCATTTTTCCGTTGAAATTGTATTTTGGTCAGACACGAACTTGTTACTTTGCAATGGGAAGGGTGAAAGAGAATTTGCTCCCTTTGTTCTGTTCGCTTTCTACCCAGATTTTTCCTCCGTTTTTTTCAACAAACTCTTTACAAAGAATCAGCCCCAAGCCTGAACCTTGTTCATTTTCAGTACCGGGGGTCGATTGTTTATTTGAAACCGAAAAGAGTTGATCAATACGTTTGGGAGAGATTCCCATTCCATGATCGATTATTTCGATCAGCGCCATTGATTGAGATTCTTTCGCCAAAATCATAATTTTCCCTCCGATAAAAGAGTATTTAATCGCATTGGAGATAAGATTTCTAAGAATGGTTTTTGTCATTTCCATATCGGCATTTAATCGGATTTGCTCATCAATCTGAATATCAATATCTACTTTTTTAGCTGAAGAAACAGGGTATGCAGAGTCAATAATTTTTGTGCATACTGGTTTCAATTCGAATTGAACGGGGATAAAAATAATATTCCCAGTTTGCAGTCGCGCCCAGGTAAGGAGTTCAAGCAAGAGTGACTGTGTTTGGAGGGATGTTCTGTTGATGTCGGTCAAATGTTTCTCGATTTGTTCGGTGCTGAAATCATAAATATTTTCTTTTAAGAATTCTGATAGCCCCGTAATCAAATTGAATGGAGTGGAAAGATCATGAGCTATGATGCTGAATAATTTATCTTTCGATTCGTTAACTTCTTGAAGTTCATTAGTCTTGATTACTAGTTCTGAAAGGTTTTTTTCGAGTTCTTTTTTCTGATTTTCAATAATTCTGTTCTGTTTGTAACGAGTTGTTGTGTTGCGCCATAGAATAATTGAAATGATTATTCCAACCGCAATAGCAGCAAAACCATTTACTCTGTTCGAAAGGATAATTTCGGGATTGTGTTGAAATATTGTAATCCCTTCCCAAAACAAAACGAAGGAGATCAGAAATAGAAAAACCGAGAAGTATGGAGGTATCAGGATGATCAGTGAAATAATGGAACAAAAAATCAGAAAGGGGGTTATTGCAGGTGTTATAATTTGGTCGATCGTAACAATAACGGTACCGATTGCCAACATGATAAAGAAAATGAAAACGAAATAAAGGTCAATGAACATTGGTTTTTTCCATCCTTTTTTTTGATAGATTAGAAAGAACAGCAGGGAAAAGAGGAAGAAAACAAGAGAAAATGAGTGGGACCCAATGATGCCAACTCCCCATTGATAAGCCATTGAACCCTTTTCTTCAAGGTTTAAATAAAAAGTTATGATGTGGTAAAGATTAACGAGAATTGCCATCATCGAAAAGTAGATAATCCGCTGGATATTGCTCTTGCGGATTTGTTCCCTGATATATTCTTCAGGTCTGCCATACTTTTCATTAATTCTTTCAAATAATTTCATAAACCAAAAGTGTAATAAATCCCTTTGCTGAAATTCTGTTTAGATAACATTGAATCACCAACCGATTAACATCAAAAGTTTACGCAATTTCTAAATTTATTATCTATTATCGAGGGTGAAAAGGTTAATCTTTACAAAGAAAATGTAATTTTTATTGAAGGCTAAATCTTTTTTAAACTTATGTTAAAAATTTGGTTGTTAAAAATTGAAATTGCCACGTTGAAAAAGGCGGGATGCAACTCCCGCCTTTAATTGGTTTAATTGGCTACAAACGGTGCTTTTCTTATAAACTTGTCATCGGTTAACTGGTTGATCAGAAAATTAGCCAAATCGGTTGAACTAATTTTTTTACCGGGACAATCAGTTAAGCTGATTTTAATTTCGCCTGTCGATTCCGTTAGTTCAATGAATGGCAAGCGGATCATAGTCCAGTCAAGGGCGCTCTCAGAAATGATTTCATATTCCTTTTGTTTATTGGCAATAATAGCCGGGAAACAAATTCTCATGATTCTTGATTGCAGTTTTGTGCCAAAACTTTTTTTATCGTGAGGTGTATCAAGGGTTAAGCCGGTAACTACCAAATACCGTTGAATGTTTAAAGAATTCATTGCTCTGGTAATATTCTGAGCTGCGACACTAAAAACTGGAAGTTCTCCTTTCGATTGCCCCAGTGTACTGATAACTGCATCACATCCGTTTATCAGTGAATGTACTGACTCAAAATTGCGAACATCGCCATGAACTTTTTCTACCAAGGGGCTTTCCGTTGGAAACTTCTCCGGATTCCGCAGTAAAAGTTTGATTTTATATCCATTTTTGATTAACTCTCGTACTAAATATTGACCTGCTTTGCCGGTACCACCGATGACAGCAATTGTATATGATTTTTCCATTGTAATTAATGTTGATTGTAAATGAATGAAATAGAATAGAATGAAGTAATGAGAGGCGATTCGATAAAAACAAATAGCAACCTCTCAAAAGCCGAGTGGTTTCGATGAAAGCTTAACAGTGTAATATGTTCTATGAATAATTTTCAATCGTACAAACATACGAACATGGGTTAAATTTGCAAAATGATTATTCAACCATTTTCATTGTACACTTTGCAATTAAAAAAAGGCCAACTTTTTCAAATTGGCCTCAACTAAAACATCTGATATAAAACTAATCTATGATAGACGGCCATCCGTTTTCATCCCAGTTAATCGTGTATTTTAATAATTTTGGAGCTCCACGATCCTTTTTTTCATAACCATGTAGGAACATATAATCGGTATTGTTGAAAGTGTAAACCGAGTTGTGTCCTTTTCCATAGTAGTTTTCATCGCCTCCTGCCATTAATGTGCCTCCACCCTTGATCATGGGGATTCCTTCTTTATCGATGTAGGGACCGGTTAATTTTTTCGACCTGCCAACCCGGACATTGTAGTTGCTTCGGTTACCCCTGCAACACAAATCAAACGAAACAAACAGGTAATAATATTCCCCTTTTTTAAATACGAAGGGCGCTTCGATGGCTGCATTCCCCGGATCGGTCTCATTAAGCGATAGATCTCGTTCGCGCGAGGCGACTGTGTACCACTCTTCAGGTTTCGCAATGGAAAGTAAATCGTCATTCATTTTCACCATTTTCAAACCACCCCAGAACGAACCGAATACAAGCCAGGGTTTTCCGTTTTCATCGAAATTCAGGTTCGGATCAATGGCATTCCAGTTATCGCGTCCGGGAACCGATTCAATTACTTTTCCGTGGTCTTCCCATTTGAACGCTGGATTTTCAGGATCGAGGGTTGAATTTGTTGCCACACCAATGCACGACCGGTTACTGGCAAACGATGATATTGAGTAATACAGATAATATACATCCTTGTGAAACGAAATATCTGGAGCCCAAATATTTCCATCGAACAGTGGCACTTCTGCCTTCGCCCACTCCGGCGATTGATCAAATACAGGTTTCAAAAACTTCCAGTTGATCAGATCGGTCGACTTCCAATTGGCAATTCCTTTGCCGGTATTGAAAATGTAATAGGTGCCATTTGATTCAATTGCAACAGGATCGTGTACGATGATCTGATTGTTTTGAGCCCTGCAATTGGCCATTGAAATAAGAATAGCCATTACAGCAACGAATCCTGTTTTACTGAATATTTGAGTCTTCATCATAACTATTTTTTGATTTTACCTTTTATCTGAGTAAATGAATGAGGAGGAAAACTATATTTAACTACGTTCGCTTTAGCCTTTAACGTAGGTTTTATTTTCGATTCAACGGTTGTTTTCCCAAAATCGTTGTCAGACTTAGTGTTGGGTCCATTAACTTCTACAATACTTAGTTCCCCGTTGAAATTACCCGATTGTGAAATAATGTCGGTTGTGATGGCTTTATCCTTATTCCGGTTTACTACGTTGATGATTACTTCGTCGTTGTAATATGTTGCTGAAGCATCGAGGTAAGGGACATCGGTTTGTTTGGTAGTCGATTCTCCCAAACCAATAAAAAACTCTTCGGTATTATATGTTTCGCATTTGACAAATAAATCGAGCGATGTTCCATGAGCATTTTTTGAAAAAAGTTGAAGCGGATAATAGATCGTTTGTTTGAACATTCCCTTTTCATTTGTAAAAATTGGAGCAATTACATTCACCAATTGAGCCATATTCGCCATTTTAACAATATCGGCATTACGGATGAATGCATTCAGGAAGCCTGCAATTACCAGTGCATCTTCCAGATTGTAGTGTTCTTCGAGTGCGCGGGTCCCGGCCATGGTTTCATCGGTACGGGCACGATACCAAGAGTTGTATTCGTCCCATGCAATATAAATTGGATCGCGGTCGCCCCGATTGGCGTTTTGCATTTCGCGGTCAATCATACCTTTTACAACACGGGTGCGTTCCTCAAGAACCAGAGGTGTTGAAAGATAATTGTAATAATTATCATTGGGGTTTCCAACGTACATGTGCAAAGCGAGGTAATCGACCACATCACGAAGTTCATGAAGGATTGTGCCATTCCATTCATTAGGATCGGCATTTGGCCTGTAGTTTGATGAGCCTGCTGCGATAAGTTTGATTTCGGGCGAGGTAAGCTTCATTAATTTAGCGGCTTCACGGGCTTTTTTTGCATAGTCTTCAGCATTGAGATGTCCCATTTGCCAAAATCCATCCATTTCATTTCCCAAACTCCAGTATTTCACATGGTAAGGATCGGTATAGCCATTTTTTTTGCGAAGCTCGGCATAATAAGGACCTTCACTAACATTGCAGTATTCAACCCATTGTTGAGCTTCTTCGATAGTGCCGGTACCCATATTGACTGATAAATAGGGTTCTGTTCCCATTTCGCGTGCATATTGAATAAATTCATCGGTGCCAAAACGATTTGATTCGAGACGGGCCCAAGCCAGTTCCATTCGTGTAGGACGTTGATCTTTCGGGCCAATCCCATCGAGCCAGTGGTAGTTCGATACAAAATTTCCCCCCGGGTAACGGGTAATCGAAACGTTTAAATCTTTAACAGCCTCCAATACATCTTTTCGGAAACCACGTTCGTCAGAAAGCGGCGAGTTTTCTTCGTATATCCCCCCATAGACACAACGCCCCAGGTGCTCTACAAAATTTCCATAAAGCAATTTATCTACTTCACCAATTTTACGATCGAGGTCGATTTTTATTATTGCATTCTGAGCCATTGTCCCTCCTAAAACCATTGTGGCAAGTAGGAAAGTACTTATGATTGATTTAATCTTCATATTTTTCCTTTTTATAATCTATTTTTTTCACAGTAAGTATTACCATGTTGCCGATGCCTGTGATGAGCAAGCAACTGTTCACTTAATCTGCCAATCTAACCTTCTTGAAACCTATTATAGAAGACCAGAACAAAAGCCTTACTCTCTTTCAATAATTCGTTCTTATGCTCAAAGATACTGTCACCGTGAGTATTTGGAGTGGACAATTACATATTGCAGGCGGACACATTTATATAATTGACAGATCACGTTCAAATAATCAGCCTTAGTGATATTTTTTTATCCTCAAGGTTAATTTCAACAGTAATTAATTCAGATTTTGCTACTCTATTGCGGGATGATTTACACTTAACTATTTTGTCTTTTTGCCCCAATAGGTTGAATTTAGGTTTTTTTCAGTCCCGGCATAGACATAAGTTACACGGCGAGGGGAGGCTTCCCAATCGACTTCGCGTTCAATGCAAACAACAAAGTTGCCCAATGTAAGTTGCTTTTTTGTCGCATCGTAACTCCAATTGCCTGTCAGTGCTCCCGACATTGTGCCGTCGGCCTTGAGGGTTAGAGTAGTGGCGCCATCTTGTTGTCCATAGCTGTATTTAAGGTTTATGTGCTCCCATGTTCCTATAAGTGAGTCTTTGGTTATAATACCGTAATCAGGTACGGCGGCATAACGTTCGGGCAATGCTATGGGCCACAGGTTGTCGGGTTCGCTTGTAGAGGCCGGGCACCATACAATGCGGCGCACATGCCCCATCATAATGGCATTGGAGTAGGCGTTGCCACCAACGTTGGCTGGCAATCGTCCTTGCGACATGTAGAACCATTCGTTGGTATTTTCCTTTTGGAAGATACAGCAGTGTGATATGCCAACCCAACCGTTGCTAAGATTGAACTTGTAAGGGTGGGTTACGATTGGATAGCAGTCTCCGCTTCCGTTTGTAAAATTGCGCCCGGTGATATCGAGGTATGGACCTTCGATATTTGAGCTTCTGACCACTCTCGTGTTGTATGGTATGTCGAGGCCATCGTAGGCCATAAACAAATAGTAGTAGCCATCTTTGTATATTATTTCGGGAGCTTCGCTGCCTTGCCAACGCGACGAGGCTGTGCGTGTGCCAATTCTTACACCATATCGGGCTGTTAGCTCACTTGCGCTGTTTGCGTAAGGCTCACCGAGTTTGTTGAGTGGCTTACCCGTTGTTGCATCAACTTGCAACAGTGCGAAGCCACTATGCCACGAGCCGTGTATTAGGTAATGTTTCTCCTCGGGTGTTACTATATACGTCGGGTCGATGGCGTTGTAGTAGAAATAGCCACTCCAATCATTTGTACTTGAGCGACTGTAGTTTTTGCCACGATCGGATGATGAACAGGTAACGAAACCCTTGTCGGTCCATACAGCTCCGGCAGGATCGGTCGATTCACACATACCGATAAAGGCGCGTTCAACCCAGCTTCCATCGAAGTTGGATGAGGTGTTTGCCTTGCCCGTTTTGATGTAGTTATCGATAATTATGCTGTAGTACATACGCAAGATTTCTTGACCTCCAACTTTGACCCGGCGAACAACCGGAGCCCAATAGCCAAAATTGATGTCTCCTTTGGAAATGGCACTAAGGCTCATGCGCAAACGTATAGCGTTGAGCGAGTCGGCTACCCAAGAGGGTGCATCATAAAAAGGTCCGCCTACCCATTCCCAATTCACCAAATCGGTTGAACGTTTACCCTGAAAATGTCCATGCCCTACAGCTTCATTTCCATACGAGGCATCGGTACCGTACATGTAGTAATATCCGTTGTAGTAGGCAACCGATGGGTCGTGAACGTTGGCCAAATTCCATTTGTTTCGGTTTGCCCACGATGCGATCGTTGAATAATCGTCGGCATAAGTTGGAATGGTGAAAGTTGTTGTATCGGGATCAGGCTCATCTTTCGGTTCAACAACATCCTTTTTGCACCCTACAAACGATAGAGCACTTATGATGACAGACAAAATCAATAAATACTTTAGTCTCATGTCAAATTTGCTTATCATTAAAAAAGACTTCCTTATCAACATACAAAAAACATGTCGTTAAGGAAGTCTCTAATTTAAGTGAATGATTTTTACTTTACAATAGGACGAACATTCCACTTAGCTTTGAAAGCTGGTCCATTATCTTCATTCTTATTTGCAGAGTTACCTACAAGGTTAGAATTTGCATTAAGTGTAGATTGATATATTGGGAAATATTCATGTCCCTTGTAGTAGTGTTGGAACGATGACGCGCTGGCGGTTTCAGCAGTAAGCTCATCGGTTGAGGCTTTGCCATCGAGCTTATAGTAACCATGTTCAACTAACTGATTCAGACGCGCTGCATCGTAGAAGAATCCCCAACGGAGCAGGTCGATACCACGTCCGTTTTCGCAACCGAATTCTTTAGGACGTTCAACGTTTGCTATTTGTTCGAAAAGAGCATCAGCAGACGGGAATTTTGAAAGTTGAAGATCACTAAGAGCAACACGACGACGAACGATGTTAATGTAATCGATAGCAGTTTGGGTTGGTCCATTGATTTCATTTTCGCATTCTGCTGCACGCAGTAAAACATCACTATAACGCATAAGGCGCAGGTTGATTCCACAATGCAACCCGTTCGTAATAGAACTGTAGATGTTGTTTCTTGCATTGGTGAACTTAGCTATTGGTATTCCACCTTGGGCATTGTTCGATAGAGGAGTTGCAGTTATGTCTTTTTGATAAATAGTGTTGCAACGAGGATCTCCATTAGGATATGCCGCAGTTTTCAAGTCGGTATAGTTGCTATATTCATCTTCGAATGTAACCAATGTCCAGTATAAACGAGGATCGAGACGGTCATCTGTACAGTTCTCTTTTATGAATAGGTTATACAACCAAGGTGCGCCAGCCAAGTCGCCCCAGCTACCCAATTCCTGAGAAGCATAGTTGCTTTCTACTGCATGACCCTGGGTTGCTTGTGAGCTTATGTTTACTGGAGTCCACTCTTCGTCGGTGCCACCGGTGCCATAGTCTAAATATTGAACTTCGAAGAGGCTTTCTGAGTTATTCTCATAAGCCGAACCTTCTCTGAAATTGTCACCATAGTCTTTTGTAAGTTCATAGTGTCCGTACTTGCCGGAAATGATGTCTTTCAGTACAGTATAAGCCTCATTATATTTATGACGGAACATCATTGCACGAGCCAAATAACCTGCAGCAGCGCCGCATGTAGCACGACCTTGAGCCCATTCGCCACCTTTATCGCGCGATGGTAAGATTTGCATCGCTTTTGTGAGGTCAGCCTCTATTAGATCAAACACCTCGTCTTGAGTGTTATTGGAAGCAAACATGGTGTTGATGTCTGAGTAAGATGCATAGTCTGTCATCAATGGAACAGTCTGGTAATAGGTAGCCAATTCGTAGTACGCCAACGCTCTGAGAAAGAGAGCTTGTCCTGCTATCTGATTATAAGAATCTTCCGCCATATCAACATTGTCGACTTTCGACAACACAAAGTTTGTTCGGTTTACTACATGGTAGCAGTCGCGCCATATCCATTGGTCACCGATCTCAATTGTACCTGGAGAATTGAGGTTATCGTACTCCAAGTACCACTGTTGAGACGAGTTCCAAACTTCGTCGCCACGTACAGCATCCAGCGTGTAGCCAACACGGGCAAATGTACCTTCGAGGCGTATACGGTTGTAGCACGAGATGACAGCCTCCTTAAGTTCTGACTCTGAATCGCCAAAATCGTAGGTTGTCTGATTGTTTGGGTTCGTAACATCGAGTGCATCATCGCAGGCTATCATGCCTCCAATAAGCGCCAACATTGTTAGAAATATTTTTAAACTTTTCATATTGATATCCTATTTTTTAGATTATATTTTTAGAATGAGAAGTGTACACCGCACATGATGGTTCGTGGTGTTGGATACGAACAATAGTTGTAACCGGGAGTGAATGTACCTCCGGCGAAGTCAACGTTGTACCCTTTGTATTTAGACAGTGTGGCCAAATTTTGAGCCGACGCGTATATCCGAACTCCTTTAACATATCCACCAAACCATTTGTCTGGGAAGTTGTAGCCCAATTCTATGTTGGCAATTTTGAGATAGGATGCATTTTGAATGAAACGCTGGCTGAACATATCGTTGGTGATTGAACCTGCCGATTTGTATGCTACGCGAGGCACATCGGTGTTTGTGTTCTCCGGTGTCGTCCAAGCATTCAATAGATCAACGCTCTTGTTGAGTGCACCATAAGAGCTGTGCAATGTAACGTCAACAAAATCTACAGCTTTGAAACCCGCAGCTCCATAAGTCGATATGCTCACGTCAAAACCTTTCCATTCAGCACGTGCATTCAAGCCGTAATGAATTTTTGGTAAACCACTACCTAGGAATTCTTGGTCTTCAGCAGTAATCTCGCCGTCGTTGTTGAGGTCGGCATATATACAGTCACCTGGTTGAGCTCCGTTCTGATTGATGTGTTCGCCTTCTGAGTTGACACGGTTGTCTATCTCATCTATTGACTGGAAGATGCCTTCGTAAACGTAGCCATAGAATTGACCAACTTCACTACCCACCTCTGTGCGGCAGTAGCCATCGGTACGAGGTTCGCCTGAAACGCCCAACTTTGTTACCTTGTTGTTGAGGGTCGATAAGTTTGTAGAAATATCAAACTTAACAGCGTGGTGACGATTGTGATATGTAAGCAAGAACTCAAGACCTGAGTTTTCCATTGTTGCTGCGTTCATCGTTACTGTTGCGTTGGTAGCACCAGCATTGGCCGGTACTGCTACACTATAAAGAAGGTCTTCAGATGTTGACTTATACCAGTCAAAATTAAATTCTAACTGATTGTCGAACATACCGAGATCGAGTCCAAAGTCAATAGTTTTCTTCTTTTCCCACCGGATAGCTGTGTTTACATAGTTTGATATTGCTGATCCGGTAACCTTTTTATTTCCAAAGCTATATGTGTAGTTTCCTCTCGGCATAACATCCATGTATTGGTATTCGCCTATGTTCTCATTACCAAGTTCACCATAACTACCACGAATTTTGAGTAGGTTGATAGTCGATTTGGCTATAGTGAAGAAATTTTCACGTTCGATACGCCAACCTGCCGATACAGATGGGAACCAATCCCAACGGTCAGCTGAAGAAAGACGGCTTGAACCATCGCGACGAGCAGTCAAAGATAAAAGGTATTTTTCATCGAAATCGTAGTTGATACGACCGATATACGATGCCAAAACGTGTTCGCTTTCATAGCTTGTTGCTGATGTCTCCTCTGCGTTGTTTACTTGCAGATAGTAAGGTTCAGGCATGTTAACACCTGTGCCTGTGAGTGTGTGATAGAGTTCGCGCTGGAATGTTTGACCAACAACCATATTGATGTGATTGCGTCCAAATTTACCATCGTAGTTTATTGTGTTTTCTAAAAGTGCATCGCTATAGCTACGATAGCCTTCTGCCAGGTTCTCATTGCTCTTTGACAAGTAGTTTGTTGTACTCTGTATAAATGCAGGCACGAATGTAAAGTCTTTTGCAATGGTCTTGCTGTACGACAAGTTTATGTTGTAATCTAACTTGTGATTGCTACTCTTGAAGCCAAGCATGCCTAAGAGGTCAACAGTTGCAGAACCTGAACCAACAATGCGGTCAATAATTGTGTTTCTCTTCAGTAAACTATTGGTTAGCAAAAGGTTCGTTACACGCAAGTCTCCATGAACGTCGTCATAATAAGTACCATAACCGTGTGAGTCGTAGGTGTATTCTGATGCAGACGAAATCTTGTCGTCGAGAACCCAGGTCGATTCATCGTAAGCCTTGATGGTTGGAGGTAGAAGTAGAGCCGATGCCATTACAGGATATTGTGCACCATATAGACCCTGTACGTACTCGTTAGCATTACTAAGAGCCATATTGTCCTGATCGCTGTGGCTATACACTATGTTCGTTTTGATTTTGATAAACTTAACATCCATCGTATTGTTGACACGGGCAGTGTAACGGTCGAAGTTAGGGCCCGCACCTACCATTGTTCCTTTCTGGCTATAGTAGTCGAGTGCGATGTTGTAAGTATTGTTAGCGCCCCCTCCTGACATGTTGACGTTGTGATTCTGACGAATACCTGTTTTGAATGCCTCATCGAACCAATTTGTGTTAACTTCGCTTGGATCGATATATTTTGCATTGGTAGGATCATATCCGGCTGGAACATCCATACCACTGTTTTTGTAAGCCATGGTGACGTATTTACCATATTGATAAGAATCCATCACATCGTACACTCCATTCTGTACTTGGTCGAGACCATAGTAGCCACTGTAGTTTATTTTCATAGCTTGGTTTTTCTCACCTTGCTTTGTGGTAATGATAACCACGCCATTGGCAGCACGCGAACCGTAGATTGCAGCAGCAGCAGCATCCTTAAGTACCTGAAGTGTTTCAATATCGTTTGGCGAGAAGTCGCGTATTGTTGTTCCCATTGGTACTCCATCGATAACGTAGAGAGGTGCAGTGCTGCCGAACGAACCGATACCACGAATACGTACCGTAGGGTCTGCTCCCGGTTGTCCGTCGCTTGTAATTTGAACACCGGATACTTTTCCTTCAAGCATTGTTGAGATGTTTGAGTTTGATACTTTCTTCATATCTTCAACGCTGACAATAGCAACTGATCCTGTGAGGTCAACTTTGCGTTGTGTACCATAACCTATTACTACCACTTGGTCGAGTTCTTTTAAATCCGAAACCAATGTGATGTTGCCGAGTTGAGTTTTTCCACCAATGGTTACTTCAGTACTTTTGTATCCTACAAAAGATATTATTAGCGTAGCATCTGAAGGAACAGAAAGGGCGAAGTTGCCATCAATATCGGTAACGATTCCATTGGTTGTACCTTTTTGTTGTACTGTTGTGCCTGGAAGCGATCCCCCATTTTCGTCAACGACTTTACCTTTTACTGTAATGTTGTCTGTTTGAGTCATTGACATCTGGTCGGCATTGCCGTTGCCTTCTGCATAAGTTACCTGTGCAAGCGCCAGTAATCCCAACAGGATTAAATATGAATATTTCATAGTTTAAATATTTTATCTTAGTGATTATTCAACAATTACGAGATAAGACCCCTCTGTTACGAGTGCGCAACTCAAATCAGAACTGTCAACTGTTATACCCTCATACTTTTGGAAATGTGTTTCGCCGTTGGCGTAAGTAACATTGTAAAGTATATCAGCCGTATTGTTACCATTGTTAGTAACCGTGACGACTACCCTGGAGCCACTAATGTTTGATGTGAATATATCCCAATTCCAGTCATTTGTAGCGATGGCTGTGGCATAGCCGGTGCCCCATCCATAGTTGTCCATGCGAACTACGGCATTTTCAGTCTTGTCAGCTTTGCGAAGAATGATACAAGGGCTGTTCCAGTTATTAATATTGTTGGAGTAGCAGTACATGGTAATTGTCTTACTCGAACCTGATGCGACCGTATAGTCATCAGAGAATGCCGTCCACCATGCGGTAGAAAAGTCATTAGCGCCTACTTGACTTACTCCCTTTACAAGAGTGATTGGGCAAGTTGTCGTTACTGTTTTTGTTGCACCAACAAAAGAAATGACCGCAGACTGAGAACCTGAAGCAGCCGGGATCTTGCTAAACTGAAGTGTTTCGTTTGGTGCGATACCTTTTGAACCGTCGGAATAGGTTGCTGTTACGACAATACCTTTCGTATTGAATAGTATAGAATCGCTGCCATAGTAATAATATGTGGTTATGTTTGGCATAGTACTGATCTCAAGGCTTGCAACAGGATTAGTTACTTCAAGTGTGTAAAAGGTTGATACAGCTTGGCCGTATGCGCCTTGCTTCGTTTTGCTATAAGCTACAACAATGGACTTCACTCCGAGTGAAGTCATTTCTGGAATAACATTGAAAGTTATATCTGAAGAATCAACTTGCTCAGAAGATCCGTCAGCAAAAGTAACAGTTGCTATTGCATCACCCCAGTAGTTTGTGTTGCCTAATTCAACAAAAGCAGGAGCTCCAGTGATCGTGATTGATTGAGGATTAACGTCTTCTACAACCGTGACTTTAGATGGTAAAAGGTAGGCCTTTTTCATTTCGAAAAAGCTGCCATCGCAAACTAAGAAAGCAGTAATATCAGCAGATGCAGAAACCGGTTGTTGATATGTTTCGACTAGTTTTACACCATTTGTTCCAATGGCAGTGGCTGTAACAAATACATTTCCGGTAGCTGAGTGGTCAACTTCAATAGTAACATAAGCGCCTTGCATGGTCGTGCGGAAGTCGTTCCAAATATCGCTATCTCCATCGGTGTCGGGATAGTTTTGCGAGATCATGCTTCCGTCGTAATCACTATTACCCCAGCCGTAAGCATCAGAGCGGAGTAAAAAGTATTCAGCATATCCATCGGCATCACGATCTGCGATTTCGTTGGCAACGGCAAGATTCCAGTTGTTCCAGTTGCCAGCGCCTGTTCCGTGGTTAACAAACTCTAAATGCAACAGTTTGTTTGAAGGAATGGCGAAGTAATCGGAGAATGCAGTCCACCAGGCGGCACTGTTATCTTCAGCTCCGACTATCGCTGTTGAGATGTTGATGTAAGTTGTGTCACCTGTATCTATACTTGCTTTCGCAGCTGCAATTGAGTCGATCTTGCTCTGCAGGTCAGAGGGCGCATCAATTGAATAAATATCCAACTTTTCGCACCCAACTAAGCCAAATGCTGCCAAAACCGTTGCGCACAAAGCGCACCTAATCAGTTTAGTTATTTTCATAAATTTAAATTTGATAGAATTCTTTCTTTTTTTTATTTTATATGAGTCGTTAGTCTTGTAACCAATACTCTAATTTAGTTTCTTGATATAGGTAGTTGTCCTGTTTTCAACGTCATCAGACAGTTCGTCTATACTGTCTTTCTCCATTTGCATGGATGAGATGATGTAGTAACTTGTTCAATCATTTGTGATGGTTCGATCTGCGGCATTCAAATATGCCAAATCAACAGTTTTTTATTACAGGCGGTCCCTTTTGGGAATCGTCACCAATCTGCGGATCACATTTGTTCCTCTCGACATACGATGCGAAGCCGAGAAATAGTCCTGATAATAACAATAGTGAAAACTTTCTCATTTTAAAGTATAATTAGATTGACTTACATAATTAATGAATGGCGTTGAGGGCACATAAAATATTCTTTCGATTTTTAACTCGGTATAAAGATAATTTTAACGATTCTTAACATAGGGCACTGATAGATAATTGGAGTGGACAAATTGATAAAAGTGTATAAATGGCCCCTAACACATTGCAGTGTAGGCTCCTCCAATAGTCCTGTTGTAACATAGTATAAACGCAATAAAATGGAAATCAGACAACATAAAACTTACCTTCATTTTCTTTGATGATTTTTCCTATATTACCCTTCATTTTCTAAATTTACCCAAAAGAGAAATGATTGACAATAGTTGCCCTTGGGTGCATCATAGAACAAACATTCAACACGCAATCGGAAATTTATGAATAAATTAAGTCTACAACTAACCATCCTATTTATAATCATATCACTCAGTGGATATGCCAATTTCCAGCAACCAGCTAACTACCGTTTTCAATATTTGAAGGTAGAAGACGGACTTCCCCAAAATACGATTAATGCCATTGCTAAAGATGCCTTTGGGTTTATGTGGTTTGGAACCAACAACGGCATTTGTCGCTTCGACGGCTATTCGTTCGAAACCTTCAAATCGGACAAAAACAACCTGCGCTCATTGCCCGACAACATGATAAGTTCTATCGAACCCGGCAACGACAACAGAATATGGATCGGGTCATCGAACGGTCTCTCGTATTACGACCCGGCCACCGAAAAAATCTGGAATTACCATGCCAGCGATACTACGGCTCCAGTAATCTCCAAAGTTTCATCAATTCTATCGGTGAAAAACGATCTTTGGGTAGCCACTTCTTCAAACGGTATATTTATGCTCGCTCCCGACAAGAATGGCAATTATGCTGAAGCAGCACACTACGGTCCCCACAATTCGACACTTACATCAAACACTGTAAATTGCTTGAGCGTCCTCAATAACTCGCTTGTTGCAGGTACCAATACTGGACTTTTCAGTTTCGACCCGCACCAACGGCGATTTATACCAATTTACACTGAATACTTTGAAGGAGTGGTTATTAACGAAATTTTTCAAAGTTCGCGTGGCGACATCTATATCTCAACCCTCAACGGATTGGCAGTGCTGCGCTCGGGCCAACAACAACCCGCGCTCTACACTAATAACCCACTCAACGCCCTTTCGATCAGCCATAATACCGTAAACAAAGTAATAGAAAGCCCCGATGGAGAAATCTTTGTGGGCAGTCTTGGAGGTTTACAGAAATTCAACCTTTTTTCGGGATACTTCTATAGCCTCCCCGAAACAGGGCCTGACTATTTCAAACTTAACAATCAGTTTATAAACACATTATATAGCGACAAAGAAGGAAACGTGTGGATTGGAACCGACAAAGGAGGTGTTAACAAATTCAATGTATGGCAAAATCAATTTGGTTATTATACTCACGACCCAGATAACACTAATTCAATAAATGTCAACACGATAAACTCAATTTACAAAGAGAAGAATTTCTTATGGATAGGAACAGCCGGTGGCGGGCTTAATATGGTGAACCTTGAGAGCGGATTAATACGGCATTATACTTACAATATTAACAATGCCCGCTCAATCAGTAATGATTATGTAACCTCGTTTGCACGCGACAACAAAGGTTCGTTATGGGTAGGAACATGGGGTGGCGGACTGAACCACCTCAGCACCCAAGGCGGAAACGTGAATATAGAACGCATAACCCCTTCTGCCGGAGGAATAAGCAACACATTGGTCAATGCATTTGTTTCTACTCTGTTCTACGACAAAGAGTTGGGATTATTGATTGTTGGTACAGAAGGAGGGTTGTCGGCTTTCGATATTTCGACCCGAACATTCACCACCTATCTTGCCCCAGCTTCCCAACATCCGCTACTCTCGGAAATAGGGTGCTTAATGAAAGATTCGAAAAATTTCTATTGGGCAGGAACCCGCAACGGGCTTTTCAGGTTTCCGGCAAGTGCGCTTGTTAGTCACGGAGAAGCCGTTAAAACCATTGAACAGCTTCAATTCTTCAGCAATGAACAGGGAAATGCACAAAGCCTTCCCGGCAACTACGTTATTTCGCTGATTGAAGACAGCCAGCAAAATATTTGGATAGGCACCTACGGAAACGGTTTTTGCAAATGCATTGTGAATAAGCAAAGTAAACTGAAATGTCAAACGGTGTCGCAAGCCGACGGCCTTCCCAACAATGTTATCTACGGAATTCTCGAAGACGATTATAATAACCTTTGGATCAGCACCGATTATGGACTGGCCTGCTACAACACCCAAACAGGAAAAATTCGAAATTTCTTCAAAGAAGACGGGTTGCTGAACAACCAATTCTACTGGTCGTCGTCGTATAAAAGCGACGAAGGCCTCCTATATTTCGGTGGAATGGACGGACTTAATTATTTTAAACCAGAACAAGTGCTTGAATACAAGCATATTGCGACAGCGAGGGTGACCAAGCTGAAGATTTTCAACAAAGAAATCCGCTCGGGCGAAATTCTCCATAAGGAAAAAGTGCTGAATAAGCCCATTTTTGCAGCCGATTCCATCAGGCTAAGCTATCGCGACAACAACATCTCGCTCGACTTCTCATCGCTCAACTTTTACTTGCCCGAAAAAACAGTTTTTGCCTACATGATACCCGAAATTGATAAAGACTGGATTTATGTAAACGCGCAACGACGTTTTGCCACCTACAGCAACCTGAATGGAGGAACCTATCATTTTTTATTGAAAGCTTCGAATTGTGATGGTATTTGGAATGAAAAGCCTACTGAAATAACAATCATTATTACTCCACCCTTTTGGAAAACCCGTTGGTTTACAATTTTAATGATTGTATCGGTTGTTATGATTACTTTCTTTATTGTCCAGCTACAGTTAAGGAATATTATTCGACAGAAAAAGATGTTGGAAGAGAAGGTCATTGTCAGAACAAAAAAAATTGAGGATCAAAAGATTATTCTTGAAAGACAAGCAGACGATCTGATAGAATCGAATCACAAGCTTGAAAGAAGACAAATTCTGATTGAGCAACAAAAACTGGAGCTTGAAAATAAAAACAACGAAATTTCTTCGCAGCGCGATGAACTCATTCTCTTGAACAACAAAGTAGAAGAGATTAATCAAAAGCAACTTAGCTTCTTTACCAATATTTCACATGAATTCAGAACTCCTTTGACGTTGATCATATCGCCGCTCGAAAAATTAATCAACAGATTTAAGGACGATGTTGAAACCAAAAACATATTGAATATTCTAAACCGAAATGCTCAAAGGTTACTCTTACTGATCAATCAATTGCTTGAAATCAGGAAAATAGAGACCGGAAATCAGGAGCTTCAGGTTGAGAATAGTGATACCAAGTTGTTTTTGCTTGAGATTTTTGACTCTTTTGAAGAATTGGCTGAGAAAAATGGCATTGAATATTCCAACGACATTAACATCGTAGGAGAAACGTGGATTGATAAAGAAAAGTTGGAAAATGTTATTTATAACCTGTTAGCGAATGCTTTCAAGTTTACCCAGCCAGGTGGAAAAATTATGCTGAAAGTGAGTTCATATTTCGTAGAAGAAGATATTTACCTTATGATTTCGGTTGCAGATAATGGTATTGGTATTTCACAGCAACAGATCGAACGTTTATTCGACAGGTTTTATCAGGTCACCGAATCGAAAAACCACAAATATTCGGGAACGGGTATCGGCCTTTCGTTGGTAAAAAGTCTGGTCGAAATCATGTATGGTAAGGTTGAGGTGATCAGCGAACCGGGGAATGGGAGCGAATTCATCATTAAAATTCCTGTCAATAAGCAATTCTTCGCGAATCATGAAATAGACACATCAGGGCAGGTTTTTGAATCGGGAATTCGCAACAAAGTTGCCATTCTGTATGATCAAATCATTGAATCGCCAAAAGTTGATTACAATATCCCTGAAAAGGAAATTTCTAAAGTTTTGGTCATCGAAGATAATCAGGATATGCGAATGTATATCTGCTCAAACCTGGCGAGGCATTTCCAGGTTTTGCAAGCTCAAAACGGTAAAGAGGGTTTCGAAATGGTCAGGAAAGAGGAACCTGACTTAATCCTTAGCGACATTATGATGCCCGAAATGGATGGACTTGAGTTGTGCCGTAAAATAAAAAGCAATTTATACACGAGTCATATTCCGTTAATTTTATTGACTGCGAAAGGTGAAGTTGAAGATTTTGTTGAGGGACTCGAAATTGGCGCTGACGACTTTATTTCAAAACCGTTCAATATAGAAATACTCATCGCCAAAATATCGGCTACCATTGACAACCGGAAAAAATTGCGAAAAAAATTTGGGGAGCTTGATGATATAAGTCTTTCGGAATTAACTACATCAAAACTCGACGAACAGTTTTTTAACAAAATAAACGAAGTTGTAGAACTCAACTACAGCAACCCGAATTTCGACGTAGATAATTTTGCTTCGCTAATGTTTGTAAGCCGCAGCCAACTGTACAAAAAGCTGAAAGCCCTAACCGACTTGTCGACCATCGATTTTGTGAATGTTTTCCGGCTGAAAAAATCGGTTGAGCTCATCAAAAAAGGGAATCTTCAGATAAGCGAAATAGCCTATAACACAGGATTTAACGATCCTAAGTATTTTAGCCGGATTTTTAAAAAATATTATCAGTGTACTCCTTCTGAATACATTTCAAAATTTAGAAACTGAAGATGAGATTTGCATCGCTTTCCGTGTTTTTAC